>LUMJ01000531.1_pt1 | contig 35039 bp, 33 predicted proteins | sample 729631 | NCBI WGS metagenome assembly LUMJ01 (sample SAMN03860266, study PRJNA289734) | marine metagenome | biome: seawater column; feature: ocean; material: water; isolation source: Red Sea water column Station 22 - depth 500m | place: Saudi Arabia: Red Sea | collected 2011-10-15 | depth 500 m
GATCAAACTCTTCAATTAAATATATCGAAATATGAATCGTCGTTGTGACACTCTTAACGAGTGCCCACACAGATTGTCTTGTCTAAATTTTTAAAGAACGTTGCTAGCTTTTGCTAGCTGCCTCTCCCGAAGCGGATGCGTATCTTACAGCGCATCTTTTTTTTGTCAACAACTTTTGTTTATTTATTTTTAAACTTGGTTTTTGACATCTTCATCAGTTGTCAGCGTTTTGCTGTTCCCTGTTGAAGAGGCGCGCATTCTACGCATTCCTACAGCATCGTCAACACCCTTTTTTAAATAAATATAAAAAAAGCGACCGTTCGGTCGCTTTTTAATCTATTAGCACATTTAGCATGCGTTTAAGCTTGAATTTCCTTATTCTATCAGCTCAAAAAGGCATATCCTCTTTATTATTGAGCGACGACATCTGATTTTTGCTACGCAATTATTCCTGCTTATTGTCTACACTTTCATTGCTTTTCTTTTTATCGGCATTGAAGTCTGCATCTTCTTCATGATCGCCCACTACATCGTCTAACGTTACTTTCTCAACGGTACGAAACGTATTGATAGGTCCAGCTAACGCATATAGTGCAAAAACAAGGAACAGTACTAAAGCGGGTTCTGTTGCTACAACAACAAATATTAACAGCACAATAAGAAGTCCTACAAAAGGCACCTTTCCATGCCAGTTTACTTCTTTAAAGGAATTATATTTAAAGTTGCTAACCATTAGTAAACCAGCTAAACCGGTCACCGCAGCAACTATAAAACCATAGTCTGTACCTACAGCATCATATTCCACGCCTACCCAAACAAGCCCAGAAACAACCGCAGCAGCTGCTGGGCTGGCAAGGCCTTGGAAGAAACGCTTATCAGCAATTCCAACTTGCGTATTGAAGCGAGCTAGACGAAGAGCTGCACCCGCTACATATATAAAGGCCGCTAACCAGCCTAACTTGCCGAGTTCAGTTAATCCCCAATTATAAGCGACAAGTGCCGGTGCCACACCAAATGAAACCATATCGGCCATTGAGTCATACTCAGCACCGAAGTCACTTTGCGTATTCGTCATTCTTGCCACACGCCCATCTAGGCCATCAAAAATCATAGCAACGAAAATAGCCACTGCCGCAGCTTCAAATCGTCCGTTCATTGATGAAACCACAGCAAAGAAACCCGAAAACAACCCTGCTGTTGTTAATAAGTTGGGAAGCAAGTATATCCCTTTACGTTTTTGATCAGACATATGTCCTCATACTTCTACATACACAATTGCACTAATTATTTCATAGTTATCTAGGAACGCATAGCAAAGTAAGAACTTCGTGCAGTTCCTTTCAGGGCGCAACCGTAAAATACAATCGGCATTATCATAATTGCGCCTACTTTTATTAAAATGTGAGCATCCCCTACCTCAACTTTCCTGTTAAAGAGGTATGCATTCATTGAACACTAATAACTGGGTATACGGTTGCATACCTTAAATAGCTCACCGTTCATATATCATACAAGTCCATGTTGAAATAAGGTACCCGCCAAAGTTTATGCATATAAATAGGCATATATATTACTTGGTGCGTACTAGGAGCGCTTAGCGCTTCTTTTATAGGAAAGCAATTATGCAAATTCTACAAAAGACGTTTTCTTTGCAAACTGGACTACTACTTTCCACTGCTTTATTAGCCACACTTACTATTAGTCCAGCATCTGCCACGTACTACAAAAAGCACAACTATTCTTACTGTGGCTCTTCAAGCGACGATAACAATGTAAATAGTGCGTGTAATTCGCCCCTTGGCGAGCACACTTATGACTTGGTGAGCGATGGTGTCTACAACAGCATTGATGCAACTCAATCTCACGTAAATGTAGATGGGGTTAATATATCTATGTCCGCATTTTCTGACACGCACAAGGTTATGGGTGAAACTGTAGTTGGCGCCAAATTGGAAAAAATTTCCGATACATGGGCGTATGGTGTAACCAATAATGATGAGGCTTATTATAATGGCGGTGCCGATCACGCTATAGATAACATTAATTATTATTACGAAGGGAGTTATGCTGCATATTACAGTGGAATGACTAATGTAGAGCGTGACTACGACTTTGTCTTGCTGTCGTTTGATTCTGCGGTGACACTGACGGGGGCAAGCTTTTCATGGCTATATAGCACCAATGACAGCCAAGTATCGGTAGCTGCGCTAAGCGATACTTCAAAATTGACCTCTGGTATTAATACGTGGAGTGATATTGTCGCTGATGCACTAACATCAGCGTCTTACGATATAGAGAATTGCGAATATTTAGACCACCGTGCTGATTTCACCTTTACCCAATCAGCCCAGTACTGGCTAGTTGGTGCATACAATACTGTATTCGGCAACATTGGTGGTTATGTAGGTAATGACGCTTTTAAACTTGCTAACATTGGCTTCTCTATCAGTGAACCCACTGACAATTCTCCGCCTACAGCAGTCTCTGAGCCTGGAACAATTGGTTTACTGATGGCTTGTTCTATATTCGTAATGTGGCGCCGCAAGAAAACCATTTGAAGAAATTAGACTTTAGATCACTGACAGGTGGTATTACCTGTCAGTTTTTTTTACTCCCCCCCTTAACACCCAAATAATACCTATAAAAAACAACGATATAAATAATGGCACACAATCTGCATAGAGAATGATATAATTATTACGGTCGTTTTAGAGTAAAGTATTAATGCGTATTATTTCCTTGGTATCAGTGCTAGTTTTGAGTTCTAACTTTGCTTGGGCTACAGATTCATTTATCGAAGAACACAACTATGAATATAACTTTCAAAGTGTGAATATTGGCACTAACCCAAATTCGGGTTCTGTTGTTACTGTTAGTGACAGTTTAAATTTGAATGATGTTAACGTTTCTATTTCAGGTTGGTCAGATAGTGCGTGGTTGTCCGGTGCTGACTCTGGGAACTACGACAAAGTAGTCGGTGCAGAATTACAGAGAATAGGTAGCTATGGCTGGGCTGTCCGTAACACATGGGAAGATGCGGGTTCACACCAAACTATAGATAACTACGGTTACAGAGATTATGATTTTATTCTTTTAAGCTTTAGCGAAGAAGTGCAGTTGGATAGTTTAAACTTTGGATGGGCAAATTTTGGGAAAGGCTCTCAAGAAGTGTCAGTTTCAGCGCTTAGTGATAATGGATTTAACAAGCTTACGAGTGCAAATTCTACGTGGTCGAACATTATCTCTGATGCTGTTTCTAGTTCTTTTTCTATCCAAAGATTATCTGACAATCGAGGAATTTCGACCTTGGATTTTACTTCTTCGGCTAAGTACTGGCTTGTCGGTGCTTACAACACTATTTTCGGCACTGTAGCAAACGGCTCTGGACATAACGATGCATTTAAAATTGCTGGTTTAGAATTTAGTAACACTACTGTGAACACCCCTCCACCGAATACACAAGTAAGCGAGCCAGGCGCCCTTGCACTGATGAGCCTGGGTTTAGGTCTAGTTCTATACAGACGTAAGCGTCGCGTTTAGTGGTTTAAAAGTAAATAGAAAACACGTATCTTTAGAAGGTGGCTTAGGCCACCTTTTTTTATGCTATTTTTAAGCCAGCGGCTAGGCTAAGTTTCGAAGGTATATATGGATTTTTTTAATAATAAAAGGCGTGTTGTACAAGGCGCCGTTATCTCTGCAGTTGCCTCATCATTCATCGCATTCAGCAGTTTTGCTACAACATCAGAGGATTATGAAAAGGCGCTTACCGCGTTTAACAAAGATGCTTATGATGAAGCATATATACATCTTAAGAATAGCCTACAAAAAGACCCTGAAAATCTAGCTGCGAAAATACTAATGGGCGAAATTCTGCTTATAAACGGCTACCTTACCGCGGCTGAAATGGAGTTTGTAGAAGCATTAGAAATGGGGGCTGATATTAACCTCTTAGCAGAACCACTTGGCAACACCTGGCTGTTTCTAAACAAATATAAAGAGATTGTAGACTTCTCTGATTTGAACAAGCTTTCAGGTAATGCGGAGCGTGAGTGGCTGATGATTCGTGCCACAGCGTGTATCAGGCTAGAGGACGAGTCTTGCGCCCTACGCGATTACAACACTATCGTTTCACGCACGCCTAATTTCGTGCCTGCTATAAACGGTCTAGCTTCTATCGCTCTTCAGAATGAAGATTTAATTAAAGCAACTTCTCTCATAGACAAAGCCATGTCAATTGAGCCTGAAAACGCAATAACGTGGCGTTTAAAAGGGCAGCTTGCTTATAGACAGGGTGATACTAATGCAGCGACAGCACACCTTCAAAAAGCACTAACTTTTAACCGTGAAGATCCTATTGCGCTGCGTAATCTTGTAGATTTGTATTTAGAAGCTAAAGACTACGACTCAGCCAAGTTATTTGTCGATCAAATTATCCAAGATACGCCAAACGATCCACTTGCCATATTGCTAAATAGTTGGTTACAAAGCAGAGACAACCAGCAAGCCATAGACAACGAGAAGCTCAAGGAGCTCAATGAATTTATGGCACAACTGGACCCTGAGCTTATAACCTCGCAGCCAATGTTGCTTTACATAAGCGGCTTAACAAATTTCTTTAACAACAATATGGAGTCAGCAGCAAAAGATTTTAACGCTTATCTACAAAGGGAACCGGATGACTTACAGGCAGTATTGATGTTGAGCCAAGTTTACATGGCCACACAACAGGACAAAAAAGCACTTGCGTTGCTCGAGCGTCATCAAAACACATTAATGGAAGATCCTGACTCAGCGCTACTTTTGGGTGACTTATTTATCCGCCAAAACAAAGCGTTTAAAGCCGAGAGGCTTTTGCAAAATCTTGAATATAAGTATCCGAACGAAAACAGGCTTCAGTTGTTCAAGATTAAATTAATGGCTGCCAGAGGTAAGCAAGACGAGGCATTGTCGATTCTTGAAAAAAACTTATCCACCTACGAAGATAACGCCGGTTTTCTTTTCACTTATTCCTTAATGAATCTGCAAGCTCAGCAGTTTACTAATGCATTAAAAGGTGCTGAATTACTAGGTAAGCTTTTTCCTGACGAAGCCGAGGTGTATAACCTTAAAGCTGGTATATTGATTAGACAGGGTCGATTAGAAGAGGCCAAGGTCAACATAGAAAAAGCGTTAGCGCAAAGCCCGACGCTTTTTCCCGCGAAATTCAATTTAGCAGCCACGGAAAGCCGTTTAGGAAATGTCGAGAAGTCTAGCTTGCTGGTAGAAGAACTTCTGAAGTTATCACCTCAACATAATGAAACGCTGATGCTGAAAGCGTTCAATTTGACCAAGTCTGGCAATTTAGAGGAAGCCAAACAGATCTATCTCGATATATTAACGCTATCGCCTTCAAATACTGGGGCTAGAGAACGCGTATCGTCTCTATATCAGCAACAAGGCGACACAAAAAATGCACTATATCATCTGGAGCTATTGATTAAGGACGACTTTGACAATCCAGATTACCTTCTACGCAAAGCCGCACTTCTTTTAGAAAACAATCAACGTGCGGATGCCGAAAAAACATTGAGCATTGTGCGAAACTTTATTAACGACGACGCAGGTAAACTCATTGCGTTTGCCGATCAAGCTCGGAATATTGGTAACAATGACTGGGCGTTGAACGCAATGGCGCGCGCTTATGAAATTGCGACTACAAGCACGTTTGTTACTCTGCGTTATACAAGCTTGTTGTTAGATTTGCAGAAAAACGATAAAGCACAGTCACTATTAGCGACCATTCCCGCAGACCAACAACAAAACCCGGTTTATCACTTTTTGAACGGCCGATTGGCAGCGAATAAAGGCGACAGTGAACGCGCCATCAAAGCTTTTGAAAAAGCCTTAGAAATAGACTCTACATTTGCACAGGCATTTATTGCGATTTACAACTACGCGTTGAACGATCAGTTTGTCGATGTATTTTTAAGAACGGCACGCAATCTGGTGAATGAAAACGAGAGTAACCTGTTGGCGAAAAACTTACTTGCTCAGTACTTGTTTTTTATTCAAGAATTTGGTGAATCTATATCGCTTTATAAAGAATTAGTTGCCCAGCCAGGTCTGATAAACCCAGCTGAAGCGTATAACCGACTTGCGATTATGCACATCGAGACATCACTGGTCACTGCGAAAAACTATGCACGTCAAGCCTATGACCTTCAGCCTAACTCCGCGAAAATACTGGACACTTACGGACATATTAAAGCGCTTCAGGGAGATTACGAAGGCAGTCTTAGAATGCTTAGAGATGCATTTGCAAGAGACGCCAGCGATCCAAATATTCGTTATCACTTGGGCTACACGCTAGCCAAACTCAATAGAATTGAAGAGGCGAAGAAAGAGCTAGAATATGCAGTAAATGTAGAGCGTCCCTTCTTTAAGCGCCCGCAAGCAAGAGCATTATTAGAGAGCCTTTAAGGCTCTCGCTCGGATTAAGTAGATATTAATTCAACTAAAGACAGCACGAACAGTTGCGTTTGTGCTTTTCCATCTTGCCAATGCCTGGGTTAAAGGTATTGGTTGGATCTAATTCCTTATAAAATTTCTGTAAAGGGGCCTCGGCTTCGTATAAATGACCAACATTGTGTTCAGCAGGATACTTAGCACCCCGGCTATCTAGTAAGGCCAACATATCTGCCTTTACTTTTTTAGCGTCACTGCCCTTTTTAAGTACGTAATCTTGATGGAATACATGACAGAAGAAGTGACCATAATAAAGCGGCTTTTCAATATGCTTAGCAATGTGTTCGGGTAAATTTTCTACCCAAAACTCATCATTACGGCGCAAGGCTATATCTAACGCAAGAATGTCTCCGACGCGTTTGTGATGAAGCATCTGATAGCGCACAGCCGCTCCAGCGGCGGCAAAACGTAACAAGAATGCCTTCGACGCTTCGTCTTCGTTGCACGTAATATAGTCGCCTTCTAGCTGCTCTTCAGTAAATAGTTTCGCTAAAAATGTTGAGGCTTCTTCAATGCCGCCATCGCTCATTTTAAGGATGAGATGGTGCTCATATTTGTCGCGGTAGGCTCTTAAACTTGAAGGAATTTGGTCAGAAAAGAGCTTACTCCCAAATTGCATGACTCTGTCGCTTAAATATCGAGGGATAAATGGCAGCTTGTTAAACACAGCATCCACCCGCCCTTTGAGTGCAAACAATTTAGGGAGCGAGTCAGTGCCTAAACGCTGAATACTCAAAATTGTATCTTTGCCATATACATCGGCAATATCAAACATCTCTCTATGAATATACTCGCCCACTTCAGGTAAATGTTTAAACTGGGTTAGGATGTCTCTGCGAATACGAGTTAGTACATCAGGATCGTTAGTTCCAATGTAAAATGTCTGGTCTTTTTTAGGAATATCAAATGTGTCTAAGCGTACAGCGAAAACGGCAACTTTTCCTGCACAGCCGCTAGCCTCATAAAGCCTAGTCGGATCGGCATTAAATCGGCTCGGTGTATCAGCATTTACGTCTCGAACTATTTGTTCATAATCGCTTGCAGAAGCCTTTTTACTGGTTTCAGGTAAGGACTTCGGAAAATTACCAGACGAAAGGTTACCGATAATTTCTTCTGGTGTATCGCCTAAATCTATTCCTAAATGATTAACGAGCTTTAACTCACCATTTTTATCGACCTGGGCGAACAAGCATAACTCCGTATACGCCGGGCCTCTTTTTATTAAAGCGCCACCCGAATTGTTTGCAACACCGCCAACAATTGATGCTCCTAAACAAGAAGACCCAATCACCGAGTGGGGCGCGCGCCCTAATGGCTTTAAGGCTTTTTCAAGTTGAAACAGCGTTGCTCCGGGAAAGCTCAATACTTGTTTACCACCGTTTATTAAACCAATGCTATCCATAGCCAACGTGTTGATAACCACAACTGGCCTATCATAATCATCACCACTAGGAGTAGAGCCTTCTGTTAGCCCCGTTTTGGCAGCCTGCATAATGATAATACAGTCGTAATCAACGCAGACCTTAAGCACTTCCCAGTATTGCATCAACGTATGCGGGAATAACACAGCCAACGCTTCGCCTTCTCCTGAACGCCATCCTTTCCGGTAATGCTCAGTTTGACGCTTTCCTATGGCAAGATTGCTTTCCCCGAGTATGCGCTTGAATGCGTTTATTATTGGGACAGTTTGCATGTATGGCTCCTAAAACTCGGACGAAACTAACAATAACAGGTAAATTAAAGGAAAATATGTCGACAAGCCAATAAAAAAGGCACTGAATCCAGTGCCTTTTATCTAACCAAAATTCTTCATCGTTAGCCGCTAACAACAAAAAGTCCGCTATCATCCGCATCAATACGAATAGTAGATTCAGGGATAAGCTCGCCAGCGAGTAATTGATGCGCAAGTGGGTTTTCCACTTGCACTTGAATTGCTCGTTTAAGCGGTCTTGCGCCAAACACAGGGTCGAAGCCAGCGTCCGCCAACTTATCCATTGCTGCCGCAGTAAGCGTAAGTTTATACCCTTTATCTGCCAGCCTTGCACGAAGTGAGGCAAGCTGAATTTTGGCTATAGACTTAATCTGTTCTTTCCCTAGTGGATGGAATACCACAATATCATCTACGCGGTTGATGAATTCAGGCCTGAAGTGTTGCCCTACTACACTCATTACCGACGCTTTCATATCGTCATACTGGCTTTCATTGTGCTTATCTTGGATGATGTCTGACCCTAGGTTAGACGTCATGATCACAACCGTATTTTTAAAATCTACAGTGCGCCCTTGTCCATCAGTAAGTCGTCCGTCATCTAACACTTGAAGCAAGATATTAAATACGTCTGGGTGCGCCTTTTCAACTTCGTCCAGAAGAATTACCGAATACGGTTTGCGGCGCACAGCTTCCGTTAAGTACCCTCCCTCTTCATAACCGACGTAGCCAGGAGGAGCTCCTACTAAACGCGCTACTGAATGTTTTTCCATAAACTCAGACATGTCGATACGCACCATGGCATCTTCAGTATCAAACATAAAGCCTGCCAGCGCCTTACACAGTTCTGTTTTACCCACACCTGTCGGCCCTAAGAACAAGAATGAGCCGATAGGCCGATTTGGATCTGCAAGCCCTGCACGTGAACGTCTAATGGCATTTGATACAGCCTGAACCGCCTCTTCTTGACCCACAACACGTTTGTGAAGAACATCTTCCATGCGCAGTAATTTCTCGCGCTCGCCCTCTAGCATTCTCGCTACGGGAATACCAGTCCAGCGAGAAAGCACATCGGCAATTTCAACGTCAGTAACTTTGTTTTTGAGTAACGTAGTTTCTCTGGTTTCATTTTCAGCCGCTTGCTCTAGCTTTGCTTCTAGCTCAGGAATACGGCCATATTGCAGTTCCGACATGCGGTTTAAGTCAGACGCACGTCGAGCAATTTCCAAATCAAGTTTGGCCTGTTCAAGCTCCCCTTTGATAGTTTGAGTGCCCTGCATGGCGTCTTTTTCGTCCAGCCATACTTTTTCAAGCTCTGCATACTTAGTTTCCGCTTGCTCACGCTCTAGCTCGATCATCTCAAGGCGCTTGTGACTCGCGTCATCAGTTTCTTTGGCAAGCGCTTGTTCTTCCAACTTAAGCTGGATGATGCGACGCTCCAGACGATCCATTTCCTCTGGCTTAGAGTCTATTTGCAAACGAATACTTGAAGCTGCTTCATCAATAAGGTCAATTGCCTTGTCTGGTAATTGACGGTCACTAATGTAGCGATGTGACAAACTCGCTGCTGCAACAATTGCCGGGTCGGTAATGTCGACCGAGTGATGCAACTCATAGCGTTCTTTGAGGCCTCGCAGAATGGCAATGGTGTCTTCTACACTTGGCTCTTCAACCAGTACTTTTTGGAAACGACGTTCAAGCGCTGCATCTTTTTCAATGTACTGACGATATTCATCCAGTGTAGTAGCACCAACGCAGTGAAGTTCACCACGGGCTAACGCAGGTTTAAGCATATTACCTGCATCCGAACAAGATCACGCGGCCTTCTTCTTTGGCCAGCTCATTAAGCACTGCTTTAAGGCGCTCTTCAAACTCACCGCGATATTTAGCCCCCGCTACTAATGCGCCCATATCCAAGGCAAGAACGCGCTTGTTCTTTAACCCTTCTGGAACTTCGCCATTAATGATGCGCTGTGCCAAACCTTCCACAATAGCCGTTTTACCCACACCCGGTTCACCTATGAGAACGGGGTTGTTTTTGGTTCTGCGCTGTAATACTTGGACGGTTCGGCGAATCTCATCGTCTCGACCAATAACCGGGTCTAGCTTACCTTGTTCAGCTCGCTCGGTTAAATCTGTGGTGTACTTTTCGAGCGCCTGACGTACGTCCTCGGCGTTGGGGTCTGTCACCTTCTGTCCACCACGCATGTCGTCTATCGCACTTTCTATAGCTTCTTTAGTAATATTCAGGCTTTTGAGGATCTCACCCAAGCGCCCTTTATCTTGTAGCGCCGCAAGAACAAAGATTTCTGAAGTGATGTATTCGTCTTTTCGTTGCTGCGCTATCTTGTCGCAAAGATTTAGTAAGATGCCGCTGTCTTTACTTAATTGAACATCGCCTCCAATGCCTTCAATACGAGGCAAGCGTTCAATAGCTTGGCTCAGTGCTGATCGCAGCGCATTAACATTAATGTTAGCTTGATCAAGCAGTGGGCGTACTGAACCACCTTGCTGGTTCAGCATGGCAGTCATAAGGTGAACGGGTTCAATGTATTGGTGATCTCGCCCCAATGCGAGTGATTGAGCATCGGAAATGGCGAGCTGAAATTTACTGGTAAATCTATCTAGTCTCATAATCTCAACCTAAAAAAATTAACAACTATTTATGTTCTAGTTATGTAGGCTGCACAATTGTGATTCAAGTACGAGATTAAAAAGTTAGCCAAAAAGATAAGAAATAGTGACGAGAGTTTGATTTAGCGCAAACATTTCGGGCAAGCCCCCTCGTTAAGAGGAAACGGTTACAGAATACCGATGACGCTTACCATACGCCCTGTCGTGCGCTTGTTTTGGTGGGTTGCTCTTCGATGTGAATAAAAGCGCTTTTCATCAGTGTACGTACACAAATTACTTAAGGTAATATTTTCAACACCAGACTGCTGTAATTGCACCCGCGTTACCCTAGGTAAGTCTAGTAAAAACTTGCCTTTATTAGCACTATCAGAAATGGCGCCCTCTACATGACGAAATTTATTTGCCAGTTCGGCATCAACTTCGTAGCAGCCACCGCTGATTGCGGGTCCAACCCAAGCAATGAGTTTATTAGATTTACACTTAAAACGTGAAATAGCATTTTTGACAATATTACTCTCAAGACCCTTCCATCCCGCATGCACTGCGGCAACTTCTTGTCCACTCTCATCACATAAAAGTATAGGTACACAGTCTGCGGTCATCACCGCACAAAAATGTGAATTAGAAGTAGAGTAAGCCGCATCGGCAGTGGTATCTGCACTTGGAAGCGACACGACGCGGTTGCTGTGAACTTGTTCTAACCACGTGATTTTCTCGCTATGCGGGATGAGACTTCTATTGGCCTTTACTAACATTAAGTCGTCACCCACGTGGGCGCCAACGTTCAAGCCTGCAAAATCACCTACGCTTGCTCCTCCCATTCTTGTCGTTGTATAAGCAACAATGTTAGGAGGACAAGACCACGCTGGCGTAATCAAATCCAGCGCTGGCGAAATAGATGAGTTTGCAGCTGAAAATGTCATTTTCTCGCGCCTCTGCTTAAAGAATATCCTGTGGATTGTCCGTGGTATCCTTTTTAACGGCTTTAAGTAGGTCCTGCATGTCCTGAGGAAGCGGAGCTTTCCACGTCATCCACTCTTCCGTTTCTGGATGGAATAAAGAAAGCTGAGCGGCATGTAATGCCTGACGTTGGAACCCGCGAAGCGCTGTAATAAACTCTTCTGAAGCTCCCTTGGGTAAACGAGGACGCCCACCATAAACCTGATCGCCCAGCAGTGGGTGTTTGATGTGGGCCATATGAACGCGGATTTGGTGCGTACGGCCAGTTTCAAGTTTTAAGCGCAGGTGTGTGTATGCGCGGAATTTTTCGATAACGCGAAAATGCGTTACCGCCGGTTTACCCATTTCACGAACTGCCATGTGCGTTCGTTTCGTAGCGTGTCTTCCAATAGGCGCATCAACAATACCACCTGCAACCATAGTACCTAGTGCAATGGCTTCGTATTCTCGGCTCATCTCTCTGCGCTGCAGTTGGTCAACAAGATGCGTTTGTGCAGGGATTGTTTTTGCCACTACCATTAAACCAGTGGTGTCTTTATCAAGTCGGTGGACAATACCCGCTCGCGGCACTTTATCTATATCAGGACAATGATTAAGTAATGCATTCAGCACCGTACCGCTTGGGTTCCCGGCACCTGGGTGCACAACCAAATCGGCAGGCTTGTTAATTACTAAGATGTGCTCATCTTCATAAACGATGTTTAGCGCGATGTCTTGCGCTTCGCTTGTTACCTGTACGTCCATTTCGGCCTGTACAGTAACGAGTTCATCCATTTGCATTTTGTGCCGTGGTACGGTGATTACCTCACCATTGACAGAGACATTTCCCTCTTGAATCCAAGTTTTTAACTTAGAACGAGAATATTCAGGGAACAAATCAGCCAAAACCTGATCTAATCGTAAACCAAAATGCGCAGCTTCCGTTGAAGCTTCTAATTGTATTGTGTTCGGCGACTGTGTCATAACACCATTGATTGCGTCTAAAAAAGGGTATTATAACAAGTATTCACGCTGTACACTGCCTTGTTTACGTTTTTGTATGGTTTTTCTCATCGTTAGTACGTTAGAATGCAATCAAAGTGTTGTTGTTTAACACATGAGCTTAGACAGCGAAGTATTAAAACTGTTTAGCAGGAAAATAGAATTATTATGAAATCATTTCGTCTACTGGCCCCCGTTTTATTGGGTGCTATGGTATCTGTCGCAGGATGTAGCTCTTCGGATAATGAAGAGAAAGCCGTTTTAGCTAACATGGGTGCGCAGCAACTATACGACAGAGCAAAGCAGAGTATGGAAGTAGGAAACTTTAGCGCTGCTGCTCAAACACTAAGCGCGCTAGATTCACGCTATCCTTTTGGCCCTTTATCGCATCAAGTACAGCTAGACCTTATTTATAGCTATTATAAATCGGGCAAAACTGAAGAGACGCTTGCTACTATCGATAGATTTATTCGTCTGAACCCTAATCATTCGGATGTTGATTACGCATATTACATGCGTGGATTAAGTAACATGGAATCAGATAGTAATCTTTTCCAAGAGCTAATGAATATTGACCGTACGGATCGAGATCCGTCGAAATCTCGTGCGGCGTTTGAAGATTTCCGCAGACTCATCCAACAATATCCAGATAGCAAATATGCGGCAGATGCGAAACAGCGCATGGTTCATATTAAAGACCGCTTAGCTCGTTACGAGATTGCTATCGCACGTTTTTATATGAGACGCCAAGCATATGTGGCTGCTGCAAACCGTGGCCGTTATGTTATTGAGCATTTTCCAAATACCACACAGGTGCAGCAGGCGCTTGAAATCATGGTTTCAAGTTATGAGCAATTAGGCCTTGATGAATTGCGCGATAACGCAATGAAAACATTGAAGCTTAACTATCCTGACAGCGAGTTCATTAGCTAAGGCTATTATATATTTACTTGGTAGTTATATACTGAGAAGCCGACTGTAACTAAAAAACGCACTTAAGTGCGTTTTTTGTTTGGTTTCTAGGCATTTATGCTCGCATCCTTGCAAAGGATACTAGCGGAAAAACAAGTGGCTAAAGGGGTTTAGCAACCTAGCTAGACCTGATGTAAAATGTAGTGGTTGGTCGACTATGCTGAAGACTAAACACCCATCTTTCCCTTCAGATTTAGGCGTATGTGTTTTCTCGCCATCCATAAAAATAAAATCCCCTGTATCGTACCGACTCAGTCCATCACTGAACTCACCGTCAATAACTAGGGTATATTCTGTTCCTCGGTGGGTATGCTCTGGAACACTGCCGCCGCTTCCCATGAAAATAAAATTTGCTACGCCTTGATTTCCTAAATCTACAGGCGCTTGCCACAACTTTCCTACAAGACTTGACCAGTTACCTGTTTTGTCGATGTAGCGATGCAATGTTCTGGGTAGCGTGAAAACTCGGCCATCTAATTCTATTGTCTTTACGCCGCTATTTACTTGGGAAGATGCTTTTTGTTTCAAAGGTTCTCTGTATTCTAGCGGTTGCTTTGACGCTGAACCACTTTGTCTAGAAGACGGAAGTTGGGTAATTTGGGACAGCATGTCGCCAAACTGAAGCGCCATTTCGGTTCTCTCGCCAGCACTCAGACTCGCGTTCGACACCATTTGAGCGGCAAGACTTTCTGTTTCAATCTCTACAAAACGCTGACATTTTTCGCACATGTCACAATGTGCGGAAACCATCAGTGATATAGCAGGTGACAATGTGCCCTCAACGAAATCTCTAAGCTGTTGGGCACTTGGGTGAAACCTAATCATTATCGTTTAACATGACCTTTAATCGTTGAAGCGCCAAGCGCGTACGCGACTTTACTGTACCTAATGGAATAGAAAGCTCATCGGCAACTTCTTGTTGTGACTTGCCATCAATATAAATAGCTTCGACCACAGCTTTTTGCTTTACAGGAAGTGATTCAAATAAATAACCAATCTGCTCTAAAGTAACTTGCTCGTCAAGTGGCGCTTCATTAGCGTCCGCAGTTTGTTCGCATAAAACCGGCCATAAGTCATCAGAACACACGTCTTCTTTTCTGTTCTGCAATTTGCGCAACATATCAAAGCGGATATTCCGTGCAATGGTAAAAATCCACGTTGAAGGAGAACCCTTTTCTGCATTGAACAAATGCGCCTTTTGCCAAACATTCGACATAGTATCTTGCACCAGTTCCATGGCCAGTGCCTCATTACCCATTTGTTTTAATGCATAAGAGCGCAAACGAGGCGCGAAGTAGTTAAACACACGAGCAAAAGAACGTTTGCACCGGGCATCTGCAACCGCGACAAGGTAATCAGACATTTCAGTAGCACACTCTTTAGGTTTGATTGTGCTGTTACTTTGTTCCAAAGGAATTCCAACTAACATAAGATTCGTCCGCTTTTCCGTTTTGGTTGTATCATTCTACGGCGTTATGACTTAAAACGTTTGCGAAAATCGCGAATATTGGATTACGAATTTGTAATATAACAATTCAGTTCTCACTCTTAAGCAATTAAAGCAGAGAGGTAATTAAGTAAACCAGTACATTCTCTTTGCGCTAAAAAGTGCTGTTTTTGAGAACCATCAACTGGCAGCAATTCTAACCATCGATTTAATACCCAGTGAGGGCAATCAAATTTTGGTGATTCATACAGCGATGCCAGTTCTTCGTAATTTCCAAATATTTCTTTAAGTCGCTCGTCCATAGGCGCTATTTGTTGAGGGGCCAAATCGCACTGCCAAGGCTCTAAAACCTTACAACTACCGGTACGAAGACCATCTTTTTCAACTTCAATGCTACTTACCTCAACTAAATGAGAACCAGCAACCTTTATGCCAAGCAACCCATCGTCAAGCATATCGAAGTCAACAACCTTCGCGTACGTCCCTATTTTGTGAATGTGTTCATTCAATTCTTTATTGCCATTCGCATTTAGCATGCACATGACAAAGCCTTTATTTTCGGCGCATGCCTGCTTAACCATACGCACATATCTAGGCTCAAAAATACGCAACGCCATTCTGCCTTCCGGCAGAAGGTGCGCAGATAGAGGGAATAAAGGGAAACGTTCTACACTCATACTCAGCACTTCCGAAAACACGAAAATAATTACGCAAGTGAGAACAAATAGGATCGAATGGGAAAATTTTTCACAGATAAACAGAAAAACATGATCTTAAGAACGTTGTTTGATGTAACTTAATTTTTGAATAAGAACATTAACAGATTTCGAATCAGAGACTTGCGACAAAAAAGAAAAAGTGCCCTCGAATTTTTTCAGAGTGCTATTTCATCAATACTCAAACTCGCGATTTAAATATCATGGTAGGAAGGCCTATGGACGTCATTGGACGCTTTTGTAAAGTTTACACAGATATATGTCAGATTTCGCCGGAAGACTTGGAAGAAATCTACGCCAATGATGTTTTGTTTATAGACCCTATCACTACACATCGTGGCATCGAAGAGGTTAAACATTACTTTTCCAATTTATTGACCCAAGCCCAAAGCTGCAAATTTGATATATCAGATGTGTACATGTGTTCATCTACGAACGCCGGGGAAGAAAAGCGAAAACACAGTGACGTTACCCACGTTGCCAATTGGACCATGAAACTAACGCTTAAAAGTAATTCGAAAGAAATAACGCTAGATGGTACTACCCAACTTGGTGTCAAGGACGACAGCATCATCTATCACAAAGATTACTACGACTTGGGCGAAATGGTTTATGAGCACGTACCCATTTTAGGTTTTGTCGTTAAAAAAATTAAAGGGAAGCTGGCACAGTGAAAACCATGTTAATTACCGGAGCAACATCTGGTATCGGCAAAGCGTTAGCTATTAACGCTGCTAATAAAGGTTACCAGGTTATTGCATGCGGTCGAAATAAAGAGACCCTCGACGAGCTTAGCAAGTATAGCAACATCAACGCTTGTCAGTTTGATGTTACCAGTCTTGACGATACTCGACGAGCACTAGCAACGGTTAAATTCGATATTGCTGTCCTCAACGCTGGTACCTGCGAATATGTCGATATTGATGATTTTGAGCCTGACATGTTTCGGCGTGTTTTCGAACCTAACTTCTTTGGTGTAGTTCATTGTGTAGACGCCCTACTTCCAAGACTTAAGCGTGGCGACAAACTTGTGATTGTGGACAGTATGGCTCGTTTACTTCCTTTCACACGAACTCAAGCCTACGGAGCGAGCAAAGCTGCTCTGCATTATTTTACTAAATCGCTGGAAGTTGACCTTCATCACAAAGGAGTGAAAGTGCAAGCGGTGTCTCCTGGGTTTGTAGAAACACCTCTCACCGATAAGAATGATTTCGAAATGCCAATGAAGATCAGTGCTGAAGAAGCCGCTGATGCTATGCTCAAGGGGATTGAGAGCAATAAACAAACTGTTTTCTTTCCTAGGGTATTTGGCTTTATTCTTCGCTTTATGCACATATTACCAACCCCACTACAAAAGCGCTTATCGTTAGCGATGCGAGAAGAACAATAAGAGAAAAGCAATGAAAAATGAGATTGCCATTATAGGCACAGGTATTTCAGGGTTAACCTGCGCGCACCTTCTAAATAGGCAGCACAATATTACGGTATACGAAGCAAATGACTATATAGGTGGTCATACTGCAACAAAGAAAATTGATGATAATGGCGAAACCCACCATATCGATACTGGTTTTATCGTTTTTAACGATTGGACCTACCCCAATTTTATAAAGCTTATTACTCAGCTAAACGTTGACTATCAACCAACAGAGATGAGCTTCTCTGTAATGAGTAAAAGGGCGAACCTTGAATACAACGGCAACAACTTAAACAGCTTGTTCGCGCAGCGACGTAATATCCTGAGGCCCAAGTTCTGGCGTATAGTGAAAGACATATTAACGTTTAATAAAGCGTGTAAAGCCATGGTCGCTAAGAACCGTGATACATCTTCACTTACGTTAGAAGATGTTATTAATGAATTAAAACTAAGCGATGACTTTGCACGTTATTACATTTTGCCTATGTGCGCCGCAATTTGGTCTAGCAGCTTAGAGCAAACGAGAAAGTTTCCACTCACGTTCTTTCTGCAATTTTTCAATAATCACGGCTTGCTCAACATAACCGACCGACCACAGTGGTACACAATTAAAGGTGGCTCTAGCCAATATATTGCGCCGTTAATCGCACCGTTTAAGTCTAAAATCAAACTATCAACAGCCGTTGTTTCTGTAGCTAAAAGCGATAATAAATGGCAGGTTACCGATTCATCAGGCAACGCTGCGATGTATGATCATGTGATTTTCGCCTGTCACAGCGACCAAGCATTAAAAATGCTTCACTCTCCAAATTCGCTCCATCAGGATATCTTAGGGAAGATACCTTACGCAGAGAATGACGTAGTGATGCACAAAGATATTTCGCAACTACCTAAAAGAAAGTTAGCGTGGGCAAGCTGGAACTACAGCTTGAAAGAAGACAGTAGCGAGGAATCTCGCCCTGCTTCTGTCACTTACAACATGAATATTCTTCAACGACTTGAGGCAAGAAACACCTATTGTGTAACCCTAAACAATACACCTGAAATCAATGAAGGCAGCATTTTGCGCAGCTATAGATATGCGCATCCGCAATACAGTGCCAGTATGGTCAATGCACAAGCAAGAAGAAACGAGATCTGTGGCGTCGACAACTTACATTTCTGTGGGGCTTACTGGTACAACGGCTTCCACGAAGACGGTGTCACCAGCGCTCTTGATGTATGTGCTCGTTTCGGTGAAGCCCTGTGATTGAAAGTGCTATCTATAAAGGTAAGGTGTATCACCAGCGGTTTAAGCCTACCCAGCATAAATTTGACTACGACATCTATCTGTTTTGGTTAAAACTTGAGAGCAACGAACTGGAAGCTTTGTCGAGCTCTTTAACTCATTTCTCTGCACACGACAAGGCACGTGTCCGCTTCAAACGTGAAGACTATCTAGGTGATGCCTCTGTTTCACTCAAGCAGGCTGTGCTTGAGAGAATGACTGAGTTAAATGACGGGATAACACTTAAAGGTGATGTTTTTATGCTGGGGCAACTGCGTATGTGGGGGCTCTATTTCAGCCCGGTTAACTTCTATTACCTACGCAATACCGAAGGTAAGTATACGCATATGCTTGCCGAAGTAAGTAATACGCCATGGAATGAGCGCCATCACTACCTTGTAAATTTAGACACTCAAGACGATACGCCAAAAGCTTTTCATGTCTCCCCTTTTAATCCAATGGATATGACCTACAAATGGTCGATATCGCAGCCGTCGTCTAGACTGTCACTTGCGATGGATTGTGTAAGAGACGACAAAGAGTTCAGTGCAGGGATTAATTTGACTAAATTTACTTTAGATAATGCGAATCTATCTGTGGAATTTATTGGCACGCCCTTAAATTACTCCTTAAACGAACGCCACTGTATACACACCCAGAAAAGAGTCAGGAACAATAACAATGTCTTTTGGTGAATCTGTACTACTGACCACCTCAGAGGTCTCCTTTGTAGATAAAGCATGTAGAACCCTTTTTTTACAATGCTTAAAACAGCTACCATTTGGTAGTTTAACTATTCAAGAAAACGGCGATGTCATTGCACGTTTCGGCACAGAAGATAGCGATTTGCGTGCTACGGTTAATATTAAAGATGTGCAAGCCTATCGGCGTTTACTACTTGGCGGAAGCGTAGGCGCTGGTGAAGCGTTTATGGATGGATTGTGGGACAGTGATGATGTGACCGCTGTAGTAAGAGTGTTTGCTAGAAATTTGACCACCCTTGATGAATGGGAAAATAAGTTTAAATGGGTCACTATGCCCTTCAATAAGCTTCAACATTTCGCCCGTCGAAATACTAAAGATCAGGCGAAAAAGAATATTGAGGCCCATTATGATTTGGGCAACAAGCTCTATACACGCTTTTTAGATCCGACCATGATGTATTCATCGGCAATATATCCAGACCCAAATGCTACGCTAAACGAGGCACAGAACTATAAGCTCAAAGCTATATGCGACAAATTACAGCTGACTGAGCGTGACCACCTTCTTGAGATAGGTACAGGCTGGGGAGGCCTAGCCGTGTATGCAGCTAAGCACTACGGCTGCCGTGTGACAACCACAACGATATCTGAAGAGCAGCATGCATGGGCGAAAGAGTGGATTGCCCGCGAAGGTCTTGAAAGTAAAATCACTTTGCTTAAAAAAGACTACCGTTTACTGGAAGGAAAGTACGATAAGTTGGTCTCTATTGAAATGATTGAGGCAGTAGGCAAGCAGTTTTTAGGGAATTTCTTTGAAAAATGTTCGTCACTTTTAAAAGACGATGGCCTTATGTTGCTTCAGTCGATAACCATTGATGATAGACGTTACGACAGCTATTCAAACAGCGTCGATTTTATACAGAAATATATTTTCCCAGGTGGTTTTTTACCGTCCCAGCACCAACTTAACGCTCATCTGAAAAAATATACCAATATGATGATTCGTGACTTACACGACATAGGGATAGATTATGCGAAAACGCTGAACCATTGGTATGAAGCGTTTATCTCTGCAAGAGATGAGCTATTAAATGATGGCTATGACGAGCGTTTTATGCGGATGTGGACCTATTATCTGAAGTATTGTGAAGGTGGTTTTTTAGAACGAACGATTAGTACTGTGCAGCTAGTTATTTCAAAACCTCACTACAGGCATGATTTGGCTCGTGTTTAACACTTCTAATTATCGATAGTAATGATAAAACAAAAAAGCGGCGCCCATACGGTGCCGCTTTTTTGTTTAACGCTGACATTGGGTAAAAGTGCTAATCGTCAACCACTGAGATAGGCTTCGACAGCATTGGTTTACCCTGGTTGATATTAATCTCAACACGACGGTTCTTAGCTCTATCAGCAGACGTTGTAGCATTCTCTACAATAGGGTCGGTATCTGCCTTGCCCACTACCGACATGCGACTCTCGTCAAAACCTGGCGCGGTACGCATTGCTTCGGCAACCGCCACGGCGCGCTGTGCAGACAAGTCCCAATTAGAACGATAGAGTTCGTTCGCGATATGCTGACCGTCGCTATGCCCTGAAATTTCGATTTCTCCAGGCACATCTGCCAACAGCGTACCAATTTTTCTCAACACTGGTTGAAACTGCGGCTGCAAAAAGGCTGAGCCCGCCGAGAAGGAACCATTTTCACGGATTCGAATGGTTAACTGCTGGCCCAACGATTCCATTTCCACCGAACCATCCAGAATTTGCTTTTCGAGCTGCTGAGCCACTTTTTTCATAAGCTCAGCCATTTGCGACTGATCGGTGCTTTGCTCAGCCGATGAAGAGGATTCTGTAGCAGTTTGTTGAGATTGTCCGCCACGCTGCTCGCCACGCTGCTTCTGCCTTCCTCCGGCAGAGTCCTCATTACCAGCCTGAAATTCCAGCATTTGCTGGGTCATTTCGTTAGTTTGCTGCTGAATGGATTCAATGGGCGTAGGGTCAGGTTTACCCGGACGAAACTCCATTGCAATCACACTGGTACCCTTTGGAATATCTTTTACTTCAATTTTATTCTGAACACCAAAGGCAAACTTCATAGAGCCTGCAATTTGTTTAAACTTCAGTACGTCCATTTCCGAAAACGAAAGTAGCAGTACAAAGAAGCACATAAGCAACGACATTAAGTCTGCGAAGGTTCCCATCCAGGCTGGAAGTCCCTCGGGGGGACATTTTGGGCATTCTTCTTCGGCCATTACTCTTCCTCTGCGCTCCCGCGTTTACTCGCCGCAAGGTAGTTCTTTAATACCCCTTCGATAACACGTGGGTTCTGGCCGTCGGCTATCCCCACAATACCGTCAAGAACAAGACTCTGGTTTAACTTCTCTTCACCGGCTCTTACCGCCAGTTTAAAGGCAATTGGCAAACACACGACGTTGGCAAAAAAGGCACCATAAAGCGTGGTTAATAGCGCTACCGCCATGGCAGGGCCGATGGCTTTAGGGTCATCCATGTTTGAAAGCATGGCAACCAGACCGATCAAAGTACCAATCATACCCATCGCAGGTGCTACGTCGCCCATTCCTTTAAATATAGAAGCGCCGAACTCATGCCTTTCCGTCGTCATCGAAATATCTTTAGCTAACGTTTCTCTCACCACTTCGATGTCGTGACCATCAACCAGCATGTCCACACCCTTTTGCATGAACTCATTTGAAATTTCCGCCTCTTCTAATGCCAGAAACCCGCCTTTTCGTGCAGCGTCTGCCATTTCAACAATCTTTTCGATAAGCTCTTCAGGCGTTTCGATTTTGAACATGAATGCTTTGCCAGCAACTTTACCCGCACTGAAGAATTGGCCCAACGTAAACTGAGATAGGACAACAAATAGTGTTCCCCCGAATACAATAAGTATTGATTGCACGTCGATGAACATGCCCAAGCTGCCGCCCAGAATCATAGCCATAACTATGAAACCAATGGCGCCCAACATACCTATGACGGTTGCTAAATCCACTCACTCTTCCCCATTTATGCGCAGTCAGTGCTGTTAGTGTACAAATACCCTATCGGCAAAAGATAGAAATACTAAAACGACATTATTGAAAAATATCACATTTATTTGTTTATTATGAAGTAGGTTCTATGTAAAAGCGCTGCTTTGTCTGTTTTTATAAACTAAAAATATCTAGCGCTTTTTCAGCGCCTTACTTTTTCCTTCACAGCAAATAACACGGTTACTTCTGAAAGGTTAAGGAGCCTTGCATCGAATATAGCACAATTTACTTCTGTGTTGCTTTTTGAACTGAATGAAAAAAAAGCTATGTCACTGTGATATAGGCGATATACGGACAAACCATTTGACCCTTGTGCAACCCTCGGTTAATGTGCGCGGTATACGTATTTTGGCCATTACATTGAGTGTTTTATGACGACAGAAAAAGCATCAGCGTCTTTTGAAGAAACTTTATCAGAACTAGAAGCTATCGTTAACGAAATGGAAAACGGTGATCTGCCTCTCAATAAAGCACTAGAGAAATTTGAGCGCGGTATAGCACTTTCCCGCCAAGGCCAACAATCGCTAGAAAACGCTGAGCAAAAAGTAAAAATACTGCTAAGTGAACAAGGCGAAGAAACGCTCCACTCTCTTCCTGAAAGTGAACAACCGTAAACCGTTCATTTTTAACTAACAGGCAATCTATGAATTTTTCTGCTTTGCATCAGCAAGTGAAACAGCAAACTGATGCATCTCTTCTTACATTAATTGACGAATTACCCGATTACGCGCCACGCCTGAAAGACGCAATGCGTCACGCCTTACTTGCTGGCGGTAAACGGATGCGGCCACTACTTGTTCAAGTAGTAGGTAATACCTTAGACGTGCCCAAAAAAGACCAAATGGCTATTAGTATGGCCATTGAATGTGTGCACGCCTACTCGTTAGTCCACGACGATTTACCAGCCATGGACGACGACGACTTGCGCCGCGGTATGCCAACCTGCCATATCGCCTTTGATGAGGCTACCGCTATTTTAGCTGGCGATGCGCTGCAGGCACTTGCCTTTACAGTGTTAGCTGATGCGCCATTAAGCACGTATGCTGAAACAAAGCGTAGCCAGTTACTGTCTGTACTTGCGAAAAGTGCGGGTTACATAGGTATGTGCGGCGGGCAAGCTATCGATTTAGCCAGCACCGGCAAAACCATCTCGCTAGAAGAACTAAAACAGCTGCATAGATTGAAAACCGGTGCATTGTTAAAAGCCTGCGTAGAAATGGTCGCCATTGTCAGCGAAGGCTTACTGCCTCAAACTAAAATTGACTTAATGGCTTATGCCGCGGATATTGGGCTAGCTTTCCAAGTTCAAGACGATATTTTAGATGTGGAAGGCAGTAGCGAAAAATTAGGTAAGCCCGCGGGGTCAGACGAAGCGTTAGGGAAAAATACCTTTCCAGCCAAACTTGGTATTACAGGCGCTAAACAAGAATTAGAAATGCTTCACGATAATGCACTTCAAGCATTGGCGCGTTTACCCTACAATACTGACAGTTTAATTGCGTTTAGCGAGCTTTTGGTAAAACGCGACCATTAGCCACGCGCCATGTTGAAAAAGATAATAAGTACATGAGTTTAGATCTCCAACATTACCCAACGCTTGCGCTTGCGCAAACACCCGATAAATTGAGGCAGTTGCCCCAAGACAAATTACGCGAGCTCGCCGATGAGTTGCGTGAGTACTTACTTAACAGCGTAAGCCAAACCAGTGGGCACTTTGCATCTGGTTTAGGCACAGTGGAACTGACCGTCGCTTTGCACTATGTGTACGACACCCCCTTCGATCGACTGCTGTGGGATGTAGGTCACCAAGCTTATCCACACAAAATCCTTACAGGTCGTGCAGAGCGCATGAGCACCATTCGCCAAAAGAATGGTCTGCACCCTTTTCCATGGCCGCCTGAGAGCGACTACGACACCTTTGCAGTTGGTCATTCGTCTACATCGATTAGTGCAGGGCTGGGCATGGCTGTGGCTGCCGAAAAAGAAGGCAAAAACAGAAAGGTTGTAGCGGTAATTGGCGACGGTGCTATGACCGCTGGTATGGCGTTTGAAGCCCTTAATCACGCTGGTGATATCAAGAAAGACATGGTAGTTGTACTTAACGACAACGAAATGTCTATTTCTGAAAACGTAGGTGCGTTGAATAGTCACTTAGCTCGCTTGCTTACAGGCAACTTTTTCAACTCTATACGCGATGGCGGCAAAAAGCTGCTAAGCAATGTACCTCCTATTAAGGAGTTTGCCAGCCGTGCAGAAGAACACATTAAAGGTATGGTTGTCCCGGGCACGATATTTGAAGAGCTTGGCTTTAACTACATTGGCCCTATCGATGGCCACGACGTAAATGGTGTTGTCGATACGCTACGCAATATGCGCAAGTTTGACGGCCCGCAGCTACTTCACGTAGTCACCAAGAAAGGTAAAGGTTACGCGGTTGCTGAAGAAGACCCTATCAAGTTCCACGCGGTACCAAAATTCAATCCGGCTGACAATGCTTTGCCAAAATCTAAGCCTTCAGCCCCTACCTACTCTGCAATCTTTGGTAAATGGCTGTGTGATATGGCCGCGCAAGATCCCAAGCTAATGGCGGTAACGCCAGCCATGCGTGAAGGTTCAGGCATGGTTGAGTTTTCTCAGCGTTTTCCAGAGCAATATTTTGATGTTGCAATTGCCGAACAGCACGCGGTGACCTTTGGCGCAGGCCTTGCGAAAGAAGGAATGAACGCGGTTGTTGCAATTTATTCTTCATTTCTGCAGCGTGCCTATGACCAACTCATTCACGATGTAGCTATTCAAGATCTGCCCGTATTGTTCGCCATTGATAGAGCGGGCATCGTTGGCGCCGATGGTCCTACTCACCAAGGTGCGTTTGATATCGCTTTCCTTCGCTGTATTCCAAATATGGTGGTTATGGCTCCTTCAGATGAAAATGAATGTCGCCAAATGCTTTACACGGGTCACAAGCTACAAAAGCCAGCTGCTGTTCGCTACCCTCGTGGTGCAGGCATGGGTATTACCCCAGACGAAGCCATGACAGAGCTTGAGATTGGTAAATCTCGTACGTGTCGTGAATCATCAAAAGGCAAGTCTGAAAGTATCGCCATTCTAAACTTTGGCTGCTTACTGCCTTACGCTCTTGAGGCTGCAGAGGCGATTGACGCCACGGTTATCGACATGCGTTTCATTAAGCCGTTAGACGGCGATGCAGTATTAAAAGCAGCCAGTGAACACAGCGCGCTTATCACGCTAGAAGACGGTTGTATTATGGGCGGTGCTGGTAGTGCCGTACTAGAACACTTGCAGCAAAATGGCGTATTAAAAGCGGTGAAGATGTTAGGGCTGCCTGATAGTTTCATACTGCAAGGCACACAGCAAGAAATGTACAAAGAGCACGGTTTAGATGCAGAAGGTATCATCGCCGGAGCTCGCCAATTAACGTCAAAGTAATCGATACTGGCCCCTCTCTTCATCTTTAATTTATTCTTTATTTGATGGAGAGAGGTGTTAAACCGTCTCTAGTATTATTGCCGTCCAACCCACAGGGTTGAAGACGGTTGTCGTCCCGCCTTTCTCAGATTACAACAACCCTAAATTCGATAGAGCTGAACTAAAGCTGAAAACACCGGCTGAATTCTCTGACAAATCGCTACAAGCGCTATTTTTAGGGAGAGGAACTTACAATAACTTAAGTGCTGCTGGCCAAAACGCCATTAATAAGTGTAGGCAACCACACGCCATGGCACCGGCGATTAGATCATCAAGCATAATGCCTGTACCGCCGTGTAAGCGCTTATCGATAATACCTATTGGCCAAGGCTTTAAGATATCGAAAAGTCTGAATAGGACAAAACCTACAAGCAAAGAGGACGCTGAAATAGGTACAAATAGAAAGGTCACAAACATGCCCGCTATTTCATCCCACACAATTGAGCCGTGATCATGAACCTGCATATCATCAGCAGTCTTACCACAAAGGTAAATACCCACAACTGAAAATATTAAAGTAATTGCGATAAAAGAAGCCAGTGAGATATGACTGCAAGCAATAAGAAGTGGTAATGCAGCTAGAGAGCCAAAGGTACCTGGCATAAAAGGAATTAGCCCACTGCCAAAACCTAGTGCGAGAAAATGCACGGGGTTTTTCATACTCACTCTGGCGCGAAACTCAGCCTGCATGACAATTCCTTTCTTAGTACTTTATGGAGAGTAGCTTGCCTAAAAGGCGTGCTCATAACCTGATGCTTTAGCCGGCGTGAACTTTTCATTGTCTTTTAGCAATGAAAGTGTGCCATTGTGACCTGTTAACTGTCCTATACACGTAGCTTTAACGTTTGTACTTGCCAGAGAGGTTTCAAGACTTCCGCGCTGCTCTTCACTTACAGTGAAAATAAGCTCATAGTCATCGCCTGCAGACAGCGCGTATTCGATAGCTTGCTCAGGTGTAACCGCGCTTGTTAACGCTCTTGATAGTGGTAAACGCTCTACATGAACATTCGCCCCACACTTAGAGGCTTTCAAGATGTGTCCTAAATCTGAAATTAAACCATCAGAGATATCAATGCACGACGTTGCAATACGTCGGATAGCTGTGCCCACCGCTACGCGAGGAGTTGGGAAGTAATGACGATTTACCAAGACGTCTTTCGCTTCACCGCTAACGCTCAGCTTATTTTGAAGAATGTCTAAACCTGCACCTGCGTCACCAAGCGTTCCGGTGACATAAAGCCAATCACCCGGCTTAGCGCCGCTACGCGTTAGTTCAGATCCAGGTGGTATAAAGCCTTGCGCCGTTATAGTAAATGCCATTGGGCCTTTAACTGTATCGCCACCAATAAGCTGTACAGAGTAGTACTGTGTAAGCTCGTAAAGGCCAGAAACAAAATCATCTAACCAAGCTTCGTCCACTTCAGGCAATGACAAAGATAAGCTAATCCACGCGGGCTCTGCGCCCATTGCAGCTAAGTCGCTTAAATTTACGGCCACAGTTTTGTATGCCACTGACTTAGCCGGCGCATCTTTTAGAAAGTGCACGCCTGCAACAAGAGTATCAGTAGTAACGGCCAGCTGTTGATTTTCAGGAACCGTTGTTACAGCACAGTCATCACCAATACCAATAACAACGTCTTTGCGTTTGTGGCCACAGTTTGAAAAGTAGCGGCCGATAAGATCAAATTCTTTCACGGTAATTTTAAAACCCTTTCAGCGGCAATCCATGCCGCCATGGTAAGGTTAGTCGCGCTCGTCTTTGCGTAACGTGCGCACTGCTTTATCCAGTGCACCATTAATGAACTTATGACTTTCTTCAGCACCAAATGCTTTAGCAAGCTCAATCGCTTCATTAATGATTACGCGGTAAGGTACGTCAATGCGCTCAGTCAATTCCAGCGTCGCAATGCGCAAGATTGCTTTTTCAATAGGGTCTAACTCTTCAGGCAAACGGCCAAGGTAAGGCTTAATGGTTGCATCAAGTTTACTTGCGTTGTGTGCAACACCGCGAAGCAAGGCCTGAAAATACGCCATATCTACCTTTTGCATGTCGTTACTGGTGGCTAGCGCCAGTTCAACCTGCTGAATATCGTTGTGACTCATTTGCCATGAATACACACCCTGCAAGGCGAGTTCACGGGCTTTACGACGAGCTGAAACTTTCACTTAATGTTTACCTTAAAGCTTTTCAACAGCATCGATAACGTTAACCATTTCCAGCCTTGCGCAAGACCTTTGTTGCATTCCCCTGCTACAAAATCAAAGTGTGGCGTGCCACCACGAATAACCGCACCAAGTGCTATGATGGCGTCAAATGACTTTTTCTCAGCTAATTTCTTAGCCACTACAGGTAACTCGTAAGCACCAGGTACACGCACTAGCGTGATATCGTCATCACTCACTTCACCGTGACGCTCTAGCGTGTCTAATGCACCTTCTAGTAAGCTTTCAACAACAAAGCTATTAAAGCGTGATACAACGATAGCAAACTTCTTACCGGTTGCTCTGATATTACCTTCAATTACCTGCATGGATTCATTCCTCGAGAAAAAACGGCGCGAAGTATACCACAACTGCGCCCAAACTAAATCGATTGTTTCTTTAACTTCAACTATTCGTAAACGGGTACGTTAGCTTAACTCAATGTGGGAAGGGAGTGCTTGTCGCAAACCCTCCACCGCATGGATGCGGTGGCGGAGCGTACAAGGATGTATTCACCGCGTGTTTGCGACGAGCACTCCCTCTCCACTTTAGCTCCGCCCTACAGCTAAGTACTAGTCGTGCACGTACTCCACGACTTCAAGGCCGTAACCTGAAAGTGCGTGATATTTAATTGGCTTACTAAGAAGACGCATTTTGTGAACGCCCATTGATGCAAGAATTTGACTACCTACACCGATAGTGCGTGACGACCCCTGCCAGTCAGCGCCAGTGGGACGTTCGCCTCTGTCTTCCGCAGCAAAACGACGCACCTGGCTTTCAATGTGCTCTTCTTTCCCTAACAACACCAACACACCGCCTTCTTCTGAAATTTTGCGCATGCCATCAGCTAGTGTCATCGAGCGGTGAATACCGCGTGTAGAACCAAGAAGATCACTAAAGGTATTGTGAAGGTGTACACGTACAAGTGTCGGCTCATCTTCTTTAATTTCGCCTTTTTTAAGGGCGAAATGAAGTTGGTTGTCTATACTGTCTTTAAACGTGTGAAGCTCGAAGTCGCCATACTCAGTGGGCATGTTGCACTGAGCAACCTTCTGAATGGTGGTTTCGTTGAGATTGCGATATTCAATTAAATCAGCAATGGTACCGATTTTAAGATTATGTTTTTCAGCAAACTTTTCTAGCTCTGGGCGACGAGCCATCGTGCCATCTTCATTAAGAATTTCTACGATAACGCCTGCAGGCTCTAACCCTGCCAAACGCGGCAAATCTACACCTGCTTCAGTGTGACCTGCGCGATTTAACACGCCACCGTCTTTAGCAATTAGCGGAAAAATATGACCCGGCTGTACAATATCTGTCGCTTTCGCGTCTTTCGCTACAGCAGCTTTAATGGTTGTTGCGCGATCTGCCGCTGAAATCCCTGTGGTCACGCCGGTGGCCGCTTCAATAGACACTGTGAAGTTGGTAGAAAACTGTGCTTCGTTTTTATCAACCATTAACGGAAGATTCAGGGTGCGACAGCGCTCTTGCGTCATTGGTAAACACACCAAGCCGCGGGCGTGGGTAACCATAAAGTTAATGGCTTCAGGCGTCACGTGCTCTGCCGCCATTATCAAATCACCTTCATTTTCCCTGTCTTCATCATCCATCAAGATAACCATTTTACCTTGACGAATGTCTTCAATTATTTCTTGTGTAGTGTTAAATGCCATGTTGTGTGCTTCTTGTAGGGTTATTTTCTTAAAAATCCGTTCTCGGCTAGAAATGCCATGTCAATGCCTTTGCTTTTTGGCTCGGCGGCTTTATCGCCCAGCATCAATCGCTCTAAATAGCGCGCAATAACATCAACCTCTAGGTTCACCGCTGTGCCCACTTTATAGCTTCCCATAATGGTTTCTTGCAACGTATGAGGAATGATCCAAAGCATAAATTCTGCACCGTTAACTTCATTAACGGTCAAACTGATACCATCAACGGTAATACTGCCTTTATGCGCAATATATTTAGCCAAGGCTTCTGGCGCTTTTACCCAGAACTCTACGTAGTCTGAGTGCTTAATAATTTGTGTAACTTCGCCCACGCCGTCTACGTGACCTGACACAATATGTCCGCCTAAGCGGTCGCTTGGACGCATCGCTTTCTCAAGATTCACTGTTGAACCTGCGCTGTAATGTGCAAAGCCAGTTAATTTGATTGTCTCTGCCGACACATCTGCACAATAATAATCGGGGCCCATATCAGTAACTGTTAGGCAAACACCATTGGTCGCAATACTGTCTCCGAGTGCAACATCAGACATATCAAGCGTAGGCGATGAAACGGTAAGTCGAATATCATTGCCTCGGTCATCAAGCTTTTTAATAGTTCCGAGCGCTTGAATAATTCCAGTAAACATAAAGTTCCTCTTTAATCGCGTTAACCGCGGGTGTTGCCAACATCAGGACGGAAGATAAGCTTAATATCGTTACCCACCTGACGATTTTCAATAAGCGAAAGCGAAATACATTCATTTAGCGACGTGAACGCGGGTAAATTAACCATACTTACTCCCTTATCACCTAAAAGCTTAGGCGCCTGGTAGCAAATAAGTTCATCCACCAGCCCTTCTTGCAATAATGCACCAGCAAGCCCTGGGCCCGCTTCCACCCAGACTTCATTGTATTGCTTATCACCCAATGCTGACATTAGCGCATGTAAGTCGAGCTTACCGTCCTTTTCGTCCAATTGGAGATAGTGCTGAGTAGCGGTGTCTGGGTGAGCCTGTGACGTCGCCGTGAACGTAATATTGCCGTCGTTAAAAAGTGTGTAGTCTCTACTAAGCCTACTTTTGCTATCTACAACCACACGGGCTGGCTGGCGGATATGATCTAGTGGATAGTTTTCAAACTGAGCCTCTTTTTCACGAACTAAGAGACTAGGATTATCAGCTTGTACCGTACCCGACCCCGTCAATACTACGCAACTTTGGGCTCGATACTGTTGCACATCCCGTCTTGCCTCCGCACCAGTAATCCACTGACTCACTCCATTTTGAAGGGCTATTTTTCCATCTAGGCTAATGCCCAACTTTACGCGAACAAAGGGCTTACCGGTAAGCATTCGTTTAATAAACCCGGGGTTTAGCGCCGCGGACTCTGCAGCCATCACATCGCTAACGACTTCAATACCTGCATCTTGCAGTAAGCTGATACCGTTACCACAGACGTTAGGGTTTGGGTCAGTCATGGCTATAACCACTCGTGCTACTTCAGCCTCCACGAGCGCTTTGGCACATGGCGGTGTGCGTCCAAAATGACTACAAGGTTCAAGCGTAACGTAAGCCGTCGCGCCTTTTGCGCCTTGTGGTCGTGCGTTAGATGCTTGTCTTAATGCGTGAACTTCGGCATGGGGTGTGCCAGCTTGAATGTGATACCCCTGACCAAGTAATTGATTGTTTTCGTCAACAATTACGCAGCCAACACGAGGGTTAGGAGAAGTGGTAAAGCGCCCTTTTTGGGCAAGTTGAATGGCTTTTGCCATCCAGAAATAATCATTTTTAACCGTATCGTGGTTCACTTGGATTCCTGTTGTAGCCCTAAGTGTCTGATGTTTGAGAGGTCGCCGACTTAATCTCCTAATCGTGCAATCTCTTCTCCGAATTCACGAATATCTTCGAAAGAGCGATAAACGGAGGCGAACCGGACATAAGCAACTTTATCGAGTTCTTTGAGGGCTTTCATAATTAGGTTGCCGAGCAGTTCACTACTCACTTCACGTTCACCGGTTGCGCGCAACTGTGACTTAAGTGATAGGATACATTGTTCAACTTTTTCTGTGCTCACAGGGCGCTTTTCGAGTGCGCGTTGCAACCCTGCACGAAGCTTATCTTCGTTAAACGGTTCACGTGAACCATCGCGTTTAATAACGCGAGGCATCACAAGCTCGGCACTTTCAAATGTCGTGAATCGTTCGTGACACACCATACATTCCCGGCGTCTACGCACCTGCTGCCCTTCTGCAACCAAACGAGAATCAATAACTTTTGTTTCTTGTTCTGAACAAAACGGGCAAAACATGAATAATCCTTAGATATTGCGTACTTAGGTATTTAAATCGAACCTAGACTAGTTAGTCCGGCATTAGTACCAAAGTACGCAATAAAACACAAACCTATTTATTTATAAACAGGGAATTGTGCGCAAAGTGCGACCACTTCGTCTTGAACGCGTTTGATAACTGACTCATCGCCCATGTTATCTAGAATGTCGCAAATCCATGTTGCAACTTGCTTAGCTTGTTCTTCTTTAAAGCCACGGCGAGTAATTGCTGGGCTACCAATACGAAGACCACTCGTTACAAACGGTGAACGCGGGTCGTTCGGCACAGAGTTTTTGTTTACTGTGATGTTTGCTGCACCAAGTGCTGCGTCAGCATCTTTACCCGTGATGTCCTTATCGATAAGGTCAAGAAGGAACAAGTGGTTATCGGTACCGCCAGAAACGATTTTATAACCGCGTTCTTGCATTACAGCAACCATGGCTTTCGCGTTTGCAACAACTTGCTGCTGATACACTTTAAACTCTGGCTGTAGGGCTTCTTTGAAAGCAACGGCTTTAGCTGCAATCACGTGACAAAGGGGGCCACCTTGGTTACCCGGGAATACCGAGCTGTTAAGCTTTTTGTAAATTGCTTCGTCGCCACATGAAGATAGGATTAGACCACTACGCGGACCTGCAAGGGTCTTGTGTGTCGTCGTAGTTACTACATGTGCGTGAGGTAGCGGGTTTGGATAAACGCCAGCCGCTACTAAACCTGCTACGTGCGCCATATCAACAAGCAAGTATGCGCCTACGCTATCAGCGATTTCGCGAAATTTCGCCCAATCAACAATGCCTGAGTAGGCAGAGAAGCCACCGATTATCATTTTCGGCTTGTGCTCTTTAGCTAGCGCTTCAACCTGAGCGTAATCGATTTCACCCGTTTCTTTGTTCAAACCATACTGTACAGCGTTGTACGTCTTTCCAGAGAAGTTTACATGTGAACCGTGGGTAAGGTGACCGCCTTCAGAAAGGCTCATTCCCAATACCGTGTCGCCTGCGTCAAGTAATGCCATGAATACGGCAGAGTTTGCCTGTGAACCAGCGTGTGGCTGAACGTTTGCGTAGTCGGCACCAAAAAGTGCTTTTGCACGGTCAATAGCAAGTTGTTCAACAACGTCTACATGCTCACAACCACCGTAATAGCGCTTGCCTGGGTAACCTTCAGCGTACTTATTAGTAAGCTGCGAACCCTGTGCTTCCATTACACGTGGGCTACAGTAGTTCTCAGAGGCAATAAGCTCAATGTGATGTTCTTGACGCTCAACCTCTTTAGACATTGCATCGGCTAATTCAGGATCGAAGTCGGCTATATTCATTTCGCGAGAAAACATGGGGGCTCCTTAACTGCGGTTTTTATATGGCGTTACGCACTGATTGCTCAAATTCGAGCCATATTCTAGTCATTTTCGGGTGCTTGTATACCGCTTTATGACCAAATTAATATAAATGGCGCAGGTTTAACGAAATACCTGCGCCAGCGCGAGATCAGACCTGTTTTTCTAGGGCTTTAACACGGTCAAATAAACTACCAATTTTGGCAAGGCGAACCGTATTTTTGCGCCAGTCACGGTTAGTTTGTGCTGGCTGGCCAGAAGAATAAACGCCCGGTTCAGTGATATCTTGTACAATCATGGTGTAGCCAGTCACCTGAACATTGTCGCAAATGCTTATGTGACCGTTAATGCCAACTCCACCACCGATAATAACGTGTTTGCCGATATGGCAGCTACCGGCAATACCTGTAGCACCGCAAATACAAGAATGATCACCAATAATACAGTTGTGGCCAATTTGTACTTGGTTATCGATAATAACGTTGGTACCTAAAACCGTATCTTCCATAGCGCCGCGGTCAATGCTACTGCTTGCACCAATCTGGCTGTCGTCACCAATGCGAACTGAACCGGTTTGCGGAATAGGGATCCATACGCCCTTATCGTTTGCGTAACCAAAGCCAGCCGCGCCAATAACCGTTTGACTATGAATCGTCACGCGCTTACCAATCACTACGTCATGATAAATAGTCACGTTCGGGTGAATGGTACAGCCTTCACCAATATGAGTGCCTCTGCGAATAACAGTATTGGCGCCAACCGTAACTCTATCGCCTAATACTACGTTCTCTTCAATAATCACGTTGTGTCCTAGCGACACATCACTGCCGATACGGGCAGATGGAGCAATAACCGCTGACTCAGCAATGCCTGTAGCTACCGCTGGGGTAGTATCAAATAACTGCGCGATAAGAGCGAAAGCAGCATGAGGGTTTGCCACAATTAATGCAGGAACTGGGCTCTCACCTTTTAAGCTTTCGTGCAGAATTACCGCACCGGCCTTAGTATCTTTTAGCTGAGGCTTATATTTAGGGTTGGTTAGAAAGGAAATTTGATGCGACGCTGCACCAGATAACGTACCTACTGCAGATATCGTGATACTTCCATCACCCTGCACTTCCCCATTCACGTGCTTAGCAAGCTCATCCAAACTGTATGTGCGTTTATTCATAGCAGTCATTTAAATTACCTGTTCAGAGATATCGATAGAACCTGTTGACTTTTACTGTAGAAATTTAGGTTTAGTTGGAAACCCTTTTAATCGCGAAACAATCCTACAGGCTCTGGTTTTGAGTCTAACGCTTTTAGGCTATATCTGGTGGCTACAAACTCCCCAGAAAGCACACGCTTACTCTTTATAATGAAACCAAGTTTACCTTAAATCGCCTCATCAACCGACGCATAAATCAAACTTTTTAAAATGAGCGCTCAAATTTCCATCAAGCACGAAAGCACCGAGTGTAAGTGACAAGGGCCTGTTGACCTTTTCTGTACATCAAAGGTCAACAGGCTCTAGCATAAACTACCCTGTTACGAGTAGAATACGCCCAATTAGGACTTTATTATTTTTCACCGCTTTTTCAGCGAGGATAGAGCATGGCTCAATACGTT
>LUMJ01000294.1_pt1 | contig 34997 bp, 46 predicted proteins | sample 729631 | NCBI WGS metagenome assembly LUMJ01 (sample SAMN03860266, study PRJNA289734) | marine metagenome | biome: seawater column; feature: ocean; material: water; isolation source: Red Sea water column Station 22 - depth 500m | place: Saudi Arabia: Red Sea | collected 2011-10-15 | depth 500 m
GAAATAAACAAATAGCTGAATACAGTGATATTATTGTGGCGTTTATACAAAAGGGAGTAAAATCAAGAGGAACTATGAATACAATACACTATGCTGAAAAATTAAAAAAATTAATACAAATATTGAATTAATATATATTTATATACATATATATAAAGGGTTTTTATGGATTATAAATTAACATCAGTTAAAATATTACAAGATTTATATAAAAGATTTAAGGTAGATGCTTTATCTGATGAGTTTACATTACAAAAATTAGTTAATCGTTCAATGGATTTATATATTTTAGACAATAAGTTTAAAGCACAAATCCATGAATGGAAAAATCTTAAACCAAGTGGAAGCAGGTTATAATGACAAATAGTATTACAACTTTAAAAATACTTGATAAAATTTATGATTTATTAGTTAAGATGGATAAACGGTTAAAGGTTATAGAGAATGGTGTTAAAAAGGAAAAAAATAAGAAACAGTTATTAAACGATTAAGAGGGTTATATGGCTAAAAAGAAAATTTTATTACTTTCTGATGATTTAAGAATGTCATCTGGTGTCGGTACAATGTCAAAAGAATTTGTTCTTGGAACATTACAACATTATGATTGGGTACAAATTGGTGGTGCAATAAAACATCCAGAAGATGGGAAAATTGTTAATATGAATGATACTTGTAGAAAAGAAACAGGTATCGAAGATGCATCATTATTAATTTATCCTATAAGTGGTTATGGGAATCAAGAGTTGTTGAGAGAAGTTATAGGACGAGAAAAACCAGATGCTATTTTACATTACACCGACCCACGATTTTGGGGTTGGTTATATGATATGGAACATGAAATTCGGCAGGAGATGCCTATTTTTTATTATAATATATGGGATGATTGGCCAGCTCCACAGTATAATGAGTTTTTTTATGAGTCTTGTGATTTGATTATGAATATATCTAAACAGACATGTGCTATTGTAAATGATGTTTGGACAACGAATCCACCTGAAGATTGGCAAGTTACTTATTTACCACATGGAGTAAGTGAAAAATACTTTTATCCTATTAGTGTTTTTGATGAAGAGCATAAACAGGTAGAGGAAATGAGGAGGCAGTTAACTAATGATAATGTTGAATTTATAGTTTTTTATAATAATAGAAACATTAGACGAAAGAGTCCAGGTGATCTTGTACTAGCATTTAAAACATTTTGTGATATGTTATCAAAAGAAGAAGCTGATAAATGTGCTTTACTGATGCATACTCAACCGATAGATGAAAATGGTACAGATTTACCAGTAGTTGCTAGTACCATTTGTCCAGAGTATAAAGTATATTTTAGTGATAGAAAATTAGATCCACATGAGTTGAATTATTTATACAATATGGCAGATGTAACAATTAATATTGCTTCTAATGAGGGATTTGGTTTAGGTACTTGTGAATCACTTATGGCAGGAACACCAATTACAGTAAATGTGACGGGTGGATTACAGGATCAGTGTGGATTTAAATATAAAGGTAAATTGTTGACACATGAAGATTATGATTGGGTAAAATCATTACATGATGACAGAAAATGGGCTAATAATGAAGATTTAACTTGGGGAAAGTGGGTAAAACCAGTGTGGCCTTCAAATAGGTCAATGGTTGGTTCAATTCCAACACCATATATTTTTGATGATAGATGTAGATTTGATGATGTAGCTCAAGCCATAAAAGATTGGTATGATGAAGGTTCGGAAAAAAGACAAAAGTATGGTATGAAAGGACATGAATTTGTAATGAGTGATTTTGCTATGATGTCTGCAACTGCTATGTGTCAAAATTTTATGGATCATATGGATACTGGATTTAAGAAATGGAAACCAAGAAAACGATATAGTATATTTAAAGCGTAGGAGTTATAATGAGTAAACCGTTATGTTTAGTTACAGCACCAGTTGCAACAAGAAGTGGATATGGAGCACATAGTAGAGATATATGTAGAGCATTAATTAAGTTAGATAGGTATGATGTAAAAATTTGGCCAGTAAGGTGGGGAAATACACCTATGAATGCTTTACATATAGATGATCCAAATGATAAAATAATTATTGATAGATTATTACCGAGTCCAGAGTTACCTAATCAACCTGAAATACATATTCATGTTGTTATACCGAATGAGTTTAGTCCAGTAGCTAAATATAATATAGGAATTACTGCTGGATTAGAAACTACTGCTTGCCCACCACAATGGATAGAAGGAATGAATAGAATGAATTTAAATATAGTGCCTTCTAAATTTGTAAAAGGAACGTTAGATTCAATATCTTTTGATATTCAAGATGAACAAACAAAACAAATTAAAGGAGTATTGAAAAATGAAAAACCAATGGAAGTTTTGTTTGAGGGAGTAGATACTAGTATATATAAAAAAACAAGAGAGTTTTCAAAGAGTCTTGTAGATGAGATGAATAAAATTAATGAAACTTTTAATTTTTTATATGTTGGTCATTGGTTACAAGGTGGGCTTGGTAAAGATAGAAAAGATACAGGTATGTTAGTAAAAGTATTTTGTGAAACATTTAAAAATATGAAAAGAAAACCAAGTTTAATAATGAAAACAAGTGGTGCTGGGTTTTCTGTATTAGATAGAGAAAGTTTACTTAAAAAAATTAAAGATGTTAAAGATACAGTACGTGGAGATTTACCTAATATTTATTTATTACATGGAGATTTTACTGATGAAGAAATGAATGAATTATATAACCACCCAAAAGTAAAAGCTCATGTTTCATTAACACATGGTGAAGGGTTTGGTAGACCGTTGTTAGAAGCTACTATAAGTGAGAAACCTGTTATTGGAGGATCTTTACAGAATATAGAAAAGGGGTCTTTTCCAGATGATTTTTTTATTGAAGGATCACAATGGTTTACAGTTAACTATCAAGAAGCTTCTGTAGTAATGAAAAATATGTATAAAGGTTATAGAAAATATACTCTTGGTGCAAAAAAATTGGCAACATATAATAGAGCAAAATTTTCATTAGATGAAATGACAGTACAACTTGGTAAAATACTTGACAAGCATGTACCAGAATTTCCTCAAGAGGTTAAGTTGCAGTTGCCTAAATTGAAAAAGGTAGGGTCTACAGAATTGTCTAAGATTAAACTTCCAAAATTAAAGAAGGTATAATATGGAAAAAGTAATAACTTGCCCAGTATGTTTTGATTCGGATAATTGTTTCGAAGAAGTACAAGAAGAATATAGTTCTTATTTGTGTTTTCATTGTGGATTTATGAGTGATTCACGATATGTAATTGATAGTTTACAGTTAATAGAGAATTTAAAGAAATCACCAAAGTTAGTACAAGATTCAAAATTTGAAGATAAAGAAAGAGGTATAGTTTGGTTTCCATCTGTAATTAATATGGGTAAGCTAGGTATAATTTTTCCTGAAGGGGAAGTAGATGATTATGTTTGGAAATATGCTAAGGTTGTAGATATTCCTGAAGAGGAACGAGCAGTTTATGATAATTATGATCAGAGACTTGATGTTGAAAATGCAGAAGTATTTGGTCGGTATGAATTTTTAAGAGCTTGTAAAGCAATGGGAATAACAGAAAATATAAAACAAAATGTCTAAACAAATATATACATGGGGTAAAGTTAGAGCAGGTGATATCATTTCATTTAGATATAAAGGAAAGAAACGAGCTGGATTATTAACTACTATTCTTGTACTTAATCCAAGGTTTCCATATACTAGAAAAGATAAAACTAAAACTTTTCATTTAATTGGATTAAAATTAGAACGCAGTGGTGTTATACCAATAATTAGAAATAAACCAATACTTGTACAATTATTAGAAAGAATTGGTGAAGTACAAGTTATAGATGAAGATAATGGAATTTATAGAGTAGAAATAAAAGGAACTGGTCCTCGTGGTGTGAGAAGAGCAACTTATAATAAATTGAAAAGATATATAGAAAGACATTCAATATATAGAACTTATAACTATATGGAAGCTAAAAGGTCTCAAGTATTTTTAGAACCAATAGTTTTACCAAGAGAATTTAAAGAGGTTTTAAGTGAAAATCAGTTACGGGATTACAGTACATAATGAATCTGATGAACTAAATAGGTTATTAGAAATATTAATACATAAAACAGATGTCAAAGATGAGATAGTAATTTGTGTCGATGGTGATGATGACGGAGTTAGGTTTGTATTAGATAGTTGGACTCAACAATATGCTCATGTCAAAATGATAAAGGTATATCAGAGAGCACTTAACAAAGATTTTGCAGCTCAAAAAAATTCTGTTATAGAAAATTCTACTGGTGATTATGTATTTCATTTAGATGCTGATGAAACACCACATGAAACATTACTTATTCAACTTAAAGATATATTAGAAATGAATGATGTTGATTTAGTATGGATACCGAGAGTGAATACAGTTGATGGTATTACAGAAAAACATATTCAAAAGTGGGGCTGGGTACAGAATGATAAGGGTTGGATAAATTATCCAGATTATCAAGCACGTGTATTTAAACGAGCTAAACATATTCACTGGATACGACCTGTACATGAACATATTACTGGTGCTAAAACATACGCACATTTACCACCACATGAAGAGTTATCATTATATCATCACAAACAAATAGCTAAACAAGAACAACAAAATGAAATGTATAAAGGAATGTTAGGATGAGAACAATAGTTACAGGTGGTGCAGGGTTTGTTGGTACGAATTTAATTAAAAGGTTATTAAAAGATGGACATGATGTAATATCAATAGATAATTATTCATCAGGGAATAAAGAAAATCACCAAAAAGGATGTATATATTGGGATATGGATTTATTAGATGAACGAAATGCTGTGTTAGATAGAGATGAGTATGATGTTATATTTCACATGGCTGCTCTTGCAAGAATACAACCATCATTAAAATATCCACATAAAACTATATATAATAATTTTATAAGTACATTAAATGTTTTAGAATCTGCTAGAAAAAATAATATAAGATTTGTGTATGCTGGGTCGAGTTCATTTCATCATGGATTATATGAGAGTCCATATGCTTGGTCAAAGTTTAGTGGTGAGGATTTGTGTAAATTATATAGTAATATATATGATATGGATACTGCAATATGTAGATTTTATAATGTATATGGACCACACCAAATAGAAGATGGAACATACTGTACATTGATGGGTATATTTGAGAAACAATATAGAGAAGGAGAACCACTTACTATAGTTGGTACAGGTGAGCAACGTAGAGATTTTACTCATGTAGATGATATAGTGAAAGGTTTGATTAAATGTTCAGGACAACCACTTAGGGGAGAGATATTTGAGTTAGGTAGTGGCAAGAATTATTCTATTAATGAAGTAGCTAATATGTTTGGAGAAAATTATCCAAGAGAGTATATTGACCAAAGGCCTGGTGAATATGATGTAACTCTAGCCGACTATACTTTAGCTAAAAAAACTTTAAAGTGGAAACCTTATTTAAATTTACCTGATTATATAAAGAAAATAGTAGAATGAAAATAGTTACTATAATTCCTAATAGAGAAGAATTTCTTGCATGTGAGGTATTAAAAGGACTTCATAGACGAGGAGTAGAATTAATACCATCTTCACCTTTATCTAATATACGAAATGCATATGCACGTTGTTCACCAATTAGTATAGGTGCGGAAGATATACCAGATACAAAAGATTATACTGATGATGAAATAATAGAACATGCAAAATCTGCAGATTATATTTTTGTGTTTTGGGGTAAATTTGCATCACCTTATGATACAACTCCTGGTGGAAAAATGTATTTGTTGGATAATATCAATGAACCAGATAAAACTGTTTTTATTGATGGTAGTGAGTGGTCATATACAGGACATATGGTTTCAGGACAAGTAAGAAAGGATAAATTAGATTGTTCAAAAGGTATACCGTGGATATGGCAAGAAATGAGAGATAGAGTTAAGTGGTATTTTAAACGAGAAACATTTCCTGAGGATGTAGTGGAGCATGGTATTATTCCATGTCCTTATCCATTTCGTATAGAAGATAAACAACAGTTGAAAGTTAGAGATATAAGTTTGTTATGTGCTTTTGGGCAGACTTCTACTGGCTTACGTGCTGAAGTAGAGGAAGCGTGTCATACTATATCTCATAGTTTACCTGTAATAGTTGGTAGTCAACCAGGAGGTCGTGTAAATTATTTAGATTTAATATCTAGATCTCATATGATTGTAGATGCTTGGGGTGGTGGAGATTGTAACGTTAGAAGAAGTGAAATACATATGAATTCTGTTGCATCAATTATGCAAGAATGGAATATTTTAGAACCATATCCATTTACTGATGGGGAAAATGTAATTTTTTATAATACTATAGAAGAGTTTAAAGAAAAAGCTGATTTTTATTTAAAGAATTTAGATAAACTTATTGAAATAGGAGAGAATGGTTATAATCATGGAATGGAATATCATATTACCGAAAAGAGAGTTCAGTATATATTTGATATTATAAATGAAGAGATTACATGGAAGCATGATTAAAATTAAATTATATGAACATGAAATACATAGAAATGAAACTACATTTAGACCATTCGCTATGGCACAAAATATATTTAGGGAAGTTGGTATAGAATTTACTACTTCTAATGATTATGATTATGCATTTGTTGGTCAAGCTAGTATTATAGATAAGAAAAAATCATTAAAGGAATCGGTAGAAAAAGGATTAGAGTTTGTATCTAAAATTACTGGTGATTATATGATAATTGATGGACAGGACTCAACATCTTTAATTGGTACTATAGATGTGTTCAGAGAATCAAACGCAGTATTGTTTTTGAAAAATACTTACTTAAAAGATTTTGATTTATATAAACAAGGTTGGGCCAATGGTAGATATTACTGGGGAGAAGGTAATTATTCAGTTCCAGATATTGATGAATTAAAACTAAAAATGAAACTTACTGGTTGTAATTGGTTACACACTTTACAAAAAAATTGGTTAGATTATAGTAGAGAGAAATCATATGATCTATCGTGTATGTTTGGTTATCCTACTAAACAACCAGTTTATGAACATGATTTAAGTCAAACATATTACTATGATTCACATAGAAAAAATTTGATGGATACATTAGGTAACAAATATAAGATAGCTGGTTTAGTAGATGGAGAAAGAATACCTATTGAAGAGTATTATCAAAAAATGTTTGATTCAAAAATTATTACGGCGCCTTTAGGTTACGGTGAAATGGCACCAAGAGATTTAGAATCGGCAATGTTTGGTTGTGTATTATTGAAACCAGACCTAAGTTATATTTTATCAGAACCATTTATTTATGAGGATGATGAAACATATATTGCAGTAAAGTATGATTGGTCAAATTTAGAGGAGAAAATTGATTATATACTATCAGATTATAATAATATAAGATCGAAACTTGTTGAAAATATGAGAAAACAATTTGAAGAAAAATATGATTTAAAAAATCTAGTTTTACATCTTTATAATATTTTTAATAATTTAGATGATACGGAGGAAGTACATGAGAGTTAGAAAAAAACCACTAAAAGTATTAGGACCTTTTGGAGATAATAAAGATGTTGAATCTATTCAAGAAGTTATATTGAGTGGATGGTGGGGTAAGGGACCTAAAGTTCAAGAGTTTGAAGAAGAATTTGCAAAACTTGTAGGTTCTAAACATGCAATAGCCGTTACAAGTAATTCTCACGGTCAAGATTTAGTAATGAAGGCAATGGGGTTTAAGGGAATTGATATTATTAATCCAACAATGTCATTTGTTGCTACTGCAGTTATACCTTTATGGAATGATTGTACTTCTAATATAGTTGATGTAGATAAAGTCAATCTTAATATGACAGTAGAAGAAGTAGATAAATGGAAGAAACCAAATTCAGAAGCTTTGATAGCAGTAAATATGGCTGGTATTCCAGCACCAATAGATGAGATACGAAAAGTATTTGGTGGATTTATAATAGAAGATTGTGCACACAGTTGTTATACAGAAGGAGCTGGTACAAAAGGTGATGTGGCAGTATGGTCATTTCAAGCAGTAAAAACATTACCGATTGGTGATGGTGGAATGATTACACTTGATGATGATAAGTTAGCAAATAAGATTAGAGAAATGTTGTGGTTTGGTGTTTCATCAACTTGGAGTAGAGCTGCAGATAGTAGTGGAACACGACCAGGTTATGCTTGGGACTATCAAGTAAATATACTTGGGTATAAATATTATATGATTGATATTATAGCAGCACTTGGGTTATCACAAATGAAAAAGTTATCACAATTTTTAGATACTCGTAGACATATTCAAAAAAGATATAATGAAGAATTATCTACAGTAATAGAACGACCACCATATTCTGATACAGTTCAATATTATTGTGCAAGGTTACCTGAAAAGAAACATAATTTTGCACCAGATGGTTCTGGATTTTCAAGTATTGGTAGGGACCAGTTGATTAACTATTTGGCAGATAAGAAGATACACACTTCAGTTCATTTTAAACCTTTACATCAATATGATATATTAAAGAGAAACAGAGAGTATCCTATAGCAGATGTGGAATGGTTGAAACTTATTACTTTACCGTGTCATAATGGAATGACAGACGATGATATTGATTATGTAGTTTATTGGGTGAATAAATTTATTGAGGATGAGTATAGTGAATAGATTAATATTAGGTGATGGCTTACAAGGTTTTTAAAAGAAAAGTAATGAAGTTTGCTTTAATAGTTGATAGTTGTAAGGTTGGTTCTTATTTGGTTAGAAATAGAAAAGCTTATAAATTATCAGATCCTGAAGTTCCATATCAATTTCATCATTCTGTGAGTAATGAGTGTTTTATTGGGTTTTGGGGATACCCTTTTGTATTTGATGGATGTTTTATAAATTGGAGTGAATGGAATGAATTACCAGATTTGGATTTAAGTACAATTTTTGTTGTTATTGAAAAAAGATTTGATGAATGTAAGATAGAACATTTAAGAAAGAAGTATCCAAATGCAATTATTATTGGTTTGTTGAAAGAGTTATGGAATTGGAAAGCTGAGTGGTGGAAGAGAATGGAAGTTTTTAATCAGTGTGATAAGGTTTTTACACCAATAAGTGATATAAATTTATTTCCTGAATTAGTTCAAAATTGTTTTAAGGATATTTCATTTTTACCACAGCCAGTTGATATAGATTATTTATATGATAATTTTTATTCTGAATATAGAGATGAATCAATATTTGTTTATAATCCAGTTCATAATTTTTCAAGACAGGGAAATACTTTTAGATTTACAGAACATATTAGTAGGAAGTATAATATACCATATTTTAGTGTTAATACTCAAGATAAAGAAGATCAGTGGCATGAATTTCTAAAACAGTGGACATCGGCAACATTTCATTTTAATTTAGATCCTATTCCAGTATATCCTGGCCAACAAGCCATGCAATGTGCTGCTCTTGGTATAGTTCAAATAGGTGGTGTTAATGATTCACATCATATTTTGTGGCCCGAAACAGCAACTTGTGATGAAAAAGTATTAGAAGAGAAGTTTGTAGAGTATTTAAATGATTATGAAAAAAGAGTTACTTTAATTCAAACTGCTTTTGAAAGAATTAATAAAGTTTATTCTTTTAAAGCAATTAAAAATAAATTTGAAGAGATAATATGAAAATTAGTGTTATGTGGATGACTAGGAAAAGGTCACATGAACTTGTATACTCAGTATCATCATTTATACATAATGCAGATGATAATGCAAATATTGAATATATTTTTGTTACTGATCCAGATGACAAAGAAACAGTGGTAGCTTTAGAAAAAGTAGCACCTATGGCTTATGCACATTTTGCAGAGTTAACTCATATAATTGCTGATAAAAGATATGGATATGCTGAGTTAGAGCAGTATCAAAATTTAGCAGCTAAAAACTTTACAGGAGAGTGCTTAATGTCGTATGCAGATGATAATATTTGTATAGGGAGAGGTTGGGATACTGAATTGAGAAAGGGACTTGAAGAAAGAAGAGGAGAACCTGCGTCGGTGGCTATAACACCTATTAATGAAGTGTGGAAAGGGTCATCTACAATTGTTGGAATTAATCGCACTTGGTATGAAAAAACAAATAGATTTTCTGGAAATAGAGCTACTGATGCATATTTATGTGATTTATCTGAAGCTGCTCAAATTAAACCAATAAGACCAGATATAAAGACATTACATTTACAGCGTGGTAAGGATGGTGCTGGAGTGCCTATTATACAGGATGGTGTTGAACATATTATATATGGTTTACCCGCTGAAGATGATTTCGGTGGATATAATGCGAAAAATCCTATACCACCAAAGTATTATCATGTTCCAGCCGCGGCTTCACTTCGGGGTATGGAAGGAACAAATGTTATTGTAGGTAAAAGGAGATTCTTAGAAGATCTTAAAAAGTTGACAATGAGTGATGAATAAAGATATTTTTTCTGAAGAAATAAAAGTATTTACACCAGATGTGTTTGAGGATTATAGAGGTGAACTTTGGACTACTTGGAAAAAAGATGAGTTTCCAATAAATTTAGATTTTAATCACGATAAAGTTTCTACGTCTCGCAAGAATGTTATTAGAGGTATACATGGAGATTTTAAATCATGGAAGTTGGTTACTTGCTTATATGGTGAATTATATTTTGTAGTTGTAGACAATAGAATAGATTCATTTACATATTTAGAATGGGATTATATTATATTGAATGATAAAAATAGAAAAGTAGTTCTATTACCACCTGGATTTGGAAATTCTTTTTGTGTTTTGAGTAATTATTCAATATTTATGTATAAGTGGTGTTATAAAGGAAAATATCCAGATGTTAAAGATCAGTTTACTTTAAAATGGGATGATCCTAAAATGGGTATACACTGGCCTATTAAAAATCCTATACTATCAGAAAGGGATGTGTGATGTTACGGATACCAAGTTATATAAAAAAGGTAAAAGAGGTTACAGTTACAAAAGAAGAACTAATCTCATTTGAAACAGAAGTTAAAGAAAGATATGAAAATGGTGAAATACCAGCACCAGTTCATTTATCAAAAGGAAATGAAGAAGAGTTAATTGAGATATTTCAATATGTACATGAAGATGATTGGGTTTATTCAGCTTGGAGAAATCATTATCATGCATTATTACATGGATTCGATAGACAACAGTTAATGGATGATATTGTTGCAGGTAGAAGTATGGCCACTAGTAGTAATGTACATAAATTTTATTCATCAGCTATTGTTGGTGGTATTATTCCTATCGCACTTGGAACTGCTAAAGCACTTAAAATGAAACAAGATGATACTTTAAATAAAAATTATTACAAAGATAATAAGAGAAGAGTTTGGTGTTTCATTGGTGACATGACATTTGAAACTGGTGTGTTTCATGAATCGTATAAGTATGCAAAGAATTTTAATTTACCACTTCAATTTGTAGTTGAAGATAATAATTTAAGTGTACATACACCAACTGATGCAGCTTGGAATGTTAGACAAGATGTTCCTAATGATATAATTTATTATAGGTATGAGAATGGATATCCACACCACGGCACTGGATCTTGGGTTAATTTTTAGAGGTGGTTATGAAGTATAAGGAAGAACTTATAAAATCAATGAAGTGGCTTGGAGAAAAAGAGAATACTTTGTTTTTAGGACAAGCAACTCTTTTTAGTGGACATGCTATTTCAAGTACATTAACAGAAGTACCGAAGGAAAAATTGATTGAGTTACCTGTTATGGAAGAAGTACAAATGGGAATGTGCACAGGGTTATCACTTGAGGGTTATGTTCCTATTTCAATATATCCAAGATTTAATTTTATGATGTTAGCAATAAATCAATTAGTAAATCATATGGATAAAATGAAAGAGATGAGTAAAGGTATGTTAGTACCTAAAGTTATTGTTAGAGTTGCAGTTGGAGCAAGAAAACCTTTGAATGGGGGTTCACAACACACTCAAGATTTTACTGAATCTATTAAACATATGCTAACGGATACAGTATTAGTAGAATTAACGGAACCAGAACAAGTATCTTCAACATTTGAAGATGCATATAACAGAGATGGTTCTACAGTTGTAGTAGAATGGGGAGATTTTTATAGTGAAAAGTAATTTTAAATGGCAATTAATTAATGATAGTATTACAGATAGCGATAAGAAAGAATTGACTGATTTTATTAATACACCAAATCAAAGATTTACACAAGGTAAGAAAGTAAAAGAGTTTGAAGAAGCGTGGTCAAAGTGGGAAGGTGTAAAATATAGTACATTTGTAAATTCAGGTGCTTCTGCAAATTATATTATGGCTTCAATTATGAAAGAGAAAAAAGGTGTAGGAGAAGTTATTGTTTCACCTCTTGGTTGGGTATCAGATGTAGCACCATTAGTTAATTTAGGATTTACTCCAGTATTTGTTGATGTTGATATGGAGAATATGTCTATAACTTTAGAAAGTATAGAAGAAGCAGTTACTGATAAAACAGTTGGAGTTGTTCTTGTTCATGTATTAGGGTTTAATGCTATAAATGAAGAAATTGTAAAGTTTTGCAAGGATAAGGATTTATTTTTAATAGAGGATTGTTGTGAAGCTCATGGAGCAACTTATCAAAATAGGAAATCAGGATCTCAAGCTGATGTATCTAATTTTTCATTTTATTTTGGTCATCATATAACTACAGTTGAAGGTGGTATGGTATGTACTAATGATGATGATGTACATCAGTTAGCAAGAGCATTTAGATCACATGGTATGACACGAGAACTTTCAGATGAAGTTCAAAATAAATATAAAAAAGAGTATCCAAATTTAAATCCACTTTTTACATTTGCAGTACCAGGTTATAATATGAGGAACCAGGAAATTAATGCGGTATTAGGTTTAGAACAATTAAAAAGACTTGATTATAATATATGGAATAGACAGGATAATTTTAGACTTTGGGTGAGTTGTTTAGATCCAATAAAGTATCAAACATATTTTCAAGAAGAAGGTAGTAGTAATTTTGCATTACCACTTATAGTTTCATATAGTGATAAAAAATTATTTAAAAACGTTTGTAATCTTTTAGATGAAGAAGATATTGAATATAGAATTGGAACTGCAGGTGGTGGTAATCAAGCAAGACAACCATATCTTAGTAAATGTGATTATAAAATAGCAGAAGAACTTATTAATGCTAATTATATTCATGATTTTGGTTTATATGTTGGAAACCATCCAGAGTTAGATAAAGAGGAAATTGTTAATTTATGTGACAAGTTAAATGCACTGTCTGGTAAAGAACTTGGATTTAAAATATGATAGATTTTAAAGATAAGAATGTATTAGTAACTGGTGGCAATGGTATGATAGGTCAGGCACTAGTTGAACTGTTATATGATACAACTTCGGCTAATATAATGGTAGCTGATTTACCAAATGTTGATCTGAGAGATAGAAAAGATTGTAAGGCTGTGTGTGAAGGTCAAGATATAGTATTTCATTTGGCAGGAATAAAAGGTTCACCACAAAGGTGTATGGAAGCACCAGCATCATTTAGTGTTCCTATGATTCAGTTCAATGCTAATATGATAGAAGCAGCTTACAATGCTGATGTAGAATGGTTTTTGTATACAAGTTCAGTTGGGGTATATCATCCTACTGAAGTATTTGTAGAGGATGATGTATGGAAAACATTTCCATCTGAAAATGATTGGTATGCTGGATGGGCAAAGAGAATGGGTGAAATGAATGTTCAAGCATATATGAAAGAACATAATTGGAATCAATGTTCAATAGTAAGACCAGCAAATGTATATGGACCTAACGATAATTTTGGAGAATGGTCTATGGTAGTTCCATCATTAATTAAAAAAGCATGTGAGAATGATGTATTAGAAGTGTGGGGAGATGGTTCACCAATTAGAGATTTGATTTATTCAGAAGATGTAGCTCGTGGTATGTTACATATGGTAGAAAATGAAGTTACAGAACCAGTTAATCTTGGTAGTGGTATGGGTGTTACTATAAAAGAAATAGCAGAAGTAATTGCAAAATACTTTGATAAAGAAATTGTATGGGATATAACAAAACCAATGGGTGATATGAAAAGGTTAATGAGTATGAAACGATCAGAAAGTTATGGATTTAAACCAAAGGTAGATTTAAAAAGTGGTTTAGAAAAAACAATTAATTGGTATATTAACAATGATAACAGATAACTTTTACAAAGATAAAAAAGTAGTAGTTACTGGTGGTAGTGGGTTTGTGGGAACACATTATATACAGGAACTTTTAAGTAGAGGTGCAATTGTAAAAACTCATACTCATAATAAACCATTACAAATTCAAGATGATAGACTAGAAGTATTAGAGAATGTAAATTTAAAAAGTTTAGAGTATTGTACTTGGCTTATAAATGGTGCCGATTACGTTATACATTCTGCTGGAGACATTGCAAACCCAAAGAAAGTTCCTACTGATTTTCAAATTGCATTAAATCAGATTACACTTATTACTAATGTATTAGAAGCTAGTTATAAATGTGGTGTTAAAGGATTTTTAGATATAAATAGTTCAACGGGATACCCTGACAGACGATATCCAATTACAGAAGATGAGTATTGGGATGACGAACCATATATTTCTTATTATGGATATGGGTGGATGAGAAGATATAGAGAAAAGGTTATGGAACATGCATCACATTTGAGTGATATGAAAATAGCCATTGCTCGTGGAACTGCAATGTTTGGTCCTTATGATAACTTTGATTTAGAAACTTGTCATGTAGTTCCAGCACTTATTAAACGAGTTTTGAATGGTGAAGATCCGTTTGTTGTGTGGGGTAGTCCTGATGTAGTTAGAGATTTTCTTTATATAAAAGATGTGGTTAGAGGTGCATTATTAATATTGGAAAAAGGAGAATCTATGAGACCGTATAATCTTGGTTACGGTCCAACCATAACTATTGGTGATATTGTAGATATTATTTTAGAAGTTACTGATAAGAATCCTGAAGTTAAATGGGATAATTCAAAACCTACTACAATTCCATTTAGAATGGTTAGTACATATAGAATTGAAAAAGAACTTGGATTTAAACCAGAGTATACATTTCGTGATGGGATTAAGGAAACTGTAGATTGGTATTTGAATGAAAAATAGTTATAAAAAAGATGGTATAGTAATAATTGATGATTTTTTACCAGAACATATTATTAATGAATTAGAACATGCATATTCAGTAAATAACAATTGGGATGTTATAGATCAAGTTAGGGAAACTCATTATTCTCACGTTTTTAAAATGGATTCACCTACATTCCCTAAAGAAGATGAAGTTTATATGGCTCGTTTTAAAAGGTCAAACTCTTTAGAAAATAGTATAAGTGAAATATTTGAAAAGTTTTTTAAACCAAAATTAAATGAATTAGTAGACTCAGAGTTATCAGAGTTTGATGTTAGGTGTTATAAACTTGATATAGGAGATTTTTATAGAACACATATAGATGATTATGCTGGTACTATAGGAACTACTTTTTATTTAAATAAAAATTGGTGCTGGGATTGGGGTGGAATATTACACATAGGTGTAGAGGATGATTCGTTGAATTCTATTTTTCCTAAGTATAATAGACTTGTGGTACATGATATGAAGAAGTTTAGATTTCCACATTTTATTAGTCCAGTAACAGATTATGCTAAAAGTTCAAGATACACAATAGTATCATTTAATAAATAAATATGAGAGTATTAATTACAGGAATAACAGGTTTTGTTGGTAGTCATATGGCTGATTATCTACTTAAAAATATACCTGATATACAAATTTATGGAGTTAGAAAGTGGAGAAGCAGATATGATAATGTTCTTCAACTTTATGATTTACCTAATGTTACTTTTATAGAAGGAGATTTAACAGATAGAAGTAGTTTAGGTAGAGCAATTCAAATGTCTAAACCAGATGTAGTTTATCATTTTGCAGCACAAAGTTTTCCAGAGTCAAGTTTTGTAACACCTACATTAACATTAACAACTAATGTTATAGGTACAACTAATTTGATGGAAGAATTAAGAGTGGCAAAAGATAACGGTGTTTGCGATCCAATTATTATTAGTGTATCTTCTTCAGAAGTATATGGCAATCCAACTGAAGATGAAATACCAATTAAAGAAACAAATCCAATAAGGGCTGCCAATCCATATTCAATATCAAAAGTTGGACATGATTTAATGTCACAGTATTATCATAAAGCATATGGATTGAAAGTTATTATAACACGAATGTTTTCTCATGAAGGTGCTCGTAGAGGAAAGATATTTGCATTGTCTTGGTTTGCATATCAAATTGTTCAGCATGAAAAGAAAAAGGATTTTGGTAAAGAAGGTTCTTGGTATGAAATTTATCATGGTAATTTAGATTCGGTTAGAACATATAATCATATAGATGATGCTGTTTATGCTTATTGGTTAGCAATAGATAATTGTGAATATGGTGAAGTTTATAACATTGGTGGAGATTATACTTGTACAGTAGGAGATGCATTAGATATGTTGATTTCAAAGTCGAAGAAACCAGATGTGTTTATAAAATTAGTTGATCCAAATAGAATAAGACCAACTGATATTACATTACAAATACCAGACAGTTCAAAGTTTAGAGAAAAAACAGGTTGGAAACCAACAAAAGGATTAGAAGAAATATGTAATGACTTGTTAAATCATTGGAGAAAAGTGTTATGAGAAAGTACTTACCAACTATAAGTGAATTAATAGATAGATTATCTATTGCTCAGTTAAAGGAAGTTTTTATATCAGAACATAAAGAGGAGTATGCTCAAGAAATAAAAGATATAGTTGAAGATTTAGATGAATTGATGTATTGGGAGAAACCAACAGGTGAAATGATTAGAGCTATTGTAGTTTTAGCACAGATGAATTTACATATTTGGCATAATGAAAACCAATATCGAATGGGTGAAGGTGATGGAAATCTCGGATTGACTCACGGATTAAATGGTATAAGAAATACTGCAAAGAATAAGATACAAGAAAATCTAGTAGAAGGTGGTAGAAAAGATTATAAAGTAGATTGTATTGCAGCAGAATTTAAAGATTGGGAAGTAAGTTGGTAATGAATGTATTAGTTATAGGAGATAGTTGTACAGATGAATTTGTTTATGGTGAAATAAATCGTATAAGTCCAGAAGCTCCAGTACCTGTTTTACAGCCAGTTAAAAACACAAAAAATGGTGGAATGGCTAATAATGTTTATAACAATTTATTATCACTAGGTGTTAATGCAAAGTTGGTAACTAATAGAGAGAAAATTACAAAAACACGGTATGTAGATCAAAGGTCTAGTCAAATGGTTTTAAGAGTTGATTCTAATGATAGTTGTAGTAGAATTGATGAAGGTATTCGTTTGAATATTTGTAATAATAAATATGGTAGCGAGGTGTTTGATGCTATTGTTATTTCAGATTATTGTAAAGGGTTTTTATCTAAAACAGATATTGAATTATTATGTAAATTTAATAAAAATGTTTTTATTGATACGAAAAAACAATTAGGTAAATGGATACAATACGCAACATTTATAAAAGAGTTCCTGTAAAGGATGTAAGTGGTGCTGGAGATACATTTTTAGCAGGATTAGTTTATGGTTATTTAGACATGAACAGTATAGAAAAAGCAATTGAATTTGCTCAAAAGTGTACAACGTTGGTTGTTCAGAAACATGGAGTTTCAACTGTAACTATAGAAGAGGTACAAAGTGGTTAATTATATATTAAAAAGTGATCCTTATGGAGCTCAAAAGAAAAGTTTTAGAAGTGAATTAGTTTCTGATAATGTAGATTTTTTAAATGATAAACTTTTTTTAGAATTTGGTGTGATGGATGGTAATTCAATATTAGATTTTTATAATTCATATGATTCAAGTAACATAAATGGTCATTTTTTTGGATTTGATTCATTTTTAGGGCTACCAGAAGAGAAACATGATAAACATTCACCTTGGAGAACTGGTCAGTTTACTACAGATGGAAAAGTAAATCCATCTTTGTTACATAATTCAGATATTAATGTTATTGATGGATGGTTTTCAGATACATTAAATGAATCATTATTATCGAGATTTGAAAATAAAAAGATTGGTATTGCACATATTGATTGTGATATATATACATCTACAGTAGAAGTGTTAGAATTTATTATAGAAAGTGATTTGTTATGTGATGGTTCTATATTACTTTATGATGATTGGGGAGCATATAGGTCAAGCGGTTTATCAGAAGATTATGAATATAAAGTAGCTGAAGCAAGAGCTCATAAAGAAATGGTAGAAAAGTATAATTTAAACTTTGAGTTAGTACATAAAGAAGTTATAGATCCTTCTTTTTACATTATGACAGTTTTTAAATTTAGAGGTAAATTATGATACCTTATATAGTTTATTCACATTCAGAGTTTTTAGATGCATTACTTACACAAACGTATTATTTAAAATCGTATGATAATAAAATACTATTGATTAATAAATCTGATGAAGATTTAATTGATCTGTATTCAAATTATGAACAAGTGGTATTTTATGATGATAAACTACCGTATGCAAGTAGATTATTATCCTTATCTGAATTGAATTTGGATTATGCATTATTTATACATGATATAGATGTTGTGATTAATAGAGATGATTCTATTATTGAACATTTATTAGAGAAGATGATAGAACTTGGTATGGATAGAGTAGATTTACAGTATCAAAATATTAGACGTACACATAACACCACAGGAGAGTTGATAGATATAGAATTAAAACCAACTGGTAATACAACTTTACAGATACCATTTTGGTGGGAAAACCCTGAAGATTTAAGGTTTTATTTAACTAAGCAAGATGATGTTAATCATTATATATATAATGTTAATCCTAGAAGTATTGAAGGACCATTAACTCAGGAATTTTGTAAAAGATATAGAATATATAAATTATATGGGCCTCACATACTTTGTGGTGGTATGGGCTGTTTACCATTTTTTCAGTTTATACATATAACACATGGTGGCAAGTTATTACCATTAGTAGGTCATAATTTAGATGAATCTTTAGTAGATACTTATAAATTTATGATTAAAAAATTTTCATTGGATAAGAATAGAGAATTTCAAGATAGCAATTATGAACATTATTGGGTAGGTCCTATTCGTGAACAGCGTTAGATTGATAAATATTTCTGGCAGTTCAGGTGTAGGTAAAACAACTATTGCTACTATTCTTACATTGGTTTTATCAAATATAGGTAAAAAAGTTTTGCATTTATGTGGAGATGATTTACATAAATGGGATAGAAATAATTCTAATTGGAAAAAATTTACACATTTTAACCCTGAAGCTAATAATCTTGATATAGGTAAAAAACAGTTGTTAGATTTGATAAGTGGTAATTCAATTATGAGAAATATTTATAGTCACGATTCAGGTAAATTTATTAAAAATGTACAAGTAGATTCTGCTGATATAGTTATTAATGAGGGGTTACATGGGCTGTATGATTCTGATATATGTGAAATGGCAGATTTGAATGTTTTTATTAATACTGATGAGGAATTAACAAAAGCGTGGAAATTAAGTAGAGATATTGAGAGTAGGGGTTATACTGTAGAACAAGTTTTATTAGCTATTAAAATGAGAGAGTCAGATGAGAAAAAATATATTCAACCACAAATTAAAAATGCTGATATTATTGTTAATTTTAGTAGGAAATGGCGTAGTAAAATAGTTGATTTAAATTATAAAATTATAAATAATAAAAAGGAAGATATATTTAAAAAAGTAAAGAAATTTTATGAATTACATAAGCATTTTTTGATGACTTGTAGAAGTTTATCTTTCGAATATGAATTGGTTCAAGGTGCTGGTGGTAATTTATCGTATAAATTTGATGATAAAATAGTAGTTACATCATCTGGTTATAGTATGTCAAATGTTTCTATGCTTAACGGATATTCTGTTTGTACTTTAGATGGTATTCCTATAAATGAATATCAAAAAAAACCGTCTATGGAAATTCAATTACATACTAAGATTAATGAAATAGTTGTTTTACATACACATCCTATATATCTTAATACTATTTTGTGTTCAGAAAATTCTGAAGATATAGTAAATAGTATTTTAGATGAATTTGATTATATTCCTTATGTTTCACCTGGGAAAGAATTAGCATCTGTTTTTGGTATATTTTCCAGCAAAGTTGTTTTATTAGAAAATCACGGATTAGTTTGTTGTGGAAATTCATTTAAGGAAGTGTTGGATATGAGTTTAAAAATTAACAAATTATGTAAAGAATGGTTGATACAAAATTCAAAAACATTTACTACATATTCTGCAAAATTTAAAAATCTTGATACAGAACATTTTCTTTTTCCAGATGCGGTAGCTTTGATGGAAGAGAATAAGATTATAAATGATTATATATTACACAATACCGATGGCAGGATTAGGCCAGAGATTTGTAGATGCAGGTTATACAGAACCAAAACCATTTATCGAAGTAGCTGGTCAAAAAATAATTGATAGAATTGTTAATATGTTTGACAAAGATGATGAAATGATTTTTATTTGTAATGAAAGACATTTAAAAACCGATGATACTGAATCTTATTTACAAGGTATAAAAAGGGGATGCACAATATTATCAGTTCCACAACATACTAAGGGGCCAGTTTTTACAGTTATTCCATACTTAGATTATGTACATGATGATGAAGAGGTTATTGTTTGTTATTGTGATAACCCTTATTTGTGGAAGTATAACCATTTTAGAACATATGTAGAGAAAAATAATGTTGATGGTTGTATTTTAACACATTCAGGATTTCATCCACATAGATTGAGTTCTACTTACATGGCATATTGTAAAACTGAAGGTGATTTGTTAATTGAGATAAAAGAAAAAGAGCCTTATACAGATAATCATATGGAAGAACATGCTTCAACTGGTACATATTATTTTAGAAAAGGTTCTTATATAAAAAAGTATTTTCAAGATGCTATTAATAATGAAGTTAAGCATACTAATGGTGAATATTATGTTACTTTAGTTTATAATCTTTTAGTTGCAGATGGTCTTGATGTTAGAGTTTATGATACGGATTATGTAACGGTATTTGGTACTCCTGAGGAAGTAGAAAATTATGAAGCATGGAATACAATACTTTCAGGTGGGCAGGTAGATACAGAGGAAGATTTAATTAAATGTTATAATTATTGGAAAAGTTACAGTGAACAAAATTCATAGTAAGAATAATATTGGGATACAAAAAGCTTTTGTTGATGTAGATGAAACTATTTGTTTTTATGATGGTGATAGAATTTATGAAGAAGCAGTACCAGATTTAGATAATATAAATAAGATAAATAAGTTATATGATGAAGGATGGCATATAACTTATTGGACAGCTAGAGGTAGTTTTGGTGGTATTGATTATTATTCATTAACTAAACAACAATTAGACCATTGGGGTGCAAAGTATCATGAGTTGAGTGTTGCTGAAAAACCATTGTACGATTTAGTTATTGATGATAAAGCAAAAAGAATAGAAGAGTTATGATTTTGATATCTCATAGAGGAAATATAGATAGTATTATTATTAAAAGAGAAAATACACAATCATATATTCAAGATGCAATAGATTTAGGTTATGATGTAGAGGTCGATGTGTGGTATTTGGACAGTATATTTTGGTTAGGACATGATACACCACAACATGAAGTTAATATTGAATGGTTATTAAATAGAAAAGATAAGTTATGGGTACATTGTAAGAACTTTGAAGCTTTAACCAAATTAGTTGAAACAGAGTTAAGAGTGTTTTATCATAAAGAAGAAGAATATACTATAATAAGTGATAAACATATATGGGCTCATAACTTGAAAAGTATAGATGATAAGTGTATAATTCCATTATTAAGTAAAAATGAATTAGAAAATTGGAAACCAGTGAAGGTTTATGGAATATGTTCTGATTATATAGGATTGTGGAATGGTTAATTTGGTAACATTAGCTGGAAGAGGTGATAGGTTTGTAACAAAAGGCTATAAGTTACCAAAACCTTTAATTAAAGTTAATGATAACTTTATGGTCTGTGAAGCTGTTGATTGTTTACCTACTTCAGATAAATATGTTTTTGTATGTCTTGAAAAACATATAAAGAAGTATAATATAGATAATATATTGAAAGAGAACTATCCTAACTCTGAAATAGTATCTATAAAAAATGTTACTAAAGGACAGGCAATGACTGCAGAATATGGTATTTTATATTCAAGTATTGGTTTAGAAGATTCATTACTTATTAGTTGTTGTGATTATGGTGTTGAGTGGAATGAGAGTAAATACAATAAGTTATTAGAATTTGATATTGTGGTTTGGACTACAATAAATAATAGAGCATTTTCTGATAACCCAAGTTCATACAGTTGGTTAGACGTAGATGATAATAATAATTTATTAAAGACATATGTTAAACAAAAAGTATTTGAAGATTCATATAATAATCACGCTATAGTTGGAACTTTTTACTTTAAGAAAGCTAAGTATTTTATTGATGGATTAACTAATATATATGAAAATAATATTAAAAGTAATGGTGAGTTTTATATTGATAATATTTTTAATACATTAACAGATTTAGATATAAAGATATTTGATGTGGATAAATATCATTGTTGGGGAACACCAAAGGATTTAAAAAAATATATGGGAGAAATATGATGATTACAAAAGAATGGGTATTTGAGGTTTTCGATAGATATAAAGACGAAGCTCCAATAACATCACCATCTACAGCAGCTAAAGTTGGAAGTGATTGTAAATTTAAGTTATTAAGTGGAAAAAATATTGCAATTGGTGGTGCGCAAGGTGGAGATGAAGCTAAATTATTATATAGTGTTATACGAGAATTAAAACCAGAAAATATAGTAGAAATTTCTCCGTGGTACGGATTAACTACTTGTATTATGATTTCTGCAATACAAAAAAATGACACAAATTGTACTATTAAAAGTTATGATTTGGTAAGTACAAGTGAACAATTTAATATGAAAACTGATAAAATTACTAGAACACTTTTTACGGGTGATGTACAGCAAATAATAAAACCATCAGACCTTGAAGTTTGTGATTTTCTTTTTATGGATAGTGCACATAATTATGACTTTGGTAAATGGTATTGTGAGAATGTAATTAAACATCTTAAAAGTGGAACTTTAATTCATGTACATGATTGGTTAGGATACGATAATGAAAATGGTGAAATGAGGGCAGTAAGAGAACATGCAGTAGATACTGGAATGGTAAAACCAATAATGAATACTTATGATGAATTTTATACAGAAGAACAAAAACAAAAAGGGATTTCTGAAAAACCATATCCAGGTAAGAAAATGCCTAGCTATCATGTACCAGCTATTACACAAGTATTAGTAAAAATATAATTTAAGGTTTTATTATGAAAATTAAATATTGGGATAAATCAGATAACGCTGAAATTTATACTATTTCAGATGAAAGAAATATAAAGGTTGGATATTTTAAAGATTGTGTGATTGAAGGAATTAATACACACTATCCGCAACCATTAATTAAGTCAAATGATGAACTTCTTCTTCCAACTATTGAGAGATTTATGTCGCTTGGTAGAGGAACTATATATGAAGAAACTATGCAGTGGAATTGTAAAAATACTAATACGACTAAAGTAGAAACCACTCCAGTGTTTTATTTTGTATATAATTGTGCAAATTATTTCCATTGGATTTATGATACCGTTTCTTATTTATATTCTTATTTTGAGGAAAAAAAGAGAATTGGTAATTTAAAATTATTAATAAATGTACCAGAAGGTAAAGGTGATTTATATCCATTTGTGTATGAAACTTTAAGTTTATTGGGAATTAAAAAAGAAGATTTGATTTTTCTTGATAGAGAAACACAATATGAAACTATGGTTATTGCATCTTCACTAACTCATAATAGAATGTCGTTAGAACCACCGCATGAAGGAGTATTTTCTATAATCAATTCAATGGAAGGAGATACATCAAATAAAGAAGAAAAAATATATGTATCCAGAAGAACATGGACACAACCTAAATCTGATAATATTGGAACTGATTATACAACTGAAAGAATGTGTATGAATGAGGATGATGTTGTTGATATTCTTCAGAGTTATGGTTTTAAAGAGATATTTTGTGAGAACCTTTCAATGAAAGAGAAGATAGGTATGTTTAGACATGCAAAATTTGTCGTAGGTCCAATAGGAGGAGGTATGTCAAATGTTCTTTTTTGTAAACCAGATACTAAAGTTATTTCTATAAATAGTCCAGAATTTTTTAAGATAAATAAGAGACTTGAATATGCATTAAATCATACAAATCTTTATATGTTTAATGATACAAAATTTGTAAATCGTAAAAAAGGATTGATTACTGATGAAAATGCATTATCAATTTCTGGTGGTATGAATTCTCCTTGGGCAGTTGATTTAGATAAGTTAAAGGATATGGTTAAGTTGTGAGTAAAAATGTTATATGGTGGATTGGTGTTATAAATCCGCAATTAAATGAAAAGTATGGTAATTATGAATATTTTGATTATTCTAAAAATACTTGGAAACATTTCTGTGATAGGTTTGATTGTGAATTTGTAGAGTTTTCAGAACCAGTAGAATCAGATATGTTTAAGTTTAGAATTAATTGGCAAAAAACATTATTTGTATTCGATGAGTTGGAAAGACGTGGTATAGATTATGATCAAATTTGTTTAGTGGATAGTAGTTTTATGTACAAATGGGATGCACCAAATTTCTTTGAATTGACAGATAATAGATTTACTGCTTGGAGAGATACAGATAATTTAAGGTGGATATATGACAGTATTAAGGGATATAAGGATTTTTTTGATGGATTTGAATTTGATACATCAAAGTATGTTAATTCAGGATTTATTATTTTTAATAAAAAACATAGAGAATTTTTTCAATCATTTAAAAAATTATATTATGATAATGTAGATAGATTAGTAGAGTTACAAGATAAAATTGTAATTAAAGGTACAGAACAAACACCTTTTAATTATTGGTTACAAGTAAATGAAGTTGATGTTAATATAGATTTACCAATACCATTTAAGTTAACTCATATGCATAGAAAGGAACTGTTTAGTTATAATTGGCAACTTGATGAGGATAAGACACCATTTTTTATAAAGTATGGTTATAATTGGTGCTTTAATGGAATTCCAAAGGATCAACGTACTCATGTGATGAAACAGACTTGGGATTTAGTTAAACATAATTATGATAAGAGTGTTATAAAGTATAATAAGATTTTAGATGAAGTAGATCATAAGGATACAGCAAAATATACTACTAGTAGAAAGTTTAAAAAAGATGTTTTAGATGAGTTTTATAATGATAAATTTAAGGATGCTACTTTGTTAGAGTTAGGAACATCACAGGGACAAAGTACACGAATGCTTAGTTATATTTTTAAAAATGTATATACAGTAGAATGGGATGATTGGAATATTGAACAAGCAAGAAAACGATGTGAAGGTCGTGATAATATAACATTTATCAAAGCGGATTTGTATGGTGAGGATTGGAACTTTCCTACTCCAGATGTAGTTTTTATAGATGCGGGTCATACATATGAAAATGTAATAAGTGATATAGAAAATTGTATAAAATATTTTGATAATCCTATTTTTATTTTTGATGATTATGGATTACCTCCAGGTGAAGTTAAACGTGCTATAACTGATAAAGTAAAAGAAGGTAAACTTAGAATAGATAAATTTATAGGAGAAAAGCCAGAAGATTTAGTGCATGCTTCTGGAACTAAATTTTTTGATATGGAAGGTTGTATGTGTAATGTCAAATAAGAAAGAATTTTTAAATTTAGGTAAACAACCTATAGCAAATAAGTTTTTAAGAAAAAATGAATTTGAAGATGAATTTTTTTATAATTTGAAGGTTGTATTTGATGATGATACAAAGTTGGTTTCATTAAAAGATTTTGTGAAACCTGAACTTATGTTCAATGAAGATTATGTTTATCACACATCTTTATCAGTTCCTATGGTGGAACATTTTAAGAATACTGCTGAAATGTTAATGAAATTGGCCCAATGATTACTCCATTGGAGTTGAACCCTGTGACAATTTCGCCAATGTAACTGAAGATATGGGGTATCAAACTTATTCTGAATTTTGGACTACTGAGTTATCAGAGAAGATAAAGAATGATGGTCATGTTGATTTTGATTTGATTTATGCTGCTAACTGTATTTGTCATATCCAAAACTTAGATGAATGTTTTGCTGCAGTTAAAAATATACTTTCAAAGAATGGAGTATTTGTATTTGAGGATCCATCACTTCTTCGTATGTTAGAACGTGGTTCATACGATCAAATTTATGATGAACATGCACATATATTTTCAGTTACGGCATTAGATAATATTTTAATGAATAATGGTTTAAAAATATTTAGGGTTGATAATCTTTTAGTTCATGGAGGTTCTAATAGAATATATGTTTCTCATTTGCCATCCCATACGTTTCTTCGTAACAGACCAGTTGAACTTACTGTTAGAGAAAATTTAAATAAAGAAAAAGATTTTGGTATTAATAACTTTCAAACTTATGAGATGTTTTCAGAAAGAGTTAATAAATCTAAAAATGATTTAGTGGAGTTGCTTAGAGAATTACGATTTATACGTGATAAGAGAATAATATGTATCGGTGCTACATCTAAATCAACTACAGTATTTAACTATTGTGATATAGATGAATCATTGATTGAGTGTATTACAGATACTACACCTGATAAACAAGGTTTGTTAGCACCTGGCAGTCACATACCTGTAGTGGATAGAGAGTCAGTTAATTTAAATGATTATGATTATGCTTTCTTAGGTGCTTGGAACTTTAAAGATGTTATTGCCAATAAAGAAAGAGAATTTGTAGAAAATGGTGGTAAATTTATAACACATGTACCAGAAGTAATGGTATTTTCATAAATAGAGGTTAATAATATGAAATTTATACAAACAGCAAAGAATAAAAAATTATGAATATACCTGAACATGGAAAGTATCAATGGTTGCCAATGCTTTATAGTATGATAAAATATTTAAAACCTAAAAAAATTGTCGAGTTTGGACCTGGAAAAGGTTTAACCACAATTACAATTGCAATGGCTTTGAAAGATAACAATATTGAAGGTAAAATAAATTCTTATGATTTATGGGTTGATGAGTATTGGGGAGATTATGAAAATACTTTGGAAGAATATAGGAAATGGGAAGTTAGCGATTATATAAGTTTGCAAGAAAAAGATTTTTATGAATGGTTAAAAACAGATGAATATTTTGATTTTTTATATTTTGACATAGATAATAATGGAGATAAAATTTTAGATTTATATGAAAAAACAAAATATGAGATAGAAGAAGGTTCTGTTATTATGTTTGAAGGAGGATCTGTTGAAAGAGATAATTATGGTGTTATTATACCAGGAGCTAAAAAGATGAATGATGTTAAAAATATTGTTGGTTATGATGTATTAACAGATAATGTTAAATATTCAGTATCTATTATTTATAATAAAAATTTATATAACTTGGAATAAAATTATAGAGGATAAATTATGTATTATCACGAAGATGATAGAGCACAAAGATTATTTGATGTATTTGATGTATTGGATGGACAGGTTAATGTATCTTATGTTAATTCTACAGAACATATTGTAGCTTGGCATAAACATAATATTCAAACAGATTATTGGACTTGTCTTAAAGGTTCTTTTAAAGTAGGAATGGCTACTGAAGAAGATGGTTGTGAATTTGTATATTTATCGGATAAGAATCCGAGAGTGATAGAGATGAAGCCGGGAGTATATCACGGATATAAAGCAATAGAGCCAGGCTCTATATTACTTTATTATTTAACAGAGAAGTATAATCCCGAAGATGAGATAAGAGCTTCAGTGGGACATTTTGGTGAAGAGTGGACAACGGAGAATAAATGACGACTCTCAAAGATATAAAACAATTTAACTTAAAAACATTTATTGAACCTGATGGTAAGTTAACACCAATTGAATTGGATAGGGATTTACTATTTGAGGTAAAAAGAATATTTTATGTTTTTGATGTTCATAATCAAAATGATAGAGGAAAACATAGTCACTATAAAACTAAACAGGTTTTAATTGCTTTGTGTGGCAAAGTAACTGTTGTATGTGATGATGGGAAAGAAAGGCAGGAATATATTTTGAATAATGCGAGTGAGGCATTGTATATACCTGAAATGATTTGGGACGAACAAATATATTATGATAAAAATACAGTTTTGTTAGTTTTATCTGATACACTTTATGATTCAGAAGATTATATAGAAGATTATGAAGAGTTTAGGAGTTTAAAGAATGGAAATAACTAAAATATGGCAACCTTATCCAGCAGTTTATATAGAGGATTTTTTTCCTAATACATCTTTATTAAGAGCGGCCGCTGAGAGTTATAATGAGGTAGATGATTGGGTAAAGTATGGTGGAGAAGATTCAGGTCAAGTTCAGTGGTGTAATAAGTTAGGTCGTGAGTATATTACAACACCAGCATTGGTTGTTATGGATTATATGGTTACTAATTTTAATCCCAATGAAATATTTGGTTTAACAGATAACGCTTTTCCTGATTTGTCTTATTATGGTGGTGGTATGATGGTTACACCTAACTCGCACGGAGAGGGTGGTCATTTGGGAATGCATGTTGATGCCATATATCATGGAATACATAAAGATTGGAAAAGAGAATATAGTGTAATACTTGGATTGTCAGAAGAATATGATTCGTCTTTTGATTTACTAATACATAATGGAAAAGATAAGCATGATAGAATTCCATATAAATTTAATAGTTTGTGGGCTTTCAAAGCTTCGGAGAATTCTTGGCACGGTGTTGATACCATAACAGAAGGGCTTGATAGAAAGTCTTTAGGTATTATGTATTGGTCTAAAGGTGACAAAGGGATTCAGACTAAAGCTAAGTTTAATAATAATTTGGAGTTTAAATGAATAAATTAGCTGTTGTTGCAATAGGATGGCATTATCCAATATATTTTTATGAACAAATGGTAAAACAAAAAATACCAGCTAACTGGGATGTTGATTTTTTTGTAGTAGGACATAGAGATCCAAAATATGCAGAGAACGAAAAAATAGTAGATAAAAATACAGATGACTTATTAAAAAGTTTAGATTATATAATGTATGTAGAACCAGTTACTAAAAATCATTTAAAAAATATTGGATGGGAATATATTAACGGTAAACAAGGTAATGAATGGGAAGGTGCTAATTTATGGTTAGATAATTATAATTATAAAGATTATGATTGTTTATTATTTATGGGCGATGATGCTTTTTTGGTTAGTAATGATTTATTTGAAAATGTTTTTGGGGGTGAAGTACCAAATTTATTTAAAAATGTAAATATTAATGAAAAATGGGTTTTAGAAATTGATTATAAAACTGATGATTGGTTAGTTTTGTGTAATGGTGTTATCCCAGGAAGAGCGGTTATGCGAGGTTCTTGTGAATTTTATAAATCTGAAATTTTAGATATGATGGGTGGAAAGTTTGAAATAGATGATCAAATACAAAATTTATCAAAAAAATTAGAAGGAAATACAAAAACGAAAGAATATTATGAATTAACTGAGTATAATACACAATGTTTTCCGTTTACGTCATGGTTAATAAAAAATGATTTATATAAAAATTTAAAGTTTTTATCACCATTTTATAGAGTAAGTAATCATATAATTGAATGTGAAAGAGGTTTAATTTCTAATAATATGTGTCTACCATTTCGTTTAAGTTATTTAGAAGGCATAGAATTGTTAAAAAAATTTAATAGAATATAAAAATATGAGTAAAATATTGATATCTGGTGGTAATGGTAATTTTGTAAAACAATTAGTAAAATTTAATACTAATCATGAACTATTTACACCATCAAAACATGAAATGGATATTACAGATATTAAAAATATTGATTCTTTTGTATATAAAGTAAATCCTAATATTTTTATTCATGCTGGTGCAATGACAAGACCTATTGTTATTCATGAGAAATATCCTGATAAGAGTATTGTAACTAACATTGTAGGAACTTCAAATGTGGTTTTGACTTGTATGAAATATAATATTAAATTAATATATATTTCTACTGATTATGTGTATCCAGGAGTAGATGGAAATTATAAAGAAACTGATTCTGTTTTACCATTTACAAAGTATGGTTGGTCTAAATTAGGTGGTGAGTGTGCAGTTCAAATGTATGATAACCATTTGATATTAAGAATATCTATGAATAATAAACCATTTCCACATAAAAAGGCTTTAGTTGATATGAAGAAAAGTCTTATATTTGATGATACTGCAGCAAAAATAACATTTAAATTATTGGATGAAAGTGGAATTATAAATGTAGGTGGTGAATCTAAATCTGTTTATGACTTTGTAAAAGGAACAAACCCGAATATTGAACCAATAAAATTATCAGAAATTGACGATGTAAATATGGCTAAAGATTGTTCAATTAATATTAGTAAGTTAAAAAGAATAATAGATGATACAATTATTTAATATAAATACACATACGATTGATACTTCTAATTTTTCCAATTTATTACATGATAGAGTTGTTAATGATTTTGAAAATATTATAGCAAAATATGTTGGAGCTAAATATGCATGTTCAATCAATAGTGCAACTAATGCTATATTTTTATCTTTATTAAAGAAGAATGTAATTATAGATTTGCCAAGTATGATACCTCCAGTTGTTGCTAATGCTATTTTAACTAGTGGAAATACAATTAATTTTATTGATAATGTTGATTGGGTGGGGCATTCTTATGTATTACACCAATTTAATGATTATAAAATAGTTGATTCAGCACAGAAGTTAGAAAAAGATCAATTTCGGAGTGAATGTAATTCACAGGATTTAATGATATTTAGTTTTTATCCAACTAAACCACTTGGTGGCTCTGATGGTGGAATGATTGTAACGGATGATTATGAAAAGTATAAATGGTTTAAGGAAGCTGTTTTTAATGGAATGACTTATGCTGAAAATAATTGGGAAAGAAGTATATCTTTTCCTGGTTATAAGATGTATATGAATTCTATACAAGCTAAAATACTAATGAATAATTTTGCTAATTTTGAAAAAAAAATGAGTGTATTGAATAATTTAGTAAATACTTATAATAAAGAACTTGGTTATGATAATTCAAGTCAACATTTATATAGAATAGAAGTTGTGAATAATAAAAAGTTTTTAGAAAAAATGAATAAAGCTGGAATTATTTGTGGTATACATTATCCAGCTCTCCATAGGAATTCAATGTATAATGGTGGTGTGGAATTTGATTGTTCTAAATCTAAAAAGTTAGAGAAGAGAACTGTAAGTTTGCCGATGAATGAAAAATTATCTGTTGCGGAAAAACAATTTATAATAGATAATGTTAAGGAGAGTATGTGAGATCTAAAAATTTAGTTTTTATAATAGATATTGATCTTAAAGGTGATGGTAGGTATTCACCAAATCGAAGGTTGGCTTATAAGTACACAATAGATAGTTGGAAAAAATGGTGTGATAAGAACAATTGTGAGTTATTTGTTTTAAATGATTTAGTAGTTGAGAAAGAAAAGATGGCAATTTGTTGGCAGAGGTATTATTTATTTGATATTTTGGATGCTAATGAAATTGAATATAATCAAATATTGATGGTTGATGCAGATACCATAGTGCATCCTGATTGTCCTAACTTTTTTGAAATGACTGAAGATAAATACGTTGGTGTACACAATGAAGGAAGTTATGATTGGATTTTAAGAAGTATTGAAAATTATTCAAAACATATATTTGATAACAGAATGATTGATTGGTGGAAATATATTAATGGAGGATTTCAGATAGTAAATAAAAAGCACAGACAGTTTTTTCAAGATATAATAAGTTTTTATTTTAGTAATCAAGATAATTTAATTAAAATGCAGGAAACATTTCACACTGGAACCGATCAAACTCCGTTAAATTTTTTGTTGGATTTATATAATATAGATGTTAAACTATTTTCGTATGAATTTAATATGTGTGATATGGTTAGAAAAGAAATATTAGATGATGATTTAACTATGACAAAGATAGGGTGGGTTTATCATTTTAATTCTATTCCAAATCAAAAAGATTGTGAGGTTACTAATAGCTGGATAAAAAAAACATATGAGGGTTTATATGGTTAATTTAAAATATAAGTATGCTATTGGTTGTTTAATTCAATGGTATGAAGTTGAGTTGGTAGGAGAATATTTACAAAGTGTAAAAAATTCTTTAGATACTGTAGATAATAAAGAGAGTGTTATTATTGATTTATATCTTAATTGTAGTCAAGCTTTGGAAAAGATTGACGAAGAACAAATGACAATTAGTGATGTAAAGCATAAGTACATTAAGTTATTAAATGATATTTTTGGTTATGATGAGGATATAAATACTTTAGCTGGATGTGATTATAATATTAATTCATTTGTTGATGAAAACGTTGATGGTTTGTATACAATTGCTAACTACCGTAGAGATTTTAATAGTAAGTACTGTGATGAAGTTGATATTTTAATGTGGGGAGAAACGGATTCGTTAATACCTAGGCAAACTTTTATAATACTAGATAATACTCATTTGAATGTTAAAGATAAAACACCCAAATATATTGCATTTTTTGCTACTTGTAAAATGTGGGATGAGAGTTGGAAATCAATTGAACATATAGATTTTACAGATAAACCTTTTATTGATATAGATACGATTGATACTGAACACTGGTGGAGCTTGCGATATAATATGAATATAGATGAAATGAATGAAATTAATGATAAAGTAGAGGAGTTGGATGTTAGTATAGTTAAACCTTTTAAATTTAATGGATGTGGATTAGTAATTTCATCAGACGTAATAAAAGCTGGTGTGAATATACCAAGAAGTGCATTTTTTATTCATGAAGATACTGCTTTTATGTTTTCTTTAATGAGAAACTTTGGTGATAATATACCACAGTATGTATTTAAAAATATTTTATTAGTTCATAATAGAAAACATTATAATAAAAGAAAGTATATACTTGGGGAAGAAAATGTTGAAGAAGGAGATATTGGTTCAGCTAGAAAACTTCATATGTGGTATCAGAGAGCTAGTGAAATGTCACACTATAATGTTTACAATTTATTTAGTCAATCTAAAGTGTATACGTGGGATGATGTTTTTAACGGAGAAGGGTTTAATTAGATGAAAATTTTGATAACTGGTGGAACGGGTACTGTAGGCAAATCTCTTATTAAGTTAAACGATAATGAGTACATTAATGTCAGTAGAAATGAAGAGAAGATTGCCGAACTAAAAAGAGAACATCCTGAAGTTAAATCTTATGTAGGTAATATAGAAGATAAGGGATTACTACTCAGAGTATTTAAGGATGTAAAACCTGATGTGGTGGTACATGCGGCTGCTATGAAACATATTGACTTGATGGAAAAGAATCCTATAGCTGGTTGTAATATAAATGTTATGGGTAGTTTGAATGTGGTTGAAGCTAGTATAATAAATGATATTCCAATTACAGTGGGTATAAGTACAGATAAGGCTTGTTTGGCTGAGAGTGTATATGGTGCTTCAAAGTATTTGATGGAAAGAGTTTTTATGAATAGTAATAATGATACTAATAGATTTGCATTAACTCGGTTCGCTAATGTGGCTCATAGTACTGGTTCAGTATTACCGTTTTGGTTGAAGTTAAAGGAAGAAGGAAAGACACTTAAACTTACAGATCCAGATATGAATAGATTAATATTCACACAATTAGATGCGGCACAATTGATTAAGAGAACTATTAGTTGGACATTACATCACGGTGGTGGGTTTGTAAAGTCTTATATGATGAAATGTGTTAATATGTTAGATTTAGCTAAAGTTATATCTGATGACATTGAAATAGTTGGTAAAAGGCCAGGTGAAAAAACTGATGAGGATTTAGTGTCTAAGAATGAAGTAGATAGAACTTATCTTTATGGAGATGATATTCATATTCGTATGGAAGAAAACAAACAAGATAATAAATTAACAGAACCATATAATTCAAAGACTGCTAAGAAAATGACAGAAGAAGAAATGAAGGAACTAGTGTGGAATTAGAAGATTATAAATTTGTTTGGTTTACTGAGGGTGGATGGTCTGGTAAAGTTAGAATAGATAACCCTAATATGAGAAATGATGTTTCTACTAAATACATTTTAGGTGCAGAACATTATCCTATATTTCAGATACCAGAAGTATTACAACATTTCGGTAAAAACTATTTTGATTTTGCAATTGTGACATTACCAAAAACTAATGTAGATAAGTTGTTACAGTTTGATATGATTGGTGATTTAAAGAAACTTAGTAAGAAAGTTATATCAATGCAAGAAGGCCCACATTGGTTCTTTCAAGACTATAAGATGGAAGAACAAATTTGGTGGTATAATACTCTTACTGAGTTTGATATGTTATTTGCCCATAATAAAAAAGATGTAAAGTATTATGAAGGATTAACAAATAAACCAGTACATAAGATGCCAACACTAATGTTAGCAGAGAGATTAGGAATTATCCCAAGAAATAAATGGAGTGATGCAATTATGATTGGTGGTAATATGGTTAGATGGTATGGTGGGTTTGATTCTTATGTGGTAGCACAAGAGTTTGATATGCCAATATATGCTCCATCTATGGG
>LUMJ01000075.1_pt1 | contig 34782 bp, 40 predicted proteins | sample 729631 | NCBI WGS metagenome assembly LUMJ01 (sample SAMN03860266, study PRJNA289734) | marine metagenome | biome: seawater column; feature: ocean; material: water; isolation source: Red Sea water column Station 22 - depth 500m | place: Saudi Arabia: Red Sea | collected 2011-10-15 | depth 500 m
TTGATCTTAATGTGAACATTTTAGGACGCGGTGTCATAACTGATCTTATAACAATGTCATCAAAATTTAGTGCGCCATGGACTAATTCACTTTCTTGTTTTTCAATTGCTTTATCTTTTAATCCTTGATCAACGACCTCTTTAATTTCATCTTCCGTTAATCCAGGTGGTATGTCACTACTACCTGTAAGCCTAATCATTCCTTTTGTGATTATTTCAAACAACCATACTATTGGAAAGAATGCATAGCTAAAAGCTAAAAGAATTCTGCTATTTCTCACTGCAACTTTCGTTGCATTTGCATTACAGTATGTTTTTGGGGTGATTTCACCAAAAACCAAAATTAGAAATGTCATAATTCCCACTACAATTGCTAAACCCTCATCTCCAAATAATTTTAATGCAATATCCGTTGCTAATGCAGTTGCAGCAATACTGGCTAAATTATTTCCTAAATTAACACTAGACATCATTCGGCTTGGATTAGATTTTAGTTTATGAAGTGATGATGCACCTTTGACTTTATTCTTAACCAATTGCTCAATTTTTGAAAGTCTAACACTAACTAAAGCAACTTCTAAACCACTGAAATAACCAGCAAGACCTATCAGTGTAATAAGTGCAGCAATTTCTAATGTAATATCCATTTTAGTAATTACAAACTCCGATGACAAAGATCACAGTCATTAATTGAAAATACACCACATATTCTTATGTTAATAATTATTCAAAGGTTCTTTTAAGGTTTCACATTTACAGAGAACTGGTTTGAGTATGATTACCGCTTAGGCGGTCTTGCAAATTGATTAGATGGTTCATTATGATAGTTTATTGGCAACAATGGCTCCTTTTGTCTTCCAGTTAGAATTCCAACTATTTTATCATCTTTTTTTATTATGTTGCCGTTAAGTAGTTTCTTTATACCAGCTGGTACAGCACCTGATGCCATTTCACAATCAAATCCATTTAATCCTACAATTGACATTCCATCCAACATTTCTTTGTCAGTAACAGTAGTAACAACTCCATCAGTAAATTCTAATGCACGTAATCCTTTGAGTAAATTAGCTGGTTTACCAATCTGTATAGCAGTAGCTTTTGTTTTTGGTCTAATATGGTCTTTATTCATTTTAACGTAATAATCTTCAATTAATTTAGTATCAGGACTGCCTCTATTCCAACGTAATTCAGTATTTTCAAATTTTCCGTTGTACAAAACGTCTAATGTATTAGCACCTTCTGCATTAATAACAGCTATTCGTGGAATTTTTTTAATCCAACCAAGTTCATGTAATTCCATTATAGCTTTACCACAACTTGATGTATTACCAAGTGCACCTCCAGGATAAACGATCCAATTTGGGGCTTCCCAATTCATGAATTCTAGCGCACGATATAAAATAGTTTTTTGTCCTTCTATTCTAAATGGGTTGATTGAATTTACCGTATAGCTTCCTGATTCTTTAGATGCAACTAATGATTTTGTAAACGCATCATCAAAATTTCCTTTTACATGTATTAATTGTGTACCAAATTGATATGCTTGGCTTAGCTTACCTGGTGCAATTTCACCTTCAGGAATATACACGTCACAATCTATATTTTCATTTGCAGCAAACATACCTGCTGAAGCTGAAGTATTTCCAGTAGATGCGCAAATAATTTTTTTTGCATTAACCATCTTTGCATGTGTAACAGCTGTAGACATACCATTATCTTTGAATGAACCACTTGGATTATAGCCCTCTGGCTGTAACATGAAATTTTTGTTTTCTATCCCCACAAATTTTGCAACTTTTGACATATGATACGGTTTTGATTGTCTACCCTCTGCTCCATCAAGAGAAACTAGATGTTTTGAACATTGAGTAAGGTTTTTCGTGTCAATTCCACAGAAATTTAAAAGTTCACGAAATCGCCATACTCCACTTTCATTAAATATACTACCCCCTGGGTTTCGCCTTTGATAGAAAACTTCCTTCAAATCTGGGGAAGGATTTTTTTTATATTTGACATCTAAAAGATTTTTACATGTGCATTGAAAATCTATTGAAGAAGTTGGATACTCTTTTCCGCATTTAGTATTAATACATTTTAAATATGAATTGCCTTGCATCGTGACATTAGATCATGTCAGTAATTTAAACATAAGAAATCTGGCAAAATTTTCTTGTCATTTTCATTTAATATTACTAGACTTTTTAATGATTATGTTAATTAAAAATTGTTTTGAGTACTTTTAATGAATATTTAAAAGAGATTTTACAACAAATACTGGTTTCATATAATATACTAACTGAATTAAATGACAAATCAGATGATCTAAAAATTATGAGAAACGAATTAGCAAAAATAAACGGGTTATTAATAGTAATTAGGAATAAACTGGAAAAAACAAAAAATGATTCTGATAATTTTGTGACATTACTGAAATTATCTTCATATTATCATGAAACATATGATTTTTCCAGAGAACTTGAATTGTTAAAACAAGTTTATCATCAGGACCCTAATAGATTAAAAAATCTTAGATTGTTAATTATTGATTCATTAAATGATAAACATATGATTGAAAAATTTCAAGATATACTAAAAAAAATATAATTTTATTTTAACATCTTATTTTTTATTTGTATTGCCACCAGATCTCAGATGAAAATTACTACAGCATTTACAATTATTTTTAATGCATTCACTTTCACTAAAATGCCCACAAATTCCACATTCACAATGTTCATCCATGATTAGTATCAATCATGATCAAATATAACTAAAACGTCAATTGATACTGGATTAATTACTATAATTTCGCTTTTTATTAGTATAAGTAAAAAATATTATTTTTTGGATTTACGTTTTTTGATAGTTTTTTTATTTACATTTGTTTTAGAGATCTTTTCTATCTCTGCTGCTTTAGCATCAACGGTTTTAATTATTTCTTGGATTAAACCATCTAGTTGGCTATCATTAGCTTTAGGTTCTGCAGCATTAGAAATCGTATTAATTATGTTTGAAATTTCAGAACTTAGCTGTTCAAAACTTTCAGGATCTTCATATGCTGTATTATAAAGTGATTTTAACTGATTAACCTGACTAATGACAGAATCAGTAAGTGTAACATTAAATTTCTCACCGCTTATTATGATTTCTTTTGTAATCATAGCTAAGATTTTTTGTTATGTTTCTTATACCTTTTCTTATTTTATTTTTTGTCTGATAAATCAAAAATCATAGATTAAAACGAAATGTAGTCTAAAGCTGCCGCGTCACTAATTAGCATTGTATGTCTTGTATTTATTATATATCCATTTTTAATATCGTTTATTGGTACCCATCTGTTTGTAGATGTATAGTGTCTCTTTTCAACAAGCTCATTTTCAATTGCCTCAATATCAAATTCGCCTTCCTCCACTTGTTGTGACTTTAAATGTTTGATCGTCACTAAGATTTTATTTATTTTTAATCGATCACCAAATTTTGATGCCAGTGGAGCAGTTTCATCAGATACCTCAAGTACTTTAATTTTCATTTCTTTATCTCCAAATGCATTATGACTAATTAATAATCGACCATCAATAAATTCGTCAAAATTGGTTTTTGGTTTTTCATTATATGTTGGCTTGAAATCTGTTTTATCGACATATTTTTTTTCATTTTTTAGTTGCGTTTCTTCAATTGTAAGTTCAGATTCTGGTGCTATCTCCCTTTTCATTTCTATATAATCTGAAGCAGATAAGCCGACCGCTTCGTATATAGTATAATTTGAGTAATTACGATTAAACCAATTTCTATAATTTTCTTCTTTAATGTATCTTTTAAGATATTGATGAGGATCTTTTTTTCTGTCAACGAAGCCTAGAATTTTTTTCCTTTTAGATTTTACTTCTTCAACAACCTTTTCCTCAATATCAGGTTTTACTTCCTTGATTTTTTTCTGCATTTTCTCTAAATATCGTTTAAATTTCATGTCAATTCTAATAATTTATTATTAAAAAATGATTATAAAATTTATATCATTTTCTGCTAAATTGATTTTTTGACTTAAATGGCATAATGTAGTCTTTTAAATCTAAATTTCTATGTTCACCATTTATCAGTGCGTATATTTTACCGTCATAAGTGCACACACAATCTACTGGATTCCTTTTCTTATTCCAAACTTTGTAAAATTCATGTAATTTTCTATTTTCATATATGCTAGATCCAATTCTTTTTTTTGATAAAAATTTAAAGGCTAAAATAACTTCTCGTTTTTTATATACTTGAAAATTATTTGTCCATAAAAGACATCTTTCTATTTGATCAAATGGAACTTGTAGTGTAGTACCAGTTCCAGATTTGGCCTCAATTGTAAAAATTGTACTTTCAATATTATTTACTACAAGTACGTCTGGTAACGCAACACTAGGTGACCCTAATCGAAATGCTTTCCAATTTTCTAACGAATTAAATCTTTTAACAAGTGTATTTTCCCAATTATAACCACGTTGTCTTCTAATTTTTGCGATCCTTTGATTTCTTGATTTTTTACTATATTTTTTGGCTAGTTTTTTTTCTAAAATGAGCTGGCTTTGTAATATCATAAGTTATTTTTATCAATTTAGGATAAAGAGAAGATGGTTATTACGATATGACCTATTGACATATTTATTGAGTCATTAATCTATTCTAAAAAAAAATCTATGTTTACCATTAAATGTACATTTTGCTAATTTTACAGTTTGACCAGGTTTTAATGAAGAATTTTTTGGATCTAATTTTCCCAGAATACGTATTGCATTTTCAAATTCTACCATGCAAAAAATATCATTAGCATTTTTTGCCCATTCCACTAATTTACCATTTAAGGAAACATCCCTCCAAACTGTATCTTTTAAACAACTATTACAATAATCACTCGGTGGCCATACAATCTTATCACAATACTTACACTCACTGGTAACAAAATTTCCAATTTTCAATTCCTCTTCAAATTTATTCATGATTCCAAAACCAATACAGTACTAGATGTAGCTGCTGCTGACATATTGTGCGTCAAACCTCTTTTAGCATTTGAAATTTGTCTATTTCTTGCTTTATTTTGTAATTGTTGCGTAATTTCCACAACCTGAGAAATACCAGTTGCACCTAATGGATGCCCAGCACCAATTAATCCTCCTCTAGGGTTTATTTTTCTGTCTTCAGTATTGAATAAATTTCTGACATATGATGCACCAGTATTTTTTTCTGTTAAACCAAGATCTTCTACCGCCATTAACTCACAAACTGAAAAAGCATCATGTATTTCAGCAGTGTCAATTTCTTGTGAGGAAGTTTTAGCCATTTTGTATGCATCGTTTGCAGCTATTACACTGCTAGACATAGTTGTTAGCCCATTTTTTGTAAAACTTGCAGAATTTGTCTTTTGTCCCACACCAGTTATCCAAATCGGCTCATCGGTAAATTTTTTTGCGTTTTCTTCAGATGCTAAAAGAATTGAAGAGCTTCCTGAACATGAATAGGAACAATCCAAAATTCGTAAATCATCAGTAACATTCTTTGAATTCATAATCTCAGAAATTGTATATGGCTTGTGTGAATATGCATTTGGATTGTCCATTGCCTGTTTGTGGTTTTTAGCTGACACTATTGCTAGTTCTTCATCAGTTGTACTAAATTGTCTCTTGTGTGCTTTTGTAAACATAGATGCCCAATAAATTGGACGATCATATTCACCCCTTGATTTGTCCCACTCTAAAATTTGTCCGGGGTTACCGATCTTATCTGCACCAGTAACTAAAACAGTGTTTACTAATCCAGATGCAATATATGAAAAACCAGAAATTACTGCGTTAGAACCAGAACTACACAAATGTTCAACTGTGTGAGAAATTTTTGGTTTGATACCAGAAAGTTCAGACAGAATGGCACCTAAGTATTTAGAATTATCATTAGTTGAAACTATAACACCATCAACAAGATCTTGTGATAAATTTCTTGTTGTGTCAAACACTTGCTTTGTTGATTCTAGTAATAATGATTCAATTGGCAATTCATCCTTTGTGAATTTTGTGTTCCCATATCCAACTACTGCTACTTTTTTCAATCAGATTCCTCCGAAAATGTTGAAGTAACTAAATCAAATGAATCTTCTACGTTATCTATTGGGTTAAACTGTATAATTGGTAAATCTATTCCAGTTTCACGGAATTGTTTTAATTGGGTTCTACATTCATTTGGTGTTCCAGCAATACATAATTCATTTACCATTGATTCAGGAACTAATTCATAATTATTTACCAAGTCTGTCTTTTTATATTCCTCAAAAATGTTTTCTGTCTCATTTTCAAATCCATTTGACGCCAAAAATTCACGATAAATTTTTCCAACAGAGATGTAAAACGCTAATGTTTTTTTTGCTCGAGTCATGGATTTTTCAGAATCATCATTAACGCATGTAATGATTTGAAGAGAAGTATCAATATTTTTTTGTTTTTGCATCTTCGCAAGCGTTGATTTAATCTCACTTTTTGGCCTAAGATAAAAAATCACACCATCAGCAATCTTCCACGTAAGTTCTACCATTTTTTCGTTAACTGCCGCAAGATAAATTGGAATTGTGTTTCTAGGCGGTTTAATAAGTAATGAAAAATTTCTCAATGAAAAAATTTCTCCATCATAATTTAGTAACTTATCACTAAGAATTAACCGTATAATCTCCACACATTCTTCCATTCGTTTAAGCGGTCTCTCAAATTTATCACCATGAAAATTTTCAACCAATGGTTGACTGCTTGTTCCTAGGCCTAAAACCAGACGGCTGTTTGAAATTGTATCAATGGTTGCTGCACCCATTGCGATCAAGCTTGGACTTCGTGAATAAATATTAATAATTGACGAGCCAATTTTTGAAAAAGTGTTTTCTTTACTTGCTAAACTAAGGATTGAGAAATTTTCCATTCCCCATGTTTCAGGAATCCATACCGTATCAGGTTTGAATTTATTTAATTTTTTTGAGCATGTTAAAATTTGTTCAATCGTTAAAAGTGATCCTAAACTGTATGATAATCGTATATTATTCATTATTTTTTAAAGTATTTGGAATATCTTTTTGATTTAATATCATTTGAACATATGTCAATGTCTTTATGCGAATCTATTGAATGCCATAAAACATTGCTAAATTTTACAGTATGTAATAAATTTTTTTTAGCAAGTTTTGGGAATATTATTCCCTCTAAGCTACCTTTTTTTGGTAAGATCTCGGCTATGTTTGTACTCAGATGATAAATTCCAGGATTCATCCAAATATTTTCTACGCTAGTTTTTTCATTAAATTGAGTAATTTTATTATTCTTGATTTTCATGGTTCCATATTTTGTTCTCAATTGAATTGCAGCTATACTGTTAGGTTTTGTTTGTATTTTTTTTAGATCAATGTTTGTAATTATATCACCATTAATTACAATAAATGAATTAGTAGAAATTTTTTTTATTGCTTTTTTTATAGCACCGCCTGTTCCTAATGCTTCTTTTTCAACGGAATAATCTATTTTACAATTTAAATTATTTTTTTTATTTAGATATTCTTCAATTTGTTTTGAGCGATATCCTGTGCATAATATAATATCAGTAATTCCAAATTTTTTGAGATAATTTATAGACCATACGATTATTGGTATACCATTAATTTGAATTAATGGCTTTGGGATAGTATCTGTAAGCGGTCGTAATCTTTTACCGCGCCCTCCTGATAATATCATAGCTTTCATGAAAATCGGTATTTTCTAATCTAATTACTAATTTCGTATATTTTTTGTCTAGCATCTCGCATTGAGATTTTCTTCTTTATATGCCCATTATCCATTAAATGTTTTAGAGCTAGCCTAACTGTTCTGCTTGGTAATAGTGTTTTAGACACTAGTTCTTTTTGTGTCATAGTTCCTTCATATTCTAGAATTTTTAATAGAAGCTTGGAGCTTGGTGGCATGGCAAGTAATTCTTCTGCTAGTTTTACTTTTTTTGTGAGTGCTGATACAGCAGTAGAATCTGCATTCATACGTATTATTCTTGCTGGCGGTGTAAACTTTGTTACTTCCACTTTTTCAGTAACTTTGAATCTATCAATTCCATCTAAAACTACATCACAATGTAGACGTGATGAAATTCCATCAATTTCTATAATACTGTTATCAGAAACAATAAGCGGTCTTCTAGTAGTATCTAATGAATTTACCGATATGATTCCAAATACATTTGCAGTTTGAAAAATAACTGGACCGCCTGCAGACATGGAATATGCTGAGGAACCAATTGGTGTAGATATAATCACACCATCACTATTATCATGCCATACTTCTTCACCATTAACTCGTAAAACATGTTCCATTAATGTCGCACTTTTTGATGTAAAAACTGCTACATCATTAAGGACAGGATAAACATTCTTACTATCTACACTAACACCAATTCTTGGAACATTTTCTATAACATAATCATGCTTTTTTAGACGATTAATATATGAAGGAAGATCTCTTAACTCAATTTGTGATAAAAAACCACTAGACTCTGATTCACTTATTCCAAGAACAGGTGTATCAATATCTAATGTATGATGAAAATAATTACGAACCCCACGATCGCCGCCAAGCACAATAATTAAATCGGCAGCTGTAACACGTGAGCTGTTTTTAAAATAAAAAGAATCAATTCCTTCATCAGAAAGTGTTTCTTTGATTGATTTTGCCGTGAGTTCAGTTGTTTGCATCTTCGCTATGCCAATACGCATGTTCATAGGTTATCGTAGTATAATAAAAATCAAATCTGCTTGAATTTGATTGTATTATAAAAATAATATGCATTACTTTCTACTGCGCCCTTCGCTGGAATTTTTTCTAAACCTATCCGTTTACTTTCTAATGCAGCTTGTGCTGCACCACCAGCAAAACTAAGAGCCCAAAGAATATCATTTTCCTTTATCATTGTACAACAAAACGTGGCAGAAAATATATCTCCAATACCTGTAGTGTCAAAAAGTTCAAGATCTGGTAGTAATATAGTATAAATTTTATTCTTTGATAGTAATGATATATTTTGTTTGTTTGTTAAAATTACATTTTCTATTCCCTTTTTTTGTAAGTAACTCATACCATCACCCTCGCGCTTATTTGTTAAGCATTCTAATTCATCAGGGCTAATTTTTATGGCGGAAATATGTGATAAGTCCATATCCGTTTTTTCTAGATAAATTTTATTTTTTGTGTCTTTTCGCCTCAAAAACCCTTGTGGATCCAAAAAAATAAAATTAGAATCTTTTTTAATTTTTTCAAAAACTTTGTTAGAAATCTCACTAAATATTGGACTAATTAGTACATTATCAGAATCTAGACCGATATAATCAATATCTCCACATTGATTTTCTAGAAATATTGTTCTGTCTGATGAAAAAATTTTTAGAGTGAATTTTGTGGTGTCTTTTTCTGATAATCCATTTTTAATTATAATTTTATTCTTAGATAAATAATCAACAAGTGGAAAATCAGAACCAAATTTTGTATGTAATGAAACATTAAATTTTAGTGCATTAGCCATAAGACTACAGTAACATGCAGCACCCCCAGGAACTACATGATTTGTATCATTGATGTAAATAGTATCAATTGCGCAATGTGAAAAAACATCTAATTTCATCTAGCTAATCTTTCTGCATACTCAAGATTATAAATGGGATGAATGCATCGAGTATATGCCATTAAAGCGTGCAAGTAGAGGTAGGAAGAAAGGCGGTAAAGGTTCTTCTGGCGTAGTTCAGTGTACAAATTGTGGACAAACTGTACCAAAAGACAAAGCAAAGAAAGTCACATCTCGTTTAAGTCTGGTTGAACATCAACTTGCGAAAGAACTTAGGGCACAGGGAACTTACATTTCATCACCAACTATCCTAAAATGGTATTGTATATCATGTGCCATACATTTCAAAATTCTAAAAATAAGATCATCTGCAAAAAGAAGAGATCATACAAAACTTAGATAAAATTATTCTTTTAATGCTCTTGTGGTAATAACCATCCTTTGAATAAAAGTAATACCAGCAATTATTATTACAATAATTACAGCATACTCCATAAAACCGATGATTCCAATAATAGCAATTACTAGAAGTCTTTCTGCTCGTTCACCGATTCCAATACCTTGTAGTTTAACACCTAAAGACTCTGCTCTAGCTCGCGTATAACTAACAAGTAATGAAAAAGTGATAGCTAAAAATACAAGATACGGTTCCGCAAAACCACCAATGAGTATCCCAAGAAATATTGCAACTTCTGCAATCTTATCAAATACTGAATCAAGAAAACCACCTGATTTAGTAATTTTGTGAGAAACTCTAGCAACTTGTCCATCAACTATATCAAAAAATCCTGCAATTAGTAAAATAACACCACCCACAACTAATGCAAGTTCCATATTGGAACCATAAATCAGTGCAGAAGTAATGGCAAATCCTAATCCAATAGCAGACCAACCATTTGGAGATATACCAGTCGATGAAAAGCTTTTACCAATTTTTTCTAGATGTGGTTGTAAAGAATCTCGAAAATTATTTAACATTAATGTTACCTGTTTAGATTCATCGCAATCATTGTAGATATCAATTTTGCTGCCATTGATGCCGTAGAACCATTATCAAAACTAGGATTAAGTTCTACTATATCAGCAGCAACTATCTTCTTATTTTGTAATGATATAACCAAGTCATATAATTCTCTAGAAGAAATTCCCACAGCCTCTGGGTTGCCAACGCCAGGAGCAAATGCAGGATCTAGTACATCAAGATCCACACTAACATATAGGCTATCAAATGTTGATACTGTATCTTTAAGTTGTTTAATTCCATCACCATTACGTATATTTTTATCTGATATTGTTACAATATTATTTTCTTTTAGAAATGCAAGTTCTTCTTTAACAAATGCTCTTGCACCAACATGAACAATATTTTCAGCGCCTCGCTTTTCAACAATTCTACGTAGGTAAGCCGCATGGCTAAGTTTAGTATCTGCATATTGTTCCCTTAGATCATAGTGTGCATCAAATACAACATATCCTGTTTCTTTTGGAAAAGATAAATAACTTGCAAAAGTAATCAAATGCTCACCGCCCAAAATGATTAATTGCTTATTTTGTTTTTTTAGTTCAGATGTTATTTTTTCAACCATTTGAATCATTTCTGTTGCAACAACAGTATGCTTTGTATTACCAAGATCATTAATATTCACGTTTTCAAGATCAACACCAAAATCTGACTGAAAAATCTCAATATTGTTGAATGCATCACGTATTGCATCAGGTCCAAATCTACATCCAGGTTTGTAAGAATGTGTTGAATCAAATGGTACACCAAAAACTAATGCTGCCGGCTCAGAATTCTCGTCAGGATTAATAATTAATGGCGATTTTGTCATATGAAGATCTAAAAAACTCATTTTATTACACCATTATCTGAGGTCTTTGTGATAACAAAATTGGTGAATTAAGTTTTGAAAACGGTTTATCCTTTGTCGTATCCTTAATTTCCTTTACAAAATTTTCAATAGATAAATTACGTACATTACTAGTTGTTCTATCACGAATACTCAAATTGGATGAATTCACTTCTTTTTCTCCAATTACCAGTACATAGCTAACCCATTCTTTTTCTGCATCTCTAATTCTTTTACCAATTGTATCATTTCTATCATCAATATCAACTCGAATATTATATTCAGTTAGCCTGCTAGCAAGGTCATTACTAAATTTTAGAAAATCATCCTTTAGAGGAATTATTCTTACCTGTGTAGGTGCTAGCCAAAGGGGAAATTGTGGTTTTTTACCTTTTTTTGCTTGCTTAGCAAATTTTTCCAATAATGCGTAAATTACTCTCTCAACTGCACCAGATGGTGAATTGTGTAAGATGATTGGATATTTTTGTTCATTGTTTTCATCAGTAAATGTAATTTCATATCGTTTAGCATTCTCAACATCAATCTGATCAGTTGATAACGCACTTGCTTTTCCTAAATTATCAACAAAATTAAATTCCCACTTTAGCACAAAATAAAAGAACTTTTCTTTCCACATTTCAACTAAAACTGGTTTTCCCACCTTTGAAACTAATTGTTTAATTAATTCTTTATTTTGATTGTAAAAATCTTCAGTAAACCTAATACCCATCTCATAATCGTCTTCTTCAATTCCTAATCCTAACAAAATTTCACGAGAAAGATCAAATCTTTTTCTAAATTCATCTATTGCCTGTGGCATATCTTTACAAAATGCATGACAATCTGGCATAGTGAATGCTCTTAGTCTTCTTAATCCAACAAGTTCTCCAGATTGTTCTCTTCTAAAGCTATAACGTGTAAGTTCATAGAGTTTGTATGGCAAATTTTTGTATGATATTTGAAAATCATTCGCCATTAAAAATTGGCCAAAACATGCAGCAAATCTTAAGAAAAGATGCTTTCCTTCCGAATCTATACTATACTGTCTTGCAGGAAATCTGTTAAAGTAACTTTCCATACTTGGATGATGTGAATCATACATGATTGGGGTTTCAACCTCAACCCCACCATAATCACGTATTTTATCTGTTACATACTGTTCAATTTGAGATTTAATTAATCTGCCATTAGGATAAAATCTCATATTACCAGAATCAGATGCAGGTTCATAATCAGCAATTGCAAGCTTTTTCATCAAGTTTACATGTGGTGGTGGTTCATCGATAGATCTTTTTTTTGCAGATTCATATTTTGTAAGTATTTCAAGTTGTTCATGATTAGAAAAATTGAATTTTTCGATTTCCTCCATTTTACCATCAGGTGATAGTATATACCAATAAGATTTGATCTTAGATTCAGATTCTAATGCTGTAGATGTTTTTTCTTGAATTAAATCCTTAGAAAAAACTTTGGAACTTTCAGCTAGTGGATGACCTTTAACTTTAATACTAAATGCTTTTGTCCAACCAAACGGTGCTCGTGTGACAATAATATTATCCGTAGATGATTCCATTTCTTTTAAAATACTTAGACCCGTATTTGGAGATGCAAGCTTTGAGCTTAAATGTGCATACGGATAAAGTAGTAATTTTTTACAGCCTATTTTTTTCATTGATTCTTGAATTTCAAAAATAGCAGTTTTTGCCACCGTGGAGTCATCATCTTCCTCAACAGCAACAAAACATACAACAACTTCTTCTAAAACTATTGTTTTTGGCTCTATTTCTTCAGCGGATTTAATTTCTTTTTTTGTCGGGGTGTATTCTATGCTATCACAATGAAGTTGTAAAACTCGCATAATCTCATACAGATTGAATTATTGAATTAAATGTTAGGATCTGATTAATTTTAGCATGGAAAGGGAAAAACTAGCGCCAATTATTGTTATAGTAGTTGGTGCAATAGTATTTTTTTATTTATGGTCTTAACTCGATTTATGTAGAAGCTTTACCTAGTAGAATTTAGCATGAAAATGAATAGAAAAGGTGTTTGGATTCTGATAGGCTTACCAATACTGGCTGTTATTTTGTGTGCATTTGGAACCTAACATGATTTGTGATAAACTTAGTAAAAAAAACTCATTGGTTCTATTATTACGTTAACTATTATTGTTCATATAATCATCCATCTAACTTTGTCATGAAAAGATCAACTATCAAAAAGATTTTAGTGTTAGCGAATGTGTTTGGAATGTCACTGATAATAATAGTTATTTTATGGCCTTAATTTTTAAGATAATTAAAGCGAGTTTTCTTTCTTAATCGATTTTACAAACTATTTGAATTTTAAGTGATAAATTGTTTACAATTAGATGTTATCAATTGAAGAATATTTACATGGCTAACTAAATCCGGCACCAAACTGATCACCCTTTGTTAATGGATCAATATCAATTCCCTCTTTTAACTTCAAGTACAAAAATGCCTCATTAATCAATTCTGTGGCGTTATCATCATTAAGACCATAATTCTCTTTTGCATAATCAATATACTTTTTGAGCTTATTTTGATCATGCTCATCAATTGATACATTATCAATAGTAATCATATTGGCAATTTTTTCAATACGCAAATTATGATCATGCTTCATTCATAATATATCAGATTACCTTTTAAAAAAATTCTTTGGCTATTCGTTTTCATCATGCCCTAAAACATGATTACTGCAATAATATGCATCATTCATGGTGCAATAATAAATAGAAATTTGATTACAGAGTGAACAAACCGGTTTTTTGTCTTCTGTGGTTAGCTTACGATGATAGAATTTATTTTCCATCAAAACAGGTTTATTTATCAACTTTAAATTGATTTCATGGACCGTCATAATTTTGAAGGCAGAAATATTCCGCATATCAAGCTAAATCCAGACATGACAATTGAAGAACTAGTAGATGTTTACGCTTCTACTGGTTTTAATGGAAGGCAGTTGGGTGAAGCATCAAAACTTTTTGTAAAGATGATAGAAAGTGATGCAACAATTTGTTTAACTATGGCTGGAGCAATGACACCAGTTGGTTTTGGTGGAATAGTTAAAACTCTTATTGAAAACGGATTTGTTGATTGGATTATAACTACAGGGGCAAATATTTACCACGAAGATCATTTTGCCTGGGGACTACCCATAAAACAAGGTCATTTTGATGTAGACGATAATATACTATATGAAAAAGAAATTGTACGTATTAGAGATATTTTTGTAAAATATTATGAGACACTAGAGATGCAAGACCAAGTAATTCAAAAAATGTTTAAAGAGAAATTTGTTAATGAATCATTTACAACAGCTGAATTTTGTAATATATTAGGAAAAATTAGCAAGGAGAAAGCTAAATTCCCTGAAAAAAGCTTTGTAACATCTGCATATGATTATGATGTTCCGGTCTATGTTTCAACAATAAAAGATTCTTCACTTGCACTAAATCTAGCAATTCATAGATTAAACAATAAGAAATTTAATTTAGATTTTGTTCGTGAGATTTTAGAACAGGCCGCAATAGTTTATAATTCAAAAAAATCTGCAATTCTTGAATTGGGCGGTGGTGTTCCAAAGAATTCAGCACAACAAACTGGTCCATTACTTGATCAAATATTAAGAAAAGATCATGGTGGTCAGGATTATATCATCCAGATTACTGATGCACGGCCTGACACTGGTGGTCTTTCCGGCGCAACTCTACAGGAAGGTAAAAGCTGGGGTAAAGTTCAAGATTCACATAATGACTTAGTGACAGTTTATGCAGACGCAACAATTGCTTTTCCAATTCTTGCTTTATATGCACTAAGTAACCAAAAACCAAGAAAACACAAAAGAATCTATAAAAGACTTGATAATTATTTTAACACATTACAATCAGATGCAATAAAGGTCCCGGATAAATTTGCAAAATTGTTAAAAGAAAATAATATTAATCTGGATTAAGCGTCAACGCTTTTTTTGCTTTCCCTTACGACGAGCAGCTTTTTGATCAGCCCATCTCATATGTTTACCTTTTTTTCTTACTGGCATGATAATTTAATATTATTAATACATGTATTAGGTTTACTCAAAATATATCATACCTTGCACGTTCTAATGATCTATCATCCTTAGTTTCCTTTTTCCATTCCTTGTAATGAATCTTACAAAGAACTGATTTTTTACCGCTAGATGAAACGCGTAATCCAGCGTCTTCAACTCTGGAAGTATTAATAGAACGTATACCATCATTATTACATCCTGACACATTACATTTTGCTCCCTTTGCAATAATTCCCATAAATAATTTTTAGAGTTGTAGATAATAAATCTAGATGAACCATTTAGTTCGTTTATAAAGCGGAATTATTTTTTTAAATTAAATGGGTGGCTCAAAAAATAAATCGCCGGCACAAAAAGAAAGGGCACAGAAACGTGATACGGGTCAAAAAACTAAATCTGAAAAAGGTGACAAAACAACTAAAGTAAGAATTGCTGTCACTATTAATGAATCTGAGGCAATAAAATGGATTAATTCTGCTAAAATGATTACTGCCCATGAATTATCAAGAGAAACAAATACTAAAATTTCAACCGCTAAATCATTTCTGCAAAAATTAGTTAAAGATGGAATGATAAAAAAAGTTGCAGGTTTTAGCGGTCACTATATTTATCATAAAGTTTCTGAATAAAGTAATAAAATATCACCAGTTTTTACTTCAGTGAAGTTTTCGATATTAGTTATTATTTTACCAATTGGAGTCATAGGTTGCCCTGAATTAATATCACTAGTACAGAAACATATGCATCCACCGGTTGGTAAAAACGCAATATCACCTTTTTTAAAATTGGTTCTTCTACGTTCTATACCTGAATCTACTCTTGTCCCTAAATACACAATTGAGGTACCAATATGATGTGCATTTCCCTGTATAGGCATAGATCTTGAAATTATACCAACAGTCTTTGGCGATAAATGTCGAAATAATTGACATGAAATCTTTGATTTACCAATAATTTCCAATACTATGTTAATCCTAGATACTGATTCTGAAACCATTTTTTTATAATCTAACTGGTAGAATATATAACCGCTTTTATGAAATTTAGTATTGTCTGAACCAGAAGATAAAATCACTGAACCAGAAGATGAAATTGATAATAGTTTAGCTTCTGCTATCGATATATATCAAAAAGTATGTGAAAATCAAAGTGTTGACAAACTTACAGATGAGGAACTGCTGGAAATTGAAAAAAAATGTAAAATTATTGCAAAACGTGAAATAGTAAGTAGAGATTCTCCTCATGAGCCGATAGAAATTAAATCTGGAAAGGCAGAACCGATTATTGGACCACCAAAACTAACTAGATTTGAAAAAGCAAGAGTTTTGGGGGCTCGTACTCTACAATTATCTCTTGGTGCACCAAGCTTCATTGAGATCCCAAAAACTGGAATAACATCACTACAAATTGCCATGATGGAATTAGAGCAAAGACTATTACCAATTGTAATCAAAAGAACACTACCTAATGGAAATTACCAAAATATTCCTATGAATAGATTTGAATAGACAATTTGTCTATAAAATTTAAAAGAATTCAAAGTGTTAGAAATAACATCATGTTACCTGATATTAGTATAGAAAAACAAATAGATCATATAGACCAAAATTCGTTTTCAATTAATGATAATCCTGTCATGCATAATGCATTAGAAGTATTATCTGTACTACAAAAAACTAGAAAAATCACAATTAGTGGTCAAGGTGATTTATGCCCTAATACAGTAGCTGTAGCCAATATTATCATTGAAAATTTGCTTGTTGGGCACTCAAAAGCTGAAAAAATTACTGTTGATGGTAAAATTTCAGCTGACGGGCATATGATTCCTATGATAAAAATTTCTATAGTAAAAACTGATTAATTAAAAAACACTACCAGGACCTTTTACTAACATATTCTCACATTCCTTACAAACTTCATCATCAATATCTGATTCTAATTGATGATGAATGTCACAAATTAGTAAACTAGACTTAATGAAATTACATAACCCAATAAATTTTGATAAACTAGATGGTGTATATGCCCTGTCAGAAGATAGACTAGTAGTTATATCATCAATCATTTCAGCAACCTGTTTCTCAGCTAAAAGTTTCTCAATTAGTTGAGGATCACCACGTGTTCCACGGATATAGTTACTAATTGCAGCTTGAGTTACTCCCAACATTTGTGATATTTCGTCTTCACGAATATGATGTTTTTTTACAAGATCTTTTGCCAAAATTGCTCTTAATGCAGGAATAAGTGTTTTTGATTCTATTTCAGCTGGCAATAACATGCAAAAACTCACCAAGTCAAATTATTTAAATGTAATAGAAAAATTGCTAATAGGTTATATCGAATAATCAGATATTGATTTTTTAGATAATATATCCACAAAAAATCTTTATTCATTATTATCTGGTTAGATATGTTGGATAAAAAAATTGAAAGGCTATATGAAATTTTGAAAAAAGCTGTTTTAGAATGTAATTCAACTTCTTTATCACTGTCGGGCGGCCTTGACAGCAGTATTATCGGATATTTTTTACAGCCAAAAAAAATTAATGCGATTAGTATATTTGCTCAAGAATTTCTTGGTACTGATCTAACATATTCCCAAATGGTAGCAAAAAAATTTGGATTCCCACAAATAATTAAAATTGTAAAAATTGAAGACATAATTACGGCGATCGATAAAACAATCAAAATTTTAGGTGTTTTTAATGATATTGAAATTAGAAATTCTGTCGTCATGTATTTATCATTAGAATCAGCCAAAAACGAAGGATATTCATCATTGATCACTGGTGATGGAGCTGACGAACTATTTGCCGGATATAATTTTTTCCTAAAAATGAATGAAAAACTACTCAAAAAAAATCTAGAACGAATATGGAAAATAATGCATTTTCCTACGCAAAAAATTGGAAAATCATTAGGCATTAAAATTGAGTCGCCATTTCTTAATGAAGCGGTAATTGACTTCGCAAAATCTTTGCCAGTACAATATAATGTAAAAAATGAAGGAAATAAAAAATATGGTAAATGGATTCTTCGTAAAACATTTGAAAAAAAAATTCCTAATTCTATTGTTTGGAGAAAAAAATCAGCAATGCAAGATGGTGCTGGGACATCCGGGTTACAAAAAATGTTTAGCGATATAATTCCTGATAAATCTTTTACTGAACAAATAAAAAAAATTAAAGAAAATGATGGCGTTATAATAAATTCAAAAGAATCTCTTCATTACTATTTATCATATAGAAAATATTATCAAGCTCCATTGGATCTTCATTCTTCCGATTATAAATGCCCTTATTGCAAATATAAGATAACTAAAGATTCAAAATTTTGTAGAATGTGTGGTGGATTTCCCATCTAAACATTTTTTTTATATTTTCTTGGTTTTCTTAGAAATATTCTTTTACATCCATTACAACAAAAATAAAATTTTTTACCTTCATATTCATATACAAGAGAAAGACTTTCATCCATTTCTATTCCACAAACAGGATCCACTGGCACAAAATCATTTCTAGAATAATCTATAAGTATCTATTTCTTTTATAATAAATCAAAAATTAATTAATAATTAAATTATTGGTATAAGAAATCCTATAACAAATAATATGCCTGTAATTCTACTAAATACTAATGTTGAACTCATAATTGGAATAATTTGATTCAGTTTATCATAACTACGTCTTAGTTTATTGCCGGATTTGATAATAATTGGTACTGCTGCAATAATAATCAAACAAAAAACTGGAAAAATCTCAGTCAGAACACCAATAATCATTATTACGTATAAGATAACTGGAAATACCAATAACATTTTAGCTGCTTTTTGTCTTCCGAGACTTATCACAAGTGTTTTTCTTCCTTTTGCCTTATCCGCGTCATGATCAGGAAATGATGTAATAAACAAAACAAGAGAAGATAATATTCCCATGATAATCCCACCCAACACCACTGATTCAGTAAAATCAGATGTTTGAACAAAATATGTTCCCATTACAATCATTGTACCTTTAATTAAAACAAAGACTTCTGATAACCCCCAGTCTACAATTTTAGTTGAATAAAAATAAATGGATATTACCGCAAAAGCAAGAATTACCCCAATTATAATACCATCTGTAATAACAAAATAAGCACCGATACTAGCACCAATCAATAAAAAAATGATACCAGCAACATAAACTTGTGTTGGTTTTAGTAAGCCCTCTGGCAAGACACCTGAACCACCACTCATCTTTGTTCTTTTTGTTGTGGTATCTATTCTTCGTTTAAAATCCCAATAATCATTCAGTAAATCTACACTTGCATGAAGTGCAAGTACACCAAACATGGTTAATGCCGCATCAAATATTGTTATCGTACCAATCTGCCACCAGGTAATAGCAATCCCAAGAAAAACAGCGATAACTGAAGCCAATAAAAAACGAATACGAATAACGCGTAACCAAGCAGAAATCATTACACTAATGATTCATTACTTACACTAATTGGTTTTCTTCCTTCAAAACCAGAATCTTTTTCATGCCAAAATTTAATCTCTGTTTCACCTTCTTTCCAACAAAGCCAGATTTCTTCATCAAAACGTTTTGCAGGGAAATCAAGTAAACCCTCATCAAGTCCTTTTAGTACAACACCAGTATTTTCCAAGTCTTCTAATGATTGATAAAACTTTGTAACAACAGAATTAAGTTTTCGTTTTATACTGCCATATTGTTCTAAAGAAGCTGTCATTGTAATATTAGAAGATAATTCCTGCTCAATTTTCATAACTTCAGACTTCATTTTTTTTGCATAATTAAATTTCTTGATTACTATAGGAAGTATCTTGTTAGCATCACTTATAGAAAAATATGAATCCATTAGCATAGTTTAGAATTGTTTAATTTAAAGCATGATCACAATTCTATACGATAATAATCCCAACGTTCAGGATCAAATTTAGTAACAAATTCTGCTTTTTCCATACCATTAGCACGACTGGTAATAACATCCCTAAAAGCAAAACTTGTAAGATATTTGTAATTTAATGTATGAGCCTGCATAATGAATGACTGTCTTAATATGTGTCCAGCACCCAAACCCCAATAACCCGTACTTAATGCAATTGGTTCCAAAAATATAGTATTTCGCTTACCATGATTTTCATCATTAATTTCAGCACGTAAATTATAATTTTCTAGCATGCTACCTTTTGCAAAACCAATGATTTTTCCATTTGCCCTATCAAGCCGCAATGTTGTCAAAACGGTTTCAGAATCAGTTAATGATTCTTGAAATTTTTTTTCATTAAATCGTAATGGTCTTGGTAATTCTAAAAAAATTGAATGGATCACATCAGAAAACTCGTTATTCTGTTTAATTTTTCCTGACTCCATTTTAGGTACAAATTTTAGCTTTTTACTTTTAAAGTCATTTTGAATCTTTATTTCTCGTTCACGTAATTTTGTAAACTTTTGAACATTATTCATAAAATTATCTTGCATTTCTTTAGGTAAACATTTTAGTACTAAATTAGACATTTTCAACTCATTTTTAATTAAATCATCAAAATATACCACAGAGCGCCGAGCTAATACTTCCGGATGCCATCCAAGAGCATGGGAATTCATTTTTGCTACATGTATGGCTTTTGAAAAATCACCAAGTGCATAACTTATCATTCGATCAATAACTGAAAGTAACCAACCTAACCAGATATAATGTTCCTGTTTTTCTGGGTTATTTTTTGTAAGTTTAGAATTCTCGAAACATTTTTGAATTGATTTTTCACCATTCTCTTTTACTTCTCCACTCCAAGGGTATGCAGTTCTAAGTATCAATGCTTTGATAATTTCAAAATCTGTTTCTGATTTTGTGATTAGATTTTTAATTATATGATTTGATGATAAATGCTTTAAAACATTATCTTCAGATGGTTTATCAATAATTTTATTCGGTTCAAAGTCATGAAAAATTGCTGAAACTAAAAGATATTTTAAATCTTCAGATGACAAATTGGAGATTTGCTTTGAATCACCAACTAGTAATGCGCCTAAGGGAATTTCTAACAAGTGATCAATATTATGATATCCGTAATATTTTTCTCCCAAGCCACTTGATTGAAGGTTATTGATAGTATAATCAAGCATTATTTTATAACATGGTTCATTAAATCCATTTTTTTCAGCTAGCCTAACAACTTCATTCTTCAGATATATAATATTAGAAATTCCAGTAGAAAAGTTTGTCATTTAATCACTTTCAGCAGATATTTCATCAATATCATACGCATAGATTGGATACAATTCACCTGTTACTCTATGATGATATTTCCATTTTGTTTTACTGAATTTTTTTTTCGTGAATGATTTTTGTGTTTCCGGATGCAATTTAGTATAAACATCTCCTCCGATGAGAAGCTGGTTAGGTTTAGCCATGTTTTGAATTTTAGCTGCCATATTCATTGATGGACCCAAAATATCAACATGAGATTTTCTTTTGTCTGAACCGTAACGAACTATAATATTTTGACCATGATCAATACCGATCTTTGCAGCAAGAGGTGGGTAACCACTAATTGTCAATATAGGATTAATGCCATCAGTTAGAACTCTTAACATGGATTTTGCACAGTTCACTATATTATCTGCAGGATAAATTAGATCATTTTCTGCATTAAAATACGCAAGTACAGCATCACCCACAAATTTTAGCATATAACCACCAAATTGAGTGACAGTATACGCCATTTCTTGAGCAAATGAACTTATAACGGTAACAACTTTTTCTTCCGGTAACGATAGTGACATATTCGTTGAACCAACTAAATCTACATACATTACAAAGATATGTACTCTAGAATTAACATGGTTACGCAAAAACTCTTCTGACTTGTCAACAAATGGAGGGTATTCTACACCATTCTTTACGGAATTTAATACTCGATTCTGAGCTTTTGTAATTAATGTATTCGAGTCTACAGTTTTTTCTCCATCTTGAAAAATCATTTCAACATAAGATTTAGAATCTGTTGCTGATCTCTTAGGAGTTTTTAATAATCCTTTTACTTTTTTGGCCTTTTTTGAAACTGCTTTTTTAATTTTATATCGCTTCATTTTATATCAATCATCTTTTAACTTACTTTCTTGAAATATATCAGAGCCATACCAACAATATCTAAAATAATCCAAACACCATTCATGAAACATATCATTATCACTGTAAAACATTTCGGTGAGATCAGCCTCGCCATTACTATTCGGGAAAAAAACACATGCTTCTTTTTCATTTAAGATAGTAACCACCTGAACAGATTCTCTCATTCTTCTTTCAACCACGCCGGTTTCGATTAACTTGTAAAAACCTGATTTTTCAAGTTGTCTCTTCCTTCCATGAGGAATAACTGCATTTGCAGAAAGAATATAATCAAATTTAACACCACTCTTTACTTTTTTGACAAGAGGTTCTAAAAGATCTGATGGTATTTCTGAAAATAATCCATAAATATACTCATCGGCATTTTTGTAAATCGATTTCCATTTTTCTAATGTTTTAGTTATACCTTTGATATACGTACCAGTTGCAAGCTGACCGGCTCTCATAGAAAACTTTAATGGGATATCACCAAAATCGTGATCTTCAAAATATTCTCTATGTTCAGACAAGTATACTATCGAAGGTATCTGAACACAAATAGTTCTACCAAAAGTTGTCAAGTAATATCTGCCAACTTTATTTCTTGCTATAAGACCACTTTGCTCCAATCGTGCAAGGTTTCTATGGATCTCTTGCTTTGTTGCACCTAATTCCTTTGCTAATGGTTCAATTCTTTTACGACTGCGCTCAAGTAATTTATAGAGTATATTTAGTCTCTGAAAGCTCGCCAGTTCTAAAAAATTTTCAGCGACTTTAGCATAAAGTTTCGTCACATGATCTGTTTTAATATACATAATAAAAAACAACTGATGAATTTTCAGGAAAAAATAAGCTCCATTACTGTAATATCAGCAAACAAGCTTACTAGAGTATATCATAAAGGAAAAAAGTACTGTACTATGGTAACAATAACCACAAAAAGAGGTACATCTACTAAGAATGCTGAAGTAGTCAAAAACTGGGCTGGAGAAACTTTCAAGAATTTCCAGAATGAGCAATTACAAAAAGCTGGTAACACTAAGATAGCTACTAAGAGAGGAACCAGTACAATCCAGGCTAATGAGTTTCCTAACACTACTGTACCTGACACAAAAGGCCAAAAAATCACCACTAACAGAGGAACGTCAATTCGTACCCTCTAAACTCCCTTTTTTAAATTCATATACTGTTTATGTAACTAAGAATTATTATAATGTCAAATAAAATAAAATGCTCACATATTCTCGTAAAAAAACAAAATGAAGCAATTACTGTTTTAGATAGAATAAAAAACGGTGAAAAATTTGGGAAGATCGCAAAGGAACTTTCACTTGATTCAGGTAGTGCAAAAAGAGACGGTAATTTGGGTTATTTTAGTAAAGGTAAAATGGTTAAAGAGTTTGAAAGTACTGCATTTAATCTTCAAGTTGGACAGATTTCGGAACCAGTCAAAACACAATATGGTTATCACATAATCAAAAGACTTGGTTAAACTCTTTTCAACTAAACTCTCATTTTTCTAATATGTAGATTCAGCCATCCCTCGAATGGTAGGCATACGCCTAGTCTTTCCACAAATTGTACATTTGTATAAAAATTTTGTTTTTTTCCCAACCATAATTTTGTCAGAATCAAGTATTTCATGTGGTGTTTTACGAAGACACTTTTCACACCATCTATTTTCCAATTCCATATTATTTCGTTAGTTTTGCATGGTTACTATTATCATTTAATTTTACGCATATACCCAGGTAGACCCACAATCATCAACTCAAAATACTGTTGTATTTAAAAAAAGTCATCAATAACTCGTTCAGTCTTTTCAAAATGTTTTGATAATTTTTCAGCCATATTAGTGGCAGATTTCATCTTTCGTTTACCAATCCAATAATATGCCTCATCAATAGTATCCTTTGCAATTAATACTACTAAGCGACCACTATCTTTCCTACCGGTTCTACCCCTTCTTTGAACGAATCGAATTGAACTTGGAACATTATCATAAAAAATTACTAGATTTACTTCTGAAATATCTAAACCCTCCTCACCAACTCGAGTTGCAATAAGCACTTGAGTTACACCATCTCTAAATTTTTGAACAGTTTCAATCTGCTTTTTTTGCTTTAGGCCTGTATCACCAGCCTTGCCAATTAAAATTTCGGCTGGAATATTCATCTCAGTTAATTTTTTATGTATAATATTAACAGAATCACGATAACTAGAAAAAATCAAAGTTTTGGATTTTGTGTTATGTAAAATTTCTACCAGTTTGTTAATTTTTGGATGCTCGATATCTTTTGCCTGTGCACCTTTTGCTAAATTAATTGCTGTGGTAAAGTTTAGATCAGTTTCAAACAACTCTTTAATTCCTGCACCCTTTTTAATTTTTGTTCGCTCACAAAATTTAAGGAATGGTGTGATTCCATGTGCCTCAAAAATATTTAATGCGTATGTTATTCTAATTGCGGTAAACAGTGGTTTAGCTGAACGCTGATTTTGTTTTAAAACAAACTGTCTAGCATTTAGTAATTGTGATAATGATTTGTTATCAGATAATCTAAGACCATTTCTTCGAAGCTCCGTATAACGTTGATCTAATGCAATCTTAATGTATCTTTGAATAGTTTTCATCTCAGGTGATAGTTCAACTGAAACCCACTCGGTACTTGTATCTTGAATGTATGGTTTTACATCGGGACTTGAATCACTACGTTCAGCTATGTTTTTGATGTGTAAATTATCACAAACCTCTTTTGCTTTTTCCCTTTCACTAGGTAATGTAGCAGTCATTCCAAGGATTCGTGTATTATCTATATTCAACTGTTCAGCAATTGTTGTATATGCATAATCACCGGTTGCTCTATGTGCTTCATCAAAAATAATTAAACCGAATTGATCAACATCAATAATTTTTCTAATAATATCATTTCTAACTATTTCAGGCGTTGCACAGATTATACTATTTATCCAGAGTTTTTTTCTTTTTGTAATCTGATCTTCGCCAGTTATTAGTACAATATCATCTAATTTTATCGTATTTTTTAAAAATTCATAGTGTTGATTTGCCAAAACTCTAGTTGGTGCTAGAAAGAGTATACCGCCTTTTCTCTTAGAAAGACAGTCAACAATAACATGTAATGCAATAGCCGTTTTGCCCAACCCAGTTGGCAAAACAATCAAAGAATTTTCATTTTTTGCTTGCTCCGCTAGATTAATTTGGTAATCCCTCTCTTCAATAGAATTTGGGACAATTAATTCATGTACAACGTTTTTTATCAACAAGACTGTTTCTATATACTGATTTATGGTTATTCTGATTTTATAATTTTGATAATTCGTTTAATGTTAATCTTTCATCTTATATTAGAGAACATGAAATTACTCTCATGTCAACATCATTTGAAAGGCCAACATGGGATGAATATTTTATGTTACAAGCTGAATTAGCCAAATTACGTTCAAACTGTATGACAAGGCAAGTTGGTGCTGTTATTGTACGCGATCACAGACAAATTGCTACTGGTTATAATGGAACACCACCAGGCGTGAAAAATTGCTTTGACGGTGGATGTAAAAGATGTCAAGATAGAATAGATGGTAAAATAAAATCCGGCGCATCACTAGATCGATGCTTATGTAATCATGCTGAAGCTAATGCAATAATGCATTGTGCGATTTTAGGAATTGAGGCGGGAAGTAAAAATGCTGTTTTATATACTACATTTGTTCCGTGCCTAGAATGTAGTAAAATGGCAATTACTATAGGAATTAAAAAAATATTTTCACTTAACGAATATCCTGAAACAGACTACAAACTACTTGAACAATCAGGTGTTAAAATTGAAAAGCTTGATAAAGAAAGAATCCATTATTGGGCAAAATCATTGATAGGCTCTTAAAATGTCTAATACAGAGACAGAAAATGATTTTGAAAAAATGCCATACGGATTGCTAATCTCTGCCACATATGACAATCAAAAAAAATCAGTAATTCTAAAATTTTATGAACCAACAACACAAAAAATTTTTTTATGGGCGGATAAATCAGGGCATAAACCATATTGCTACACCAAATTATCTCTAGATGATATACCAACTGACATTTCTGAACGAGATGATGTCTTAGATATAAAATCAGTACAACGACTGAATATAATAGACGACAAAACAATTACTGTATCAAAAATTTTAGTCAAAGACCCTTTAGCAATCGGTGGAACTCAAACAAATAAGAGTATAAGAAATTTAATTGAAACATGGGAATCTGATATAAAATATTATGAAAGTTATCTTTACGATAATTTATTGATTGTTGGTAAATATTATAAAATTAAAAATGATCATGTTGTTCCATATGATTTAAAAATTTCTGAGGAAACTAAATTATCACTAAAGAGTATGTTATGGGATAAACTTGATAATAGCAACCTGCCTAACGCAAATGAATTTGAAGAACATGTTTCTCAATGGACTGATCTTCTTAATCAGCCAATACCAAAAATTAAAAGAATCAGTCTTGATATTGAAGTTGAATCAGAAGTTGGGCGCATACCTGATCCTAAAACGGCAGAAAAAAAAGTCACTGCTATAGGACTTGAGGCTAGTGATGGATTAAAGGTGGTATTTGTTTTACGAAGAAGTGGTATAGAAGAAGGAATCAATGAGACGTTACCTGACGTAAAAATTGTGTTTTATGATGAAAATAAAGAAAAAGAGATGATTTCTGATATTTTCGAATTAATTCAAAAATATCCATTACTAATAACATACAACGGTGACGGTTTTGATCTTCCATATCTGTACAACCGTGCCAACAAACTTAGAATATCAAGAGAAAAAAATCCACTATATATGATGAGAGATTCTGCTACTCTCATCAAAGGTGTACATCTTGACTTATACCGAACAATGTCGAATCGTGCGTTTCAAATCTATGCATTCGGACAAAAATATACTGATTTTTCATTAAACAGTGTTGCAAAGGGAATACTCAATGAAGAAAAGATAGACTATGGTATAGAACTTAATGATCTAACACTATACCAAATTGCAAAATATTGTCAAAATGATGCAAGAATAACATTCAATCTTACAAGCTTCAATAACGACTTACTGATGAATTTGTTAATAGTAATTAGTAGAATTGCAAGAATGCCAATTGATGATATATCTAGGATGGGAGTATCACAATGGATTCGTAGTTTGCTATATTATGAACATAGGAAAAATGGTATTTTGATCCCAAGAAGAGATGACTTGGATAAAAGATCAGCTGGTGTTGCAAATGAAGCTGTAATCAAGGACAAAAAATTTCGTGGTGGATTAGTGGTAGAACCAGAAGAAGGTGTACACTTCAATGTTACGGTAATGGATTTTGCTAGTCTGTATCCTAGTATTATAAAGGTGAAAAACCTTTCATATGAAACAGTTAGATGCCCACATGAAGATTGTAAAAAAAATACTGTTCCACAAACGAATCATTGGGTATGTACAAAAAAAAATGGGCTAACTTCTCTGCTTATAGGCTCACTAAGGGACCTGAGGGTGAATTATTACAAAAATATGGCAAAAAAAGATACACTTACGGATAAAGAAAGGCAATTATATACTGTAGTTAGTCAGGCGCTCAAAGTCATACTTAACGCAAGTTATGGAGTTATGGGCGCAGAGATTTTTCCACTATATTTTTTGCCTGCCGCAGAAACAACAACAGCAACAGGCAGACACATCATTTTGGATACGATCAATAAATGCAAAGATGTTGGAATTAATGTCCTTTATGGTGATACTGATTCACTTTTTGTAAAAGACCCTACCAGTGAACAAATTCAAGAAATAATCAATAAGGCAAAAATGGATCATAATGTTGAACTAGAGATTGAAAAAGAATACAGATACGTAGTATTAAGTGGTAGAAAAAAGAATTATCTAGGTGTCACAAAAAATGGTAAAGTTGACGTAAAAGGTCTAACAGGCAAAAAGTCACATACACCACCGTTTATCAAATCATTATTTTATGAGCTATTAGACATATTATCTGATGTTAAAACCTTAGAAGAATTTGATAGGGCCAAAAATAAAGTTGGCGATAAAATTTCAGAATGTGTAAGAAAAATACAAGCAAAAGAAATACCATTATCAGATCTAGCCTTCAATGTCATGCTAAGTAAAGCGCCAAATGACTATGTAAAAACAATACCACAGCACATTCGTGCTGCAAAACAGCTTGAAAGCATTAGAGAAATTAAAAAAGGCGAAATCATTTCATATGTTAAAATTTTAAACAAGCCAGGAGTAAAACCTGTGGAGCTAGCGCGTCAAAGTGAGATTGATTCTAGTAAATACATGGAATTTATGGAAAGTACACTGGATCAAATCACATCATCAATGAATTTAGATTTTGATACAATCTTAGGAAAACCTAAACAAACAGGTCTGGATCAGTTCTTCTGGAATTAAAATATGTTAGAATTAGATGAAACAGTCATGGGAGTTATTGGTATTTTAGCTGGCATCTTAATTTTATCTGGATGGGTACCACAAATCGCCAAGGGTTATCGGACTAAAAAACTGACTGATGTGTCTTCTTATCTAATGATCTTAATTTTTGTAGGTGCACTACTATGGTTAATCTATGGGATGGCACTTGATGATGTTTATATTATGGGTGTAAACCTAGCTGCAATGTTTCTGACTATGACGGTACTAGCTATGAAATTAAAATATGAGCAAAATACTCAAACAATAAGTGATTAACATGATAATAATTAATTGTAAAAACTATGATGAAATTGCAGGTAACAGGATTATCAGACTTGCTAAAGTTTCAGAAAGAATTTCAAAAAAATATAAAACTCCAATTGCAATATCACCACCGCATCACTTAATACCACTCATAACTAAATTTAAGGTTACAATTCTTGCACAGCATCTTGATGATAAAAAAGTTGGAAGTACTACAGGATTTATGGTTCCTGAAATTGCAAAAAAATCTAAAGTTAATGGGGCACTGATTAATCACAGTGAACATAGAATTTCATCTAAAGAAATTACAAACTTAGTTAAAAGACTCAAAAAATTAAAAATGAAAACCGTTGTTTGTGTAAAAAATGTACGAGAAGCGGAAAAATATGCAAAATTAAATCCTACATACATTGCAATTGAACCACCAGAATTAATTGGTACTGGCAGAGCAATTTCTAATGAACGGCCTGAACTGATTACAAAATCACTATCGGCTGTAAAAAAAGCAAAAAATTCAACAAAACTTCTTTGTGGTGCAGGAATTGTGACAACTGATGATGTCAAACGTGCGATAAAATTAGGCTCACGTGGTATCCTAGTAGCAAGTGGAATTATCAAATCCAGAAATTGGAATAGAGATATTGAAGGATTTGCTAAGGCAATCCTTTAAAAACGGCTCAATTTAATTTGATAGTCTAGCGATAACAATGAAACCGATCTATGCGTTTGAGGATGCAAACAGCAAAAACAAGATGCTTCTGGGCGGCAAGGGTGCAGGCTTAAGTGAAATGACTGGGCTAAAACTTCCTGTACCACCTGGATTCACAATTACAACGGAAGTTTGCAACAAATATTATGAAAACAAAAAACGCCTTCCAAAAAATCTAATGGTCGAAGTTAACAAACACATCTCAAAAATTGAAAAAAAGACTGGTAAAAAATGGAATTCTAGTACTAACCCATTACTAGTTTCAGTTAGATCAGGTGCAGCAATTTCAATGCCGGGAATGATGGACACGATTTTGAATTTAGGATTAAATGATCAAACCGTTGAAGCATTAACAAAGAAAACAAATAATCCTAGATTTACATGGGATTCTTATCGAAGATTCATACAACTTTTTGGAAAGGTTGTATTCGGTATTAAGGATGAAAAATTTGATGAAATATTAGATGGAGTAAAGAACACACAGGGCGTTGAAGAGGATAGTGATCTAAATGTTGAATCACTTCAAAAAATTGTACAGAATTACAAAAATATTTGCGAGGAGCACACTAAAAGAGAATTTCCAACTGAACCTAATGAACAGCTGAATCTAGCAATTGAAGCAGTATTCAAGAGCTGGATGGGAGACAGGGCGATTAAGTATCGTAGAGAAAACAACATTACAAAAGACATTGCAAATGGAACTGCGGTAAATGTTGTTACAATGGTCTTTGGGAATATGGGAGATAGTAGTGCAACTGGTGTGGTATTTACAAGAAATGGTCATAACGGTAAAAGAGAGATTGAAGGTGAATATCTAACAAATGCGCAAGGAGAAGATGTTGTAGCAGGAGTCAGAACTGGAAAAAAATTTGAGGAGATGAAAAAGGAGATGCCAAAGTCATACAAGGAAGTAATCAATGCATGTGCAAAACTGGAAAAGCATTTTCGAGAACCACAGGATATAGAATTTACAATTGAACAAGGTAAATTCTATCTTTTACAGACAAGAAAATTAAAGATGACTGCCACTGCATTAGTTAAAACCTCTGTTGATATGGTAAAAGAAAAGCTAATTGACAAAAAACAGGCACTTAGACGAATGCCAGCACAACAATTAGAAGCACTATTACATAGAACAATCGACGAATCACAAATTAAAAATTATAAGCAATTAGCAAAAGGTGTAGCAGCATCACCTGGTGCCGCAAGCGGAATTGCAGTCTTTGACGTCAAACGTGCAATAGAGATTGGTGAAACTGGCAAGAAAGTAATCTTGATTAGAAAAGAAACAAAGCCGGAGGATGTGCCTGCGTTCTTCTCATCACAGGGAATATTAACGAGCCTAGGGGGTAAAGCATCTCACGCTGCAATAGTATCAAGAGGTCAAGGAAAACCTTGCATTGTGGGATGTGATGAATTAAAGATTGACTATAGCAACCAAACTTCGACTGCAAATGGTATTACTGTAAAAGATGGAGATATCATATCAATTGATGGAAGTACAGGGAATGTCTACATTGGGGAAGTACCAACTGTTGAGTCTCAAGTTACAGAAGATTTCAAAACCATTCTATTATGGGCGCAAAAAGCAAAACGTCTTGGAATTCGTGCAAATGCAGACACGCCTGATTCTGCAAAACTAGCAAGAGAATTCGGTGCTCAAGGTATTGGGCTATGCAGAACAGAAAGAATGTTTAGTGAAAAAAATAGAACTGAACTATTCGTTGAAATGATTATGGCTGAATCATTAGAACAAAGAGGACAACTTCTCAAAAAATTACAAGAGTTACAAAAAAGTGATTTCGTTGAAATACTAAGAGCTATGGAAGGGTACAAGGTTACAATTAGACTATTAGACCCACCACTACACGAATTTTTACCAAATCCAGAAGAATTAATGAATAAAATTTACAAAGAAAATGATAATAGTGAAAAAACAAAGCGTGTCTTAGACAGAGCAAGAGAATTATCAGAGGTAAATCCGATGATGGGGCATAGAGGTGTTAGGATTGGAATTACATATCCAGAGATTTATGAAATGCAGATGAAAGCAGTCTTTGAAGCAACTGCAGATCTCATAAAGAAAAAAATTAATGCTAAACCACAGATTATGATACCACAAGTTGGTAGCATTGAGGAGCTTGATCACATAAAATCAATTTATGATAATGTAAAACTAGAGATGGAAAAAAAGTATAAAATTAAATTTAAAATAAATTTTGGGACAATGCTAGAAGTTGTTCGTGCATGTCTGACATCAAATGAGCTCGCAAATACTGCTGAATTCTTTAGCTTTGGAACAAATGACTTGACACAAGGCGTATTTAGTTTCAGTAGAGAAGATGTTGAAGGTAAATTTCTTCCGGAATACATGGACAAAGAGATTCTAGAAACGAGTCCATTCCAATCAATTGATGAAAATGGTGTGGGAAATCTAATGGAAATTGCAATTTCGCGTGGAAGAAAAATCAAAAACAATTTGGAGATTGGGATTTGCGGTGAACATGGAGGTGATCCAAATTCAATAAAGTTTTGTCACAATGCAGATGTATCATATGTTAGTGCATCACCACATCGAATTCCAATTGCAATCGTTGCTGCCGCTCAGGCTGCAATCAATAAAAAATGAAAAAAAATTAGCTGAATCACTATTAATTATTACTTAACTTTTTATATTGAAAATTAAGTAAGTTATGATATGTCACTGCCGAGTTTAGAAACCATAAAACGTCAACGAGAAAAACTACACATAAGTCAAAAAAAATTAGCGACCATGACTGGCGTTAGTACATCAATGATTAATCAGATTGAGTCTGGTAGGAGTAAACCGTCATATGATACTGCAAAAAAAATCTTTGAAAACCTTGCAATATTTGAAGGTGAATCTTCATCACATATAGCTGGTGAAATTTGTAAGATACCAGTTGAAAAAATGAAACCAAACCAAACAATCAATGATGCAGTAAAAAAAATGAATCAAATGGCTATAAGCCAGATTCCAATTTTTGATGGTTCAGAGCCTGTGGGTGTAGTCAGTGAGGAAGGACTCATTAAAAAATTAGCAACAACCAATACCAGCCAATGGAAAAAAATGCAATTAAGGGACGTTATGACGTCTGTACCACCAATTGTAAATTATGATACACCAGCTAATACACTGGGACCACTATTACAATTTACAAAATGTATTTTAGTCTCAAAAGATTCTAAGATAGTTGGCATTATTACTGCATCAGACACATTAAGAATGATGTAAAATAATTCAAGTTTTTCTAATTTCAGTAAATGATACTCCAAGTATTTCTTTTCTTGCGATTCTAGCAATATTATAAATTTCAGTTTTGGCTATTTCCGAAGAGTTACATAATAATCTTATCAACAAACCATGATCATTAGGAAGAATACTTGAACCACCATAAATTTCAGCGTTATTTTTTAGCATAGTATTGATTTTTTGGTTAAGAGCATTAACAAATTTTTTTGATGTTAAAATGTATACAGATGCTACAACGGTATGATTACCAAAAATACCCAACGTATTCATTTTTTGGTTTTTTGGATCCAGTACAGAATTGTCACTGAATTTGATTTCATGCTTAGTATCACTACCTACCGTTCTAAGATAACATATATCATAGGAAAATAATTCTCCCATAGCAACCCTACCCGGTACAATTATTTCTGAATAAATTAGTGACGCTTTGGGATCTACATTTAATAAAACTTTTTGATAGTATCGAGAGTTTTTGTATGGTATTATTTGGTCTGGAATAAATTCCAAATAACAATCCCTGTCAACATTAATGTTGATCAACTGTGTTGCATAATTTGAATTCATTTTGTATATTCTTGTAGCGCCTTGTGTAGTAATATGACTAATAGCCTTATTCGTTAATGATATATCCATTCTATATCGATCACCCTGTAATATCCCACCAGATGGTGACATGATAAACAAATGTGCCATTTTTGGAAGTGATTCATCATAATACAATGCTTTCTGCGTGTAAAGTGGGACTTGGGAATATTGCTCAGTAATCACAGTCTTATCATTCTTTGATTGATTTTCCAGTTTTATTTTTAAAATACCGACTTTTCCTGTTTTACCAACTTCTAACTGACTTATTTTTTCCTCATATCTCAAAAATTCTGATGGAATATCATCAGGCTCACAAAATTTTAGATCAGTCATTTTACGTTAGTAACTAGTTTTTTTGGCGGTTGCTCAAACAATAGATCCTCTACAATATGACGCACTACTACATCAACACCCTCATCGGTTTTACAATTAACAAGAACATACGGCTTATTTTTTCTAACAATTTTTGCATCCCTTTCCATTATATCCAAATTAGCATCAACTAATGGCGCAAGATCTATTTTATTTATAACTAAAAGATCAGACGTTTCAATACCCAAACCTCTTTTTCGCGGATACTTATCACCACCAGAAACATCAACGATATAAATAAAATAATCAGCAAGTGCGGGGCTGAATGTTGTTGTAATATTATCTCCGCCACTTTCAATTATGATTAAATCTAAATCACTATGTTCTTTTTCCATTTGTTCTATTACAGACAAATTAATTGATGGATCTTCACGTACAGCTGTATGTGGACATCCACCAGTGGCAAGACCAATAACTAAATTCTCCGGTAATAATCCTTGATTG
>LUMJ01000510.1_pt1 | contig 34250 bp, 29 predicted proteins | sample 729631 | NCBI WGS metagenome assembly LUMJ01 (sample SAMN03860266, study PRJNA289734) | marine metagenome | biome: seawater column; feature: ocean; material: water; isolation source: Red Sea water column Station 22 - depth 500m | place: Saudi Arabia: Red Sea | collected 2011-10-15 | depth 500 m
AGTGCCGACGGCGTCCACGGCAAGACCCTCGGCATCATCGGCCTCGGCGAGATCGGCCTGGCCGTCGCCGAGCGGGCCCGCAGCTTCGGCCTGACGGTCCTCGCCGAGCGGAAGCCGGACCGCCGACCCGACGTCGAGGCCCGCATCCGCGCCTCCGGCGTGCGGCTGGTCGACAGCCAGGACGAGTTGGTCCGCACCTCGGACATCGTCTCGATCCACGTGCCCGGCGGCGCCAGCACCGCCGGCCTGGTCGACGCCGCCTTCCTCGACCGGATGCGGGACGGCGCCATCCTGCTCAACACCAGCCGCGGCGAGGTCGTCGACGAGGCCGCCCTGATCGCCGCCATGGACGCCAGGGGCATCCGTGCCGGCCTCGACGTGTTCTGCGACGAGCCCGGCGGCGGAACCGGCGAGTTCACCTCCGCCCTGGCGCAGCACCCCAACGTCGTCGGCACCCACCACATCGGTGCCTCGACCCAGCAGGCCCAGGAGGCCACGGCCGTCGGCACCATCGACGTGATCGAGGCCTACCGGGTTGGCGACCTGCTCAACTGCGTGAACGTCTCCCCGACCCGCACGGGTACGGCCACGATCATCCTGCGCCACTACGACCGGGTCGGCGTGCTGGCCAGCGCCCTCGAGGTGCTGCGGGCCGCTGAGATCAACGTCCAGACGATGGAGAACCGGGTCTTCAAGGGCTCGAACGCCGCCATCGGCATCATCGACGTGATCGGGAGCGTCTCCGAGGACCTCGTCCGCGATCTGGCCGGACTCGAGCACGTCATCCAGGTTCAGGCGTCGGAACGAGACGCATGAGCGCCAGCGAGATCCTCCGGCCCTTTCCCGGGCTGGTGGTGGATCCCGGCTGGGCCGAACGCGTCGTCTCGGGCCCCTACGACGCCTACACCCCTGCCCAGCGGGCCGCCATGGCCGCCCAGAACCCCTACAGCTTCCTGCACGTGACCCGGTCGCAGGAGGACATCCCGCCCGAGCAGCGCGACGACGTCGACGGGCTCGTCGACTACTGCGCCGCCTCGATGCAGCGGCTGTACGACGCCGGCGCATACCTGGCGTACGACGCCCCGACGCTCTTCCTCTACCGGATGGGCATCGACACCCCCGAGGGCCGGCACGAGCAGACGGGGATCATGGGCCTCGTGCCCGTCACCGAGGACGGTGATTGCAGGGTCCTGCGCCACGAGGCCGTCCGACCGGGCCGCACCGACCTGCTGGCACGCCACCTGCTGGCGGTCGGGGCCTCGTCCAGCCCGATCTCGCTCACGTTCCGCTCCGACGACGACTTGGAGGCGGTCATCGCCCGGTGCTGCGAGGGCACACCGGTACTCGACTCCCACCACGAGGGCGTCGACCAGGTGGTCTGGACGCTCGACGGTGCCGCCGCCGACGAGCTGGTCGCTGCGTTCGGACAGCGGACCCTGTACGTCACCGACGGCCACCACCGTCTGGCGGCGTCCGTCGACGCCCGCTCGCGTGTCACCGACCGGCCCGACGACGGCCCGCTGGAGTGGATCCAGGCGGTGCTGTTCGCCGACGAGCAACTCCTCGTCCTGCCCTTCCATCGGCTGGTGGGCGACCGGGCGGGCCGCACCCCTGGCGAGGTGGTCGAGGCCCTCGGGGCCTGCGGGGCCCTCGCCCCCGCTACCGATGCCGCGGCTGCCCGCCCGACCTCGCCCGGCCGTGCCGGCGTGTACGTGGCCGGCGACTGGTGGACGCTGGAGCTGCCCGACGCCGCCGGTGACCGCGCCGTCGACGCCCTGGACGTCTCGCGACTCCAGGACGGCGTCCTCGCACCGGTCTTCGGGATCACCGACCCCGGCAACGACCCGATGATCGACTACGTGCCGGACCCGGTCGGCGTCGAGGCCCTGGTCGAGCGCTGCGACGAGGACGGCCGCATCGGCTTCGTCCTCCACCACACATCGGTAGCCGAGCTCATGGACGTCGCCGACGCCGGCGACCTCATGCCACCCAAGTCCTCCTACTTCGAGCCCAAGCCCCGCTCCGGCGTCTTCGTCCGGCGCCTCGAACGCGAGGGCGCGGTGTCGGGAGCGCCCGGCTCTTGACCCGCAGGCCCGGACACGTGCCGATCGGTGGCAGGATCCGGGTCGACCGCCGATCGACGCAGGGCGCGGCCCGTCCACGGCCGTTGCCGATCGGTGGCAGGATCCGGGCATGAGCCGGCCGGACGTCCACCGTGCGCTGCTCCAGTACCCCCTCGGCGGCGACCGCCAGTGGGTCGCCTTCGACGCGCCGATCGACACCATCGTCGCCGACGAGTTGCGAGACGTCCCCGACGCCATGCGCGCCGCCGAGCGGGCGGCGGCCGATGGCCACTGGGTGGTCGGCATGGTCTCGTACGACGCCGGCCCGGCCTTCGACGAGGCCATCCGCTCGGCCCGGGTCCGCCGCGTGCCCCTGGTCTCGTTCGGGGTGTTCGACGCCCCACTCCCGGCCACCCGGCCGGCGGCCAGTGGCGGCTACCACGTCGGACCGTGGGTGCCGAACCGCTCGCACCCCGCCTACCTGACCTCGATCCGGACGATCCGCGAGCTGATCGCCGCCGGCGAGACGTACCAGGTCAACCACACGCTCCGACTGCGCTCCCCCTTCAGCGGCGACCCGCTCGGCCTGTTCGCCGACCTGGTCCGGGCCCAGCGGGCCGACCATGCCGCCTACCTCGACCTCGGCGACCGGGCGGTGTGCTCGGCCTCGCCCGAGCTTTTCGTACGGAAGCAGGGACGCCGGATCGTGTCGAAGCCCATGAAGGGCACCATCGGCCGGCACCCCGACCCCGAATGGGACGCCCTCGCCGCCCAGCACCTCTCCCGGTCCGAGAAGGACCTGGCCGAGAACACCATGATCGTCGACATGGTCCGCAACGACCTGGGGCGCATTGCCGACCCGGGGTCGGTCCGGGTGACGGCGCTGCACACGGTCGAGACCTACCCCACGGTCCACACCATGACCTCGACGGTCGTGGCCGACACCGACGTCGGCCTCTGCGAGGTCTTCGACGCCCTGTTCCCCGGCGCCTCGATCACCGGCGCCCCCAAGGTCAGGACCTCGGAGATCATCGAGGCGCTGGAGGGTGACGGCCGCGGCGTCTACACGGGCGCCATCGGTGCAGTCGCCCCCGACGGTTCGATGGAATTCAACATCGCCATCCGGACGGTGTGGGTCGACCGCGAGCGCGGGCAGGCCGAGTACGGCGTGGGCGGCGGCATCGTCTGGGACTCCGACCCGCACGAGGAGTGGCGCGAGGTCGAGCACAAGAGCCGCGTACTGGGGCGGGCCCGCTCGGACTTCCGACTCCTGGAGACGATGGCGTGGCGGCCCGGCACCGGCGTCGATCGGCGAGCCCGGCACCTTGCCCGTCTCGCCACGTCCGCCGACCACTTCGACATCGGCCTCGACCTGGTGGCGATCGAGGAACTCCTCGACGGCGTGGCAGCCGACGGGCCCCGTCGGCTCCGGCTTCTGGTGGCGCCCAACGGCCACGCCGAACTGCAGGTCCTCGACCTCCCCGACATCGGGTCCGAACCGTGGCGGGTCCCACTCGACGCGGAGCCGGTCCCGAGCGAGCACGAGTTCCTGTTCCACAAGACCACGGTCCGCGAGGTCTACGACAACGCCGGGCGCCGCTTTCCCGACGCGCCGGACGTGCTGCTCTGGAACGAGGTCGGCGAACTCACCGAGACGACCATCGGCAACCTGGTCCTCGAGTTGGACGGGCGCCTGGTGACGCCACCGGTCTCGTGCGGGCTGCTGCCCGGCACCTTCCGCGCCCACCTCCTCGACGAGGGGACCATCGCCGAACAGGTGCTGCGACGCGAGGACCTGGCACGGGCCACAGCCGCCTGGATGGTCAACGCCGTACGCGGCTGGGTCGAGATCGACGTGGACACCTCGCTGGAGCCCGCGGCAGCCCCCAGCCTGGAACAGCGAGGCTGACCCCGACGGAATCCAGGGAGGGGCCGCCTGGTTCAGCCCCGGCGGCGCCGGACCTCCTCGGTCACGGCGGGGATCACCTGGTGGAGGTCGCCGATCACGGCCCAGTCGGCCCGCGTCACCATGTTGGCTTCGGGGTCGGTGTTGATGGCCAGGATGTGCTTCGAGGCCATGGCGCCGACCCAGTGCTGGATGGCGCCGGAGATGCCGCTGGCGATGTAGACGACCGGCGCGATACGCGTGCCCGTCTGGCCGACCTGGTCCGAGTGTGGGCGCCAGCCGTTGTTGGTGACCGCACGCGAGCACCCGACCACGCCACCCAGCTCGGCGGCCAGCTCCTCCAGCGGTGCGAAGGCCTCCGCCGAGCCGACGCCCCGACCGCCGCCGACGACCACCGGAGCGGTCGAGAGCGTGATGCCCTGGGTGAGCACGACCCGGTCGGTGACGAGGGTCCGGGCCAGTGAGGGGTCGAGGTCCGGCGCGAACGGCGAGACCGTCCCGGCCGCCGGTGCCGCCGCCGGTGCCGCCTCGACGGCGTGGTGGGCGACGGAGACGACCTTGCGGCCGGCGGTGAGGGTGGCGTCCTCGAGCAGCGAGCCACCCCACTGGATGCGGGTCATCGACCATGAGTCGCCGCCGGGCTGGATCGAACGGCAGTTGGCGACGAACGGCTCGTCGAGGCGGGCCGCCACGTGGGCGAGGACCTCGTTGCCCCGGTCGGTCCCGCAGGCGGCGACGGCGACGGCGTCGACCGCCTCGGCCAGTTGCGCCAGCGTGGCGCCCCACGCCTCGGGGCCGTAGTCCGTGAGCAGGTCGTGTGCGGCCACGTGCACCGCCTCGGCGCCGTAGGCCGCCAGGTCGGCGGCAGCGGTGTCGGCGCCGTTGCCGATCACCACCGCCTCGCACGGTGCGCCGAGGCGTTCCGCCAGGTCACGGGCGAAGGTCAGCGCCTCGAGCGATGCCTCGGCGAGGGCGCCCCGGTCGTGGTCGCAGAGGACGAGCAGTGCGCCGCTCATGCCAGCACCCCCAGCTCCTCGAGGACATCCACCACGGCGGCGGCGGCGTCCGGCCCCTCGCCCAGGATGACCGTCTCGCTGACCTGCTCGACCGGGCGGTGGAGCCGGACCCGGTCCTGGCCGCCGGCGTCGACGACCTGCCCGCTGGTCGCCAGCTCGGCCTTCTTGGAGGCCAGCCGGCCCTTCATGGTCGGGTAGCGGGGCAGGTTGATGCCCTCCTTGACGCCGAGCACCGCCGGCGTCGGAACCTCGTAGACCTCGAAGCCGCCGTCGATCTCGCGGCGGGCCGTGACGGGGCCGTCACCGACGTCGATGCCCTTGATGCCGTTGACGATCGGGCGACCGAGGGCGTGGGCCACCCGGACGCCGACCTGGAAGCCACCGGCGTCGGCCGACTCGTTGCCGAACAGCAGCAGGTCGAAGGCGCCGTCGGTGGCCTCGAGGTCACCGATGGCGGACGTCAGGGCCGCGGCGGTGCGCTGCGGGTCCCAGTCGACCTCCTCGATGGGCACGAGGACCAGCTTGTGGGCGCCGACACTGGCGGCGTACCGGAGCTGCTCCTCGGCGGCGGCGGGGCCGAGGGTCAGCACGGTGACCTCGCCGCCGTGCTGCTCGGTGACCCGGACGGCCTCCTCGAGGGCGCACTCCTCATGCGGACTCGTGGTGAAGCCGAGGTGCTGGGTGTCGACGGCCAGGCCGTCGGCGGTGACGTTGATCTTGGCGCCGGGAGCGGGGACGCGCTTGACGCAGACGAGGATCCTCATCGTCGACTCCTGTCTCGGGGGGTGTGCGACGGGCGGGGCCGACCCGGAGGTCAGGCCTTCATCCGCGTGTCGTCGGGGTCGAATATTGCGCCGGTCGAGGCGACCTCCACCGGGTACAGCTCGTTCATGTACATGACCTGCAGGCGGGTGCCGGGCACCGCCAGTTCGTTCGGGAGGTAGGCCATGAGGAGGTGCTTGCCGACCGACGGGCCCCAGCCCGCCGAGGTCGCCCGGCTGACGCGGCCGTGCGAGTCGGTGATCCGGTCGCCGTCGGTGGTCAGGATCGGCTCGTTGCCGCCCATCATGTAGCGCTTGCGGCCCTGGCCGTCGGTGAGGTCCTCGACGGTGAGGGTGCACATGACCACCTCGGGGGCGCCCCGCTCACGGGCAGCGAGGTAGGCCTCCTTGCCGATGAAGTCGGCGGCCTTTACCTTCGGGCGGGCGAGGCCTGCCTCGAGCGGGTTGTACTCGCTCTCCAACTCGGCACCCATGAGTCGGTAGCCCTTCTCGAGGCGACCGGACGACCCGTAGACGCCGCCGCCGGTGGGCCGGATGCCGAGGTCGGCGCCAGCCCGCATGAGGCTGTCCCAGAGGGCGGGGCCGTTGTCCCAGTCGGTGTAGACCTCCCAGCCGGTGTCGCCGACGTAGGAGATGCGAAACAGCGAGACCGGCACCGGCGTGCCGCCGCAGTCGAGCACCACGTCGAGGACCGAGCCGTACGGCGAGCCCTCCTGGGTCAGGTCGTGGTCGGTGAGCTGGCCCAGCACCGCCGGGGCGTTGGGGCCCCAGAGGCCCAGCGTCGTGACGTCGCGTGTGATGTTGCGGTAGGTGACCGAGCCGTCGGCCGGCAGGTGGCGGCGCACCCAGAACGAGTCGCGGCCACCGTCGAAGACGCCCGTGACGATCCGCACCCGGTCCTCGCCGAGGCGCATCATGGTGAGGTCGGAGTGGAAGCCACCGTCGGCGTTGAGCCACGGCGTGTAGATCGACCGGCCGACGGGCACGTCCACCTTGTTGACGGCGAGGCGGTCGGCGAACTCGACGGCGCCGGGGCCCTCGAGCTCGTAGACCTGGAACGCGCTCAGGTCGACGAGGCCGCAGTTCTCGCGCAGGTTGAGGTGCTCGCCGGTGGTGATCGGGCTCCACCAGCGGTTGTCCCACTCGACCTCTCGCTCCTCGAGGCCATAGCGACCGACCAGGTCGGCGTTGGACTCGAACCACTGCGGCCGCTCCCAGGTGCGGGCCTGGAAGAACATGGCCCCCAACTCCTCCTGGCGCGAGAAGTAGGGACCCACCGACAGGTTGCGGCGTCCCTCCCACTGCTCGGCCGGGTGGACGATGCCATAGGTCTTGTTGAAGTGCTCGTCGGCACGCGCCCAGATGTGCTCGTCGTTGCGCTCCTCGTCGTAGAAGCGGGCGACGTCGGCGCCGTGGGCGTCGATGACGCGGGGGTACCCGTAGGTCATCCACTCGGCGACGACCTGGGCCATGCCGGGACCCTCCTTGACCCAGACGGCGGCCGCCGACCACAGATTGCGGACCTCGGCGGTCTCGCCGAGACACGGCATGGTGTCGGGCGTCATGGAGAGGAGGCCGTTGATGGCGTACTTGATCTCGGCGTCGCCGAGCATGTCCATCAGTTCGATGGCGGTCTCCATCTGGGCGTCGAAGTCGTCCGGGGTGAACGGCATCTCGGTGGGCGAGAGCGCCGCCTCCTCGTTGGAGGGGATCTCGTCGGGGTGGTGGAGGATCGGCCGGTGGCCGTACGAACCGACCTCCATCGAACCGGCCGACTGGCGCTCGTAGCAGAAGGTGTCCATGTCGCGGACGATCGGGTAGCCGATCTCGTTGTTGGTCTCGGCGAGGACGTCGAGGGGTCCGACGTCGGCCATCTGGTGGACGGCGGGCACCAGGGGGATGGTGGCGCCGGCCATGTTGGCGATCCGGTTGGACCAGACGCCGCAGGCGATGACGACGTACTCGGCCTCGATGGTGCCCTTGTCGGTCACGACGCCGGTGACGGTGCGATCGCCCTCATTCGGGCCGTCCTCGGTGAGGATGTCGAGCACCTCGGTGTTGGCGGACACCTGGCAGCCGGCCGTCTCAATGGCCTCCTTGCGCATGACGGTGCCGGTCTCGAGCGAGTCGACGACCGAGACGGTCGGGCTGTAGAAGCCGCCGAGGATGACCTCCTCGTTGACGAACGGGACGAGGTCCTTGACTTGTGCCGGAGTGAGGAGGTGGGCCTCGATGCCCCAGGCCTTGGCCGAGGTCATGCGCCGGGTGAGCTCGTGCATGCGCTCCTCGGTGCGGGCGACCTCGATGCCGCCCGAGTCGACCGAGAGGCCCAGGTCCCGGAACTGGTTGGCGCTCTGCTCGCCGAGCAGGGCCATCTCCTTGTTGTGGTCGACCGGGAAGATGAAGTTGGAGGCGTGGCCCGTGGAACCACCGGGGTTCGGGAGCGGGCCCTTGTCCAGGAGGACGAGGTCGGTCCAGCCGAGGCGGGCGAGGTGGCCGACGAGGCAGTTGCCCACGATGCCGGCTCCGATCACGACGACCTTGGCGCGTTCGGGGAAATCACTCATGGAGGTGCTCCATATCGCAACGACGGCCGGCACGATGGCCGGCACGGACGGGACAGGGTGGCAGCGGTGCGACCGTAGACCGCGGTGGGGCACTGCGCTCGCGAGAGGCTATCCACGCTCCGGAAATACGCACCGCATCGCGGGATGGTTCCGCGATCCGGGAAACCAGACCGGACTCAGGCACGGAACGTGGTGCGCAGGGACTCGAGGCCCCCATCCACCGCGATCACCTGTCCGTTGACGCGGCGGGCCGCCGGCGAGGCCAGGAACACGGCCATCGCCGCGATGTCGCGGCCCTCCACGAACGTACGCATCGAGACCTGGTCCTCGTACCGGCCGCGGATGGCGTCCTCGCCGATGCCGAGCGCCGCCGCCTCCGCCGCGATCACCCGGTCCATGCGGTCGCCACCGACCGAACCCGGGCAGAGGGTGTTGGTGCGGATCCCGAACTCGCCCAGTTCCATCGCAAGGGTCGCCCCCAGGCCCACCACCGCCCACTTCGAGGCGGCGTACGGCGACCGCAGCGGATACCCGACCTGGCCGGCGGTCGACGAGGTGTTGATGATCGATCCCCCGCCGGCGGCGCGCATCAACGGCACCGCCCGCCGGCAGCACAGGAACATGGACCGCACGTTGACGGCCATCGTCTCGTCCCAACCGGCGACCTCGAGGTCCTCGACCGGGCCGGTCGGTCCGGCGATGCCGACGTTGTTGCAGAGCACGTCGACCGAACCCATGACGGCGACGGCCTCGCCGAACAGTCGGTCCACGTCGTCCGGGTCCGACACGTCGCCACCGGTGAAACCGACCCCGTCGGGCAGGTCGCCGCCGTGGCCGGGGAGGTCGGCCACGTGGACGCGTGCCCCCACCTCGAGAAAGGCGTCGACCATGGCGCGCCCGATGCCCGAGGCGCCGGCCGTGACGACGACGCGCGGCGGCCAGGCGGGGGAACCGGCGGGAGTGTCCACGGTCGCGGAACCTACTCCCTGCCCCCCGGACGGCCGCGCCCGACCCTCACCCCGCGACCAGCTGCCCACGACCTCGTCGCCCGTGCCTCCACACGTGCCGGCACCCCCTCACCCCGCCACGAGCAGGCCCACGGCGGTGGCCGAGCCACACAGGCCCAGCACCTGCCACCACCAGAGGCGCTCGCCACGGAAGAGGATCCCGCAGACGACCGTCACGGCCGCGTACTGCGTTCCGGTCACGGCGATCGGCGCCAGGTCGCCGTGCTGGACGCCATAGACGAACGACAAGGCACCGAGGCCGGCGACCGCCGCCCCCAGGGACGCCGTCCGGAGCACGGGGCCGGACGGGAGGATCCGCTCCCGGACGACGAGGCAAGCGATCGCCATGCAGCCGAAGGCGACCAGCCGCTGGACGACAACCGGCCAGAAGCCGCTCTCGGGGCTGAGTTGGTCGAGGACGATGAAGAGCGACCCGTAGCCGAGTCCGGCGAACACGCTGAAGAGGAGGCCCCGTCGGACGTTGCCGCCGATGAGGGGCGCGTAGGAGATGGCCAGCACCGACGCCACCCCGATGCCGACGCCGGCGACCACGCGCGCTTCCGGCATCCCCTCGGTCGCGAAGTCGACCGCCACGGGGAGGAGGACCGCCACGACCGCCGCCGGCGGCCCGACCACGCCGGCGGTGGCCGAGGCGTACCCCTGATAGAGGCAGACCAGGGCCACCACGGCGAGCAGGCCGGTGAGCGCACCGAGCAGCATGTCGTCACCACGCCACTCGCTCCCGAGCAGGAGTGCGCCGACGGCCGAGACCGGCGTCGAGACGAGGAAGACGACGCACAGGGTCTGGCGCAGGCCGCCGCGCTCGGCAGCGCCGCGCGACAGGTGGTCGCCGATCCCGATCCCGAGGGAGGCGGCGACGCCGTAGCCGGCGGACATGGGCGACGGGCGACCGGTAGTGGCTCGTCCGGCTCGCTCAGACCATGTGTCGTCGGGGAAGCGGTACGCCGGGCCGTGGCTGTGGAGCGCCCCGATCACGGACCCGGTGCCGTTGAACAGTGGGGCGGCGACCGAGTTGATCCCCTCGGAGAACTCCTCCAGGACCCAGGCGTAGCCGTCGGCGCGGATGTGCTCGAGCCGCGCTCGCAGCTGGTCCGGGTCGACCATGGTCTCCGGCGTGTAGCGCTCGAGAGTCCGGGCCAGGAAGCGTTCGACGGCCGCCTCGGGCCAGTGGGCCAGAATCACCAGGCCCGAGGGCACGACGTGCATCGGGAGGCTGGTCCCGGTCCAGTCGCGGACCTGGACGGGGTTGACGCAGTCGATCTGCCCGATGTAGTGGACGTCGTAGCCGACGGGGACGGCGAGCCCGACCGCCTCGGCAACCAGGTCGACCAGGTCGAGCATGTGCGGCTGGGCAACAGCCAGGAGGCTCTGGGTGGGATCGACGCTGGTGGCCATGGTGACGATCGCCGGGCCGATGCGGTAGCTGGTGCCATCCGGGTCGCGCTCGACGGCTCCGCACCCCTCGAGCGTGGACAGCAGGCGGGCGACCGTGCTCGTCGGCACTGGTCCTCCCTTCGAGGCGTCGACCCGGCCGCGGAATTTCGCGGGTTGGGTTGGTGGTCGCAGATCCGCTGGACGCTAGTCTTTCACGATACAGGCTCTTCCCGCATCTCGGGAAAGTTTCCCCGTATCCCATTCGGTGGAACCATCCCGACCCGTGGGAGCCACTACGTTGTCCTGGTCAACGGAGATCCGGACCCCGAACCGCAATGGAGCGTGTGACGATGGCTGAGGAACTGCACGACGAGGACGTCGTACTGGCCGAACTGTCCGACGACGACCTGACCGCCCAGATGCACGACGACCTCTACGACGGCCTGGCCGACGAGATCGTCGAGGGCACCGAGATCCTGCTCGAACGCGGCTGGGACGCCTCCAAGGTCCTCAACGACGCCCTCGTCGAGGGCATGCGGATCGTCGGCATCGACTTCCGCGACGGCATCCTCTTCGTCCCCGAGGTGCTCCTTGCCGCCAACGCCATGAAGGCCGGCATGGCCATCCTGCGGCCGCTGCTCGCCGAGACCGGCGCCAAGCCGATCGGCACGATCGTCATCGGCACCGTCAAGGGCGACATCCACGACATCGGCAAGAACCTGGTCGGCATGATGCTCGAGGGCGCCGGCTTCGAGGTCATCGACCTGGGCATCAACACCGACGTCGAGGAGTTCCTCGCCGCCCTCGACGAGCACAAGCCCGACCTGCTCGGCATGTCGGCCCTGTTGACGACGACCATGCCCTACATGAAGGTCGTCATCGACGTCCTCGAGGAGAAGAGCCTCCGCCAGGAGTACGCCGCCTAGGCCCCACATGACCAGCCGCGTCGACGCCCCGGCGTCCGAACGGCGGGTCCTCGTCGTCGCCTGCGGAGCCCTCGCCCGGGAACTCCTGGAGGTCGTCCGCGCCAACGGCCTGGACGGCATCGACGTCGAGTGCCTCCCCGCCTCGTACCACAACACCCCCGACCTCATCCCCGACGCCGTCGCCGCGCGTGTTCGGGCGGCACGGGACGACTACGACGAGGTGTACGTCGGGTACGCCGACTGCGGCACCGGCGGACGGCTCGACGCCGTCTGCGAGGAACTCGGCGTCGAGCGGCTCCCCGGCGCCCACTGCTACGAGTTCTTCGCGGGCAGCACGGCCTTCGCCGAGCTCCAGGACGCCGAACTGGGCACCTTCTACCTGACCGACTTCCTGGTGCGGCACTTCGACCGACTGGTGGTCGACCACCTCGGACTCGACCGGCACCCCGAGCTCCGCGACGACTACTTCGGCAACTACACCCGGGTCGTCCACCTCGCCCAGGTCGACGACCCCGACCTCGCCGCCCGGGCCGCCGCCGCCGCCGAACGGCTGGGCCTCCGCTTCGAGCAGCAGCTCACGGGCTACGGCGAACTGGCCCCGAGTATCGTTCGGCTCGTCGAGGCCCCCGCCCCAACCCGTCCGCTCCCCAGTCCCTGAGCCATGGCCGCCCATCTCGTCACCATCTACTGGCGCGACATCCCCGCCCAGGTCACCGCCCAGCGGGGCCGCACCAGGGAGAAGGCCCTGCTCGATGCCCGCTTCCAGCACGCCATCGACCGGGCCGCCATGGTGGCCGGCATGGAGGACACCGATTCCTACGTCGCCCAGTGGCGCCGCGAGGCCACCGCCCTGGTCGGCGACATGGCCGCCGCGGTGGCCGACGAGACCGCCCGCATCGACGCCACCTACGACCGGGACCGCCTCGAGCGGCTGGTCACGGCGGGCGGCGTCGAGGACCGTGCTCAGCTCCGCCTCCAAGGAGGTGGCCATCGGCTTCGGCCGGCCGTTCGTGATGATCGGCGAGCGCATCAACCCGACCGGCCGCAACCTGCTCGCCGAGGAGATGAAGAACGGCGACTTCAGCCGGGTCGAGTCAGACGCCATCGCCCAGGTGAAGGCGGGTGCCCAGATGCTGGACGTCAACGCCGGCATACCGCTGGCTGACGAACCCGCCCTGCTGGCCCAGGCCATCCGGCTCGTGCAATCTGTGACCGACGTGCCGCTGGCCATCGACTCCTCCATCATCGAGGCCCTCGAGGCCGGCCTCGCCGCCTACGAGGGCAAGCCCCTCGTCAACTCCGTCACCGGCGAGGAGGAGGTCATGGAGCGGGTCCTGCCCCTCGTGGCCCGGCACGGGGCGGCCGTCGTCGCCATCTCCAACGACGACACCGGCATCTCCGAGGACCCCGACGTGCGCTTCTCGGTGGCCAAGCGCATCGTCGAGCGCGCCGCCGACCACGGCATCCCGGCGGCCGACGTCGTCGTGGACCCGCTCGTGATGCCGATCGGCGCCATGGGCACCGCCGGCCAGCAGGTCTTCGCCCTCGTCCGGCGCCTGCGCGAGGAACTCGGCGTCAACACGACCTGCGGCGCCTCCAACGTCAGCTTCGGCCTCCCCAACCGGCACCACGTGACCGGCACCTTCCTTGCCATGGCCATCGGCGCCGGCATGACCTCGGCGATCATGAGCCCCCTCCACGAGGAGGTGAGGACGGCCATCCAGGCCGCCGACGTGCTGGCCGGCCACGACACCGACTGCGCCGCCTGGATCCGCGCACACCGCGACCCGACCGTCGGTGCCGACCGCGAGCGCCGTGGCCGTCGCCGCCAGGCCTGACTCGACCGTCTGCCGTCCCACGCCCGGTGACCCGATGACCGACGACCAGCACCTCGTGGTCTTCACGCCCTCGGGCCGACGCGGCCGGGTCGCCGACGGCACGTCGGTGCTCGACGCCGCCCGACACCTCGGTGTCGACATCGACTCGGTGTGCGGCGGCCGTGGCATCTGCGGGCGCTGCCAGGTCGAGCCGATGTTCGGGGAGTTCGCCAAGCACGGGATCACCGCCGACGCCACCCACCTCTCGGCGCCCGGCGCCCTCGAATCCGGCTACAGCGGCCGGCGCCCCCTCCCGGCGCACCGCCGGCTGAGCTGCTCGGCCACGGTCTGCGGCGACCTCGTCGTGGACGTGCCCGCCGAGAGCCAGGTCCACCAGCAGGTGGTGCGCAAGGACGTCGACCTGGGCGACCTCGAGCTCGACCCGGTGCTGGTCCTCCGGCTGCTCGAGTTCGGTGACGGCGACGACCTGGCCGACGCCCTCCACGGGCAATGGGGCCTCACCGGCCTCGACCTGGCCGACGGCCTCGAGCCGATCTCCGACAACGCCGGCCTGCTCGACCTGGCCACCGGCCGGGCCCTGGCCACGGCGGGCACCATGAACCCCCAGATCCGGTTCGGCGAGGACCTCATGAGCCGGGTCTCCTACGTGATGATGAACCCCGGCGGCGAGGTCGAACTGACCGCCGCCGTCCGCGAGGCACTCGACGGGCTCCTGGGCCGACTCTGCGAAGAAGGCGACGCCGACCGCGACGAGGTCCTCGAACTGGTCCTCGTCGGCAACCCGGTCATGCACCACCTGCTGCTCGGCCTCGACCCCACGCCGCTGGGGCAGGCCCCGTTCACGCTCGAGGTCGCCGATGCCGTGGACCTGGCCGCCGCCGACCTCGGACTCGACGCCCACCCCTCCGCCCGGGCCCACGTCCTGCCGTGCATCGCCGGCCACGTCGGCGCCGACACGGCCGGCGTCGTCCTCGCCACCCGGCCGGACCTGGCCGACGACGTCCGACTGGTGGTCGACGTCGGCACCAACGCCGAGATCGTCCTGGCCGGCGGCGGCCGCATCCTCGCCGCCTCCAGCCCCACCGGCCCCGCCTTCGAGGACGCCCAGATCACCGCCGGCCAGCGCGCCACGCCCGGCGCCATCGAGCGGGTCCGGATCGACCCCGCCACCGGCGAGCCCCGCATCCGGGTGCTCGGCGCCGAGCCCTGGTCGGACGAGCCGGGCTTCGCCGAGGCCGTGGCGGCCACGGGCGTCACCGGCATCTGCGGCTCGGGCATCATCGAGGTCGTCGCCGAACTGTTCCTCGCCGGCCTCATGGACGCCGACGGCGTGATCGGCGGACCCGGCACCGACCCGTCAGACCGCATCCAGCCCGACGGGCGCACCTTCTCCTACCTGCTCCACGAGGGCGCCGACGGCACGGGGATCCTCGTCACCCAGAACGACATCCGCGCCATCCAGCTCGCCAAGGCCGCGCTCTACGCCGGCGTCCGGCTGCTGATGGACCACCTCGGGGTCGACCGCGTGGACGGGATCGCCCTGGCCGGTGCCTTCGGCAGCCACATCGACACCGTGCGGGCCACGGTCCTCGGCCTCATCCCCGACTGCGCACCCGACGAGGTGGCAGCGGTGGGGAACGCCGCCGGCGCCGGGGCCGCCATCGCCCTGCTCTCCGGACCCGAGCGCCGGCGCATCCAGCAACTGGTCGACGGGATCGAGAAGGTCGAGACCGCCACGGAGCCCGCCTTCCAGGCGCACTTCGTGGACGCCATGGCCGTTCCCCACCGCACCGCCGACTACCCGGGACTGTCCACCGTCCTGACCCTGCCGGCTCGCCCCGAGGCCGCGCCGGGATCCGGCGGTGACCGACGCCGACGCCGACGCCGTCCGACCAGAGAGGAAGCCCCCCAGTGAGCGACGCACCCCGCCGCCGGTCCGGAGGCCGTGCCGCCCGTCAGGCCGCACGCGCCGAGTCCGCTGCCAACGCCGTCCATCCCTACCTCGTCCGGGACATCCCCCCGTTCGAGGTCGTCGACGAGGAGGGCCTGGCCCTCATCGAGCACAACGCCGACACGATCCTCGAGGAGGTCGGCATCGACTTCCGCGACCACCCGGGCTCACTCGAGCTCCTGAAGGCGGCCGGCGCCGAGGTCGACGGCGAGCGGGTGCGGTTCCCGCGCCACCCTCGAGGACTTCCACAACTTCGTGAAGTTGGCGTACCAGAGCCGCCACATGCACCTGTCGGGCGGCACGGTGTGCGAGCCGGTCGACATCCCGGTGGCCAAGCGGCACCTCGACATGGTGTACGCCCACCTGCGGTACAGCGACAAGCCGTTCATGGGGTCGGTGACGTCGGGCCAGCGGGCCCAGGACTCGGTCGACCTGGCGGGCCTCGTCATGGGCGAGGACTTCGTCACCTCCAACACCGTGATGACCAGCCTGATCAACGCCTCGTCGCCGATGGCCTGGGACAGCACGATGCTCGACGCCACCGAGGTGTACGCCCGCAACATGCAGGCGGTGGTCATCAGCCCGTTCATCCTGGCGGGGGCCATGGCCCCGGTCACGGTCGCCGGCGTGGCCGCCCAGACGCTGGCCGAGGCCCTGGCGGGCATGACCTTCGTGCAGCTGGTCCGACCGGGCGCCCCCATGGTCTTCGGCTCGTTCGCCTCGTCGATGTCGATGCAGACGGGCGCCCCGACGTTCGGCACGCCGGAGCCGGCGCTGGTGCTCTTCATCGTCGGTGCGCTGGCCCGGCGGCTCGGGGTGCCGTTCCGATCGGGTGGGAACCTGTGCGCCTCGAAGGTCCCCGACGCTCAGGCGGCGTCCGAGAGCATGGCCACCCTCATGCCGGCGCTGATGGCCGGCGTCAACTTCATGCTGCACTCGGCCGGCTGGCTCGAGGGCGGCCTCGCCATGGGCTACGAGAAGTTCGTGATGGACGCCGACCAGTGCGGGCTCATGTCGAAGCTGGTAGCCGGCGTTGACCTGTCGGAGAACGGCCAGGCCATGGACGCCGTCCGCGAGGTCGGCCCGGGCCAGCACTTCCTCGGCACGGCGCACACCTACGCCAACTTCGAGACCGCCTTCGCCCGTTCGGAGGTGGCCAACAACGACAGCTTCGAGCAGTGGGACGAGGAGGGCCGCCTCGACGCCGCCCAACGGGCCAACGGCATCTGGAAGCGGATGCTGGCCGACTACGCCGAGCCCGGCCTCGACGAGTCCATCGACGAGGCCCTGACGGACTTCATCGCCCGACGCAAGGCCGACCTGCCCGACGGCATCGCGTAGCCGGTACGGCGACCCCGAAATCGCCCATGACACGGGCGCTTGTCCACTGACGGTGGGCAGGCTCCCGGGCATCACTACACTGCCCCCGATCCCGGCGGGCAGGCCGACCACGACCGCCGACCACGACCAGAGAAGAGCCCACGATGAGCTTCCCCTCCGACCTCGAGATCGCCCGCCAGGCGACGATCCGGCCCCTGACCGAGATCGCCGACGCCGCCGGCATCCCCCTCGAGCACCTCGAGCCCTACGGCGACGGCGCCGCCAAGGTCAAGCTCGACGCCATCGACGCCATGGCCGACCGGCCCAAGGCCCGCTACGTCGTCGTCTCGGCCATCACCCCCACGCCGCTGGGCGAGGGCAAGACCACCACCACCGTCGGCCTCGGCCAGGGCTTCAGCCACATCGGCAGGAAGGCCACCATCGCCATCCGCCAGCCCTCGATGGGTCCGACCTTCGGCATCAAGGGTGGCGCCGCCGGCGGCGGCTACAGCCAGGTCGTCCCGATGGAACTCTTCAACCTCCACCTGACCGGCGACATGCACGCCGTCACCGCCGCCCACAACATGTGCTCGGCGATGCTCGACGCCCACCTCTTCCACGGCAACGAGCTCGACCTCGACCTCCACAACATCACGTGGCGCCGGGTGCTCGACATCAACGAGCGGGCACTGCGCAACATCACCATCGGCCTCGGCGGCCGCCTCGACGGCATCCCCCGCGAGACCGGCTTCGACATCACCGCCGCCTCCGAGGTCATGGCCGCCCTGGCGCTGTGCACCAGCCTCCAGGACCTGCGCGAGCGCATGGGCCGCATCGTCGTCGGCTACAGCAAGGCCGGCACGCCGGTCACCGCCGAGGACCTCCAGGTCGCCGGCTCCATGACCGTCATCCTCCGCGAGGCCATCAAGCCCAACCTCATGCAGACCCTCGAGGGCACCCCCGCCCTCGTCCACTGCGGACCGTTCGGCAACATCGCCACGGGCAACTCCTCGATCGTCGCCGACCAGATCGGCATCCACACCGGCGACTTCCTCCTCACCGAGGCCGGCTTCGGCGCCGACATGGGCGCCGAGCGCTTCTTCAACATCAAGTGCCGCACCTCGGGCATCGCCCCCGACGCCGCCGTGCTCGTGGCGACCGTCCGCGGCCTCAAGGCCCACTCCGGCAACCACAAGATCGTGGCCGGCAAGCCGCTGCCCGAGGCGCTCCTCGCCGAGAACCCCGACGAGGTCCACCAGGGCGGCGACAACCTCCGCAAGCAGCTCCAGAACATGCAGGTCCACGGCGTGTCGCCCGTGGTCGCCATCAACGTGTTCCCCGGCGACCACGACGCCGACATCCAGGCCATCCACGAGATCGCCGAGGAGTACGGCGCCCGGGCGGCGGTGACCACCCACTTCGCCGACGGCGGCTCCGGCGCCGCCGAGCTGGCCGAGGCCGTCGCCGAGGCGGCCGAGGAGCCCTCCGACTTCCAGGTCCTGTACCCGGACGACATGTCCCTGCGCGACAAGATCCGCACCGTGGCCGACAAGGTCTACGGCGCCGACGGCGTCGACTTCTCGCCGGCCGCCAACAAGCAGATCGACACCTACGAGGCCAACGGCTTCGGCGACCTGCCGGTCTGCATCGCCAAGACCCACCTCGGACACGCGAACCGGCCGACTCCACATCCTGCACTTCGGACGGTCGGCAGCCCGCCATCCGTCCCCGGCGCCGAAAGGAGGTCGCGCCATGATGAGCGATGCCGACGCATCCGCCCCCGGTCGTCCCGGCCGGCGCAGGTCCGGCCGCACGACGGCGGAGCGGGCCACCCACCGCCGGCTGCTCGAGGGCATGACCTACGAGCTGATTCCGCTCAAGAACGTCCACGAGCAGGCGGCCTTCCTGCCTGCCGGCTCGACGGTCTCGGTGACGTGCTCGCCGGCCAAGACGGTCGACGACACGCTGGACCTCTGTGCCACCTTCGCCGGACAGGGCCACACGACGATCCCCCACATCGCCGCCCGCATGGTCGAAGGCGAGGAGCACGTCGACACCATCGTGCGCCGGGTCAACGAGCAGGGGATTCGCAAGGTGTTCGTGATCGGCGGCGACGCCGACCCGAGGGGACCGTTCACCGACGCCGCCGGCTTCCTGCGCTCCTTCCTCGACCGCCGGCCCGACATCGACGTGGTCGGCGTCGGCTCCTACCCGGACGGGCACAGCGCCATCCCCGGACAGGCCCTGGTCGACGCCCAGCTCGAGAAGCAGGAGATGATCCGCGAGGCCGGCCTCGAGGGATACATGGCCACCCAGATGTGCTTCGACGCCAACACGATCCGGGAGTGGCTGGTGCGCCGCCGGGAGGCCGGGGTCACGCTGCCCTGCCACCTCGGCGTCCCGGGCGCCGTCGACCGCACCAAGCTGCTCACCATCTCGATCCGGCTCGGCATCGGCCACTCGGCCCGCTACCTGAAGAAGAACCGGACGTCGGTGATCCGCCTGCTCTCGCCCGGCGGCTACAACCCGAACAAGCTGGTCGCCCCCCTGGCCAGCGTCGCCGAGGAACTCGACATCGCCGGCATCCACTGCTTCACCTTCAACGCCGTCGACACCACCGAGGACTGGCGACGGAAGAGCCTCAAGAAACTCGCCTGACCCGGCCTGGTCCCCGTGGGCGGGCGACCGCACACCACCCGCCGCAGTGGGCGACCTGACGGTCCGTCAGGCATGATGGCGGCATGCCCGAGTCGTTCCCTCAACTCCTCGCGCCAGGACGAATCGGGCCGATGGAGGTGCGAAACCGCATCGTCCTGCCGGCGATGGACCAGAACAACTGCACCGAGGAGGGCCTCGTCACCGACGAGACCATCGCCCACTACGAGGCCCGGGCCCGGGGCGGCGCCGGCCTCCTGATCGTCGAGACCTCGGCGGTCTCCTACCCGCGCGGGGCGACCGCCCGCCACCAGCCGGCGCTCTCCCACGACGGCGTGGTCCCCGGCCTGCGCCGGCTGGCCGAGGCCGTCCACGCCCACGGGGCCCGGCTGGTCGTCCAGGCCTGCCACCACGGCAAGACCTCCAGCGTCGACGTGTCCGAGGGCAGGCCGGCCCTGATCCCCTCGGTCCCGCCACCGCCTTCGGACCCCCGAGGGATGATGGCCGACACCTCGATGGACGAGTTGCTTCGCATGGCGACGCTGACCGGCGGCCAGATGCCGACCTACGCCGAGGCCACCGTCGAGCAGTTGGCCGGCATCGTGGCCGACTTCGCCGACGCCGCCGCACGCGTCCAGGCGGCCGGCTGCGACGGCATCGAGGTCCACGCCGCCCACGGCTACCTGCTCTCCACGTTCCTGTCACCCGCCTGGAACCGCCGGGAGGACGAGTACGGGGGGCCGACCGGGAACCGCGCCCGGCTGCTCGTCGAGGGGGTCACCGCCATCCGGGAACGCTGCGGCCCCGACTTCGCCGTCCTCGTCAGGCTCGACGGCCACGAATACGGCGTCGAGGGCGGAACCACCGTCGACCTGGCCGCCGAGCACGCCCGGGCCGCGGTGGCGGCCGGCGCCGACGCCATCCATGTCTCGGCGACGTCGTCGGCGGGCACCGGGGTGGGCTTCACCGACGCTCCCCTGCCCTGGCAGCCCAACCAGTACGAGCACCTGGCCCGCACCGTGAAGGCCGCTGTCGACGTACCGGTGATCGCCGTCGGGCGCATCCGCCCAAGCGAGGGCGAGCGCATCCTGGCCGACGGCGGCGCCGACCTGGTCTCGCTGGGCCGCCAGTTGCTGGCCGACCCCGACCTCCCCAACCGACTGGCCGACGAGCGCCCGGACCTGGTCCGGCCCTGCATCAACTGCTTCGTCTGCGTCGCCCAGAACTTCTGGAGTGGCAAGCCGGTCTGCGCCGTCAACGCCCGGCTGGGCCACTACGACGTGCCGGACCCGGCGCCGACCGTGCAAGCGCGCCACGTCGTCGTGGTCGGCGGCGGCCCCGGCGGCATGGAATGCGCCCGGGTGGCCGCAGGACGCGGCCACCGGGTCACGCTGCTCGAGGCCGGCGACCGGCTGGGCGGCACCGCCCGCTTCTCGTCGCTGACGACACCACTCAACGGCGAGTTCGTCGACTACCTCGCCACCGCCATCCGCGAAGCCGGCGTCGAGGTGCGAACCGGCGTGCGTGCCGATGCCGACTCCGTCGCCGCCCTCGCTCCCGATGTCGTGGTCGTTGCCACCGGCGCCCGACGCGACCGCCCGGACCTGCCGGGCGCCGACCTCCCCCACGTCCACTCCGGCGACGACCTGCGCGCCCTCCTGACCGGGTCCCGGGAACCCGGCACCCGGCAGCCCGGGGCCCTCGTACGGCTGCTGCTCGGCACCGGCCGGCTGCTCGGCCTCATGGCCGACATGGCCCGGGTCCGTTCGCTGTCCCGGCTCTGGATGCCGCTGGGCCGGCGGGTCGTGGTCGTCCATGGCGGCCTGGTCGGCGTCGAGCTCGCCCACTTCCTCGCCGAACGGGGCCGGGACGTCACCGTGCTCGAGCCCGGGACGCTGCCGGCCGAGGCCATGGCCCATCCCCGACGCTGGCGGGCCCTCCACGAGTCGCGCGAGGAGGGCGTCGTGTTCCACACCGAGGCCGAGGTCGTCGCCATCACAGCCGACCACGTCGAGTACCGGCAGGGCGACGACACGCACCGCGTCCCCGCCGACGACGTCGTGATCGCCGGCGGGGTCCATGCCGACCGCTCGCTGGCCGATTTCCTGGCCGACGCCGGCCACGAGGTGCACGTCGTCGGCGACGCCGCCGAGGAGTGGTACATCGAGGGCGCCGTACGCAGCGGCCACCGGGTGGCGGCCGCCCTCTGAGCCCCGGCTCGCCCCACGGGGGACCGCGTCGGTAGCGTCCGCTCCATGACCGACCTCGTCGACGCCCCGGTCTGGAATCCGTTCGACCCCGAGTTCCTGCTCGACCCCTACCCGGTCTATGCCCGACTGCGCGAGGAGGACCCGGTCCACCGGACGCCGATCGGGACCCTCATCGTCTCTCGCTACGACGACGTCCACCGGGTGCTGCGCGACACCGAGTCGTCGGTCCAGCGCTTCGAGACCAACGTCGACCTGCCCGAGCACATGTTGCGGCTCCGCCAGCGCAGCCTCGAGCGGGCGCCCTCCATCCTCGGCCTCGACCCGCCCGACCACACCCGCCTGCGGGGACTCGTGCAGCGCACGTTCACGCCTCGAGCCGTCGGCCGGATGCGCGAGCAGACCACCGCCATCGTCGACGACCTGCTCGACGACCTGGCCGGTCGGGACGAGATCGACCTGATCTCCGACTACGCCTTCGTCATCCCGTTCGCCGTCATCCATTCGATGCTCGGCCTACCGGACACCGACATGGCCATGGTGCGCGGCTGGTCGCACGCCCTGACCCAGACACTCGAGCCGTACCTCTCCCCCGAGCAGGTGGATGCCGCCATGGACGGCGGCGAGCACATGGACGCCTACCTGCGGGACGCCGTCGCCCAGAAGCGCCGCAACCCGGCCGACGACCTGCTCACCCAGCTGGTCGAGGTCGAGGAGGCCGGCGACCGCATGACCGAGGACGAGTTGCTGTCGATGGTGTCGCTGCTGTTCGTGGCCGGCCACGAGACGACCGTCAACCTGATCGGCAACGGCACCCACGCCCTGCTCGACCACCCCGACCAGTTGGCGCTGGTCCGCAACGACCCGGCGGTCGACGACTCCGTCGTCGACGAACTGCTGCGCTGGGACAGCCCGGTACAGACCTCGGGTCGCCGCCTCCTCCACGACGCCGTCATCTCGGGTGTCGAGGTGGCCGACGGCGAGATGGTGCTGACGGCCCTCGGAAGCGCCAACCGGGATCAGAGGTTCTGGGGCGACACGGCTGGCACCCTCGACGTGACCCGTGCCGACGCGGCCCGCCACGTGTCGTTCGGCAGCGGTGTCCACCACTGCCTGGGCGCGGCACTGGCCCGCATGGAGGGCGAGATCGCCGTGACCCGGCTGGTGAGACGGTTCCCCGGCCTCGCCCTGTCCGACGAGCCCACCTTCAACGCCCGGATCATCCTTCGGGGCCGCGAATCCCTCCCGGTCAGCCTCGGCACCCCCGCCTGACCCCGAGTGAGGAGGGGACGGACCCCTTCTCACGTGCCGAGTGGGGAGGGGATGGGGCCCCTTCTCACTTGCCGAATGGGAGCGGACGGATCTCCCGTCACCCGCGGGGCCGCCGCGGCGGGCAGGCCGCGGCGCAGAAGAGGCTGCCGGCGAACATGAGGCCGGCCATCACCGTCCAGGTCCGGTCGAAGGCCACCAGCGGACCGAGCGGCAGGGCCGCGTCGAATACGGCCACGCCAAGGGCCACGCCGACGGCGAACCCCATCGTCGAGGTCGTCCGCAACGTGGCGCTGGCCGTGCCGAAGCGGGCGGGTGACACCTCGCGCAGGCCCAGCGAGCCGAACGTGGCGAACGTGCACGACACGCCGACGCCGAGGAACAGTTGTGCCGGCAGGAAGTCGGCGACGTAGTTCCCGTCGGCGCCGATCCTCCACAACAGCCACGTCGGCGCCATCCCCGCCATCGCACACCCGAACACGAGCAGGTTGCGATGGCCGACGCGGTCGGCGATCGAGCCGACCGGACCTCCCAGGAGCGAGGCGAGGGCCGGGCCCGGTACCACGCCGAAGCCGGCCGCCAGTGGCGCCCAGCCCCAGTACTCCTGGAGGACCAGCGAGTTGAACAGGATGATGGCGATGAACGAGGTGGTGAAGAACACCTGTCCCGATGCCGCCGACCAGAACGACCGGATCCGGAAGAGTTCGAGGTCGAGCAGTGGCTCCGGGTGGCGCATCGACCGCACGACCAGCAGCACGATCAGGAGGAAGCCGGCGACGGCCGAGGCGACCGTCGCCGACGACCCGTAGCCCCAATCGCCGCCCTGCACGATCGCCACCAGCACCAGGGCCACGCCGAGGGTTCCGGCCGGAAGCCCGACGACGTCGAAGCGGCCCGTTGCATCCGGGTCACGCGTCTCCCGGACATACCTCGGCGTCAGGGCCAGCAGCGCCAGCCCGATCGGCACGTTCACGAGGAACACCCACCGCCAGGACAGGTATTCGAGGAGCACTGCCCCAACCGAGGGGCCGAGGGCCGCGCCGAGGGCCGCCGACGCCCCCCAGATGCCCAGGACCATGGAGCGACGGCTGGCCGGGAACTCCGGGAGGACCATGGAGAGCGAGGTCGGACCGATCACCGAGCTGCCGATGCCCTGGAGCACGCGCGAGGCGATCAGCAGGCCCGTGGAGGTGGCCAGGCCGCAGAGCAGCGAGGCGGCCACGAAGACGCCCACGCCGAGGAGGAACATGCGGCGGCGACCCCGCTGGTCGGCCAGCCGCCCGGCGACGAGCAGGAACGCCCCAACCGCCACCGAGTAGCCCGACAGCACCCACGAGAGTCCGGTCTCGGAGGCGCCGAGGTCCCGGCGGATGGACGGGAACGCCACGTTGACGATCGAGATGTCGATGACCGTCAGCAGCGCCGCAAGCGTCGACACGCCCAGCGCCAGCCATGCCCGCCGCGGGACCGCTTCGACGGCATCGGGGGCCATGCCGGTCCCGCCCGGCTCCCGGACCGCCTCCGCCTCACTCATCCCGCGACGCTAGGTCACACGCCCCACGTGGCCCCCACCAGCCGACGGCTCAGGACCGGCGGTACACCACCCCGCCGGGCTCCGGCCAGCCCGCCCAGACCCGATGCTGGAGGCGATGCAGCGACGGACCCACGAGGAGCGCGAAGACGACCGTCCCGAGGCCAACGGAACCGCCCAGCAGCAGTCCGGCCGCGAGGACGGTGACCTCGAGGAGGGTGCGCGCCGTGCGTGTCGAGAGGCCGGCGTCGACCAATGCGGTCATGAGGCCATCGCGTGGGCCGACGCCTATGCCGGCACCCAGGTACACCATCGACCCGAGGGCGACCAGCAGCGGTGCCGCCACCACCAGTACGAGCCGGAGGGGCATCGCAGAGGGTGTGTCGGCCACCGCCAGCAACAGGTTGACCGTGTTGCCGATGACCAGGACGTTGCAGACCGTCGCGGGTCCGATGGGCTGTCGGAAGACGACCAGCAGGCCGACGATCACGGTCCCCAGGCCGACGATCACGGTGCCCGGTGCCCGGTCCAGCCTTCCGGCCAGGCCGTCGTGGAACACGTCCCAGGGGCCGACCCCGAGGTCGGCGAGGAACAGGCAGCCGATCCCGACGCCGAAGCAGACCTGACCCGCCGCCACCACCAGGCGCCGCCCGGGTTGAGCGTGACGCTCACCCGCTGCCAGTTCTTGCCGGTCGTGTCCATGCCGCGACCGTTGAGGATCTTGAGGGCCGCCTCGGCGTACTCGGTGGTGTACGCCCCGGCGTCGGGCGCCGCGCTCAGGATCGGCTGGCTGGTGGCGACGTCGACCGTCTGTGTCCAGAGGCCGGCGTTCATCATGCCCACGCCGTCCGACGATGGCCAGATGAGGCCGTTGATCTCGTTCATCTGCCATGCCTGGTGCGACGCACCCAGCGCCGAGCCGTTGTCGAGGACGATGTCGACGCACTTGCCGCCGTTGTCGCGGCAGTACGCCCAGCCCTCCAGCGAGCCGGCCACGAACCGGGTGGTCAGGTCCTGATAGTCCTCGTTGGCCAATCGGGCCCCGTCCGCCCAGATGGCGTCCTGGAGCATGGCGGTGCCTTCGTCGTTCCAGTCGATGACCGACAGGTCGTCCTCGGTGTAGAGCGACCCGGTGTCGGGGTTGACGGCCTCGAGCACCTGGGCGTACTCGTTGTAGATCATCGCCTGGGCGGCGTCGATCTCCCCGGTCAACAGGGCCAGCATGTCGAAGCTCTGGCCGACCAGCTCGAAGTCGCTGGAAGGATCGAGGCCCGCCTGGTGGGCGCCGGCCAGGAGTTCGAACTCGTTGCCCCAGCCCCAGTTGCCGACCACCTTGCCGGCCAGGTCTGCCGGGCCGTTGATGCCACTGTCGGCCCAGGACACCTGCAGGGTGCCGGACCGCTGGAACACCTGGGCCACGTTGACGATGTCGGCGCCCTCCTCGCGGGAGACCAGCGCCTTGGGGACCCACGAGACGGCGAAGTCGACTGCGCCGGACGCCAGCTGCTGCTGCGGCACGATGTCGACGCCACCCTCGAGGATGGTCACGTCCAGGCAGTACTTGTCGTAGATGCCCTGGTCGACGGCTGCGTAGTAGCCGGCGAACTGGGCCTGGGTGACCCACTGCAACTGCAGGCTGGCGCTGTCGACCGTGTCGCAGTCGCCGGTCCCGACGACGGGGTCGTCGGAGCCGCAGGCACCGGCGAGCAGCGCCACTGCGGTGACGGCCGCCGCCAACTTGGCAAGGATTCTCATTGTCATCTCTTTCCCCCTCAGGGTCAGTTTTCGGTCTCACCGTAGCCCTCGGTGAGACGCCAGGGCATGCTCAGGCGCTCCACCAGCAGGGCTGTGGCGAACAGTGCCAGGCCCACCGCCGAGGCCACGGCGATGGCCGCCCAGGCGGCGTCGTAGCGGGCGAAGCCGGCGTTGGACGTGATGACGTTCCCGATGCGGTCCTGGGGCCCACCGAAGTACTCCGCCACGATGGCCGCGATGACCGACAACGGCGCCACCAGCCGCAGGGCGTTGGCGAAGAAGGGCAGGGCATTGGGGATACGGACCTCCCGCAGGATGGTCCACTCGCCGGCCGCGTAGGAGTGCATGAGTTCGATCTCGTCGGGGTGCACCTCGGTGAGCCCCTTGGCGGTGTTGATGAAGACCGGGAAGAACACCACTGCCACCACGACGGCCTGATTGCTGAGCGACCCGGTGATGCCGAACCAGGCGTTGAAGATGGGTGCCAGGGCGATGATGGGCGTGGCGTTGACGGCCACGGCCAGCGGGGTGAGCCCCTCCTGGAGCGTGCGGAAGCGCGTCGTGCCGACGGCCAGCAGGACCCCGGCGAGGATGCCGACGACGAGGCCGCTGACCGCGATGCGTCCGGTCTCCCAGCCGGCGTGGCGGAGCGTCGGCCACTGGTCGACCAGCTCTTCCCAGATGGAGGACGGCTTGGGCAGCAGGAACTCCCGGATGCCGAATCCGCGCACGGTCAACTCCCAGGCACCCAGGAACAGGACTCCGGCGACCAGTGGCGGCGCCAGTGCCCCGGGGCGGAACTTCACGACCCGTCCTCCACCGCTCGCAGGGCTTCGCGGATGCGGGTGGCGGCTGCGAAGAACTCCGGGTCCTCCCGGGTCTCCTCGGTGCGCTCGCCCAGGTCAACGTCCACGATGGTGTGGATGCGCCCGGGACGGGGGGACAGCACCACCACCCGGTTCGAGAGGAACGCCGCCTCCGGGATGGAGTGCGTGACGAACATCACCGTCGTTCCGGTCTCCCGCCAGATCCGCAGAAGCTCACCCTGCATGTGCTCTCGGGTCATCTCGTCCAGCGCGCCGAACGGCTCGTCCATGAGCAGCAGCCGGGGTTCGAAGGACAGGGCCCGTGCGATCGAGACACGCTGCTGCATCCCTCCCGACAGCTGGCGCGGGTAGTGCCTGCTGAAGTCCGGCAACTTCACCAGGTCCAGCATCTCCCGCGAGCGCCGGGACCGGTCGGCCTTCGACCAGCCCTTGAGTTCGAGTGGTAGTTCGATGTTGGCGGCCACACGGCGCCAGTCGAACAGGCCCGCATGCTGGAAGACCATGCCGTAGTCCTGGTCCAGGCGGGCCTGGTGGGCCGACTTGTCGAACACCGTCACGGTGCCGTCGGTGGGCTCGATGAGGTCGGCGACCAGCCGGAGCAGCGTCGACTTGCCGCATCCCGAGGGTCCGATCAGCGAGACGAACTCACCGTCCTGGACCGTCAGGTCGATGCCCGACAGTGCTGCCACCTCGGCGTCGGTACCGCGGCCGAACACCTTGTCCAGGCCGCTCGCCACCACGGCGACGCTCATGTCACCACCCCCCGCTTCCTGCCCTCGAGCCATCGTTCGGCCAGGTTGACCAGTCCGAACACGGCCAGGCCCAGCACCGCCGACCCGATCACGGCCGCATAGAGCCGCTCGGGGAACACGGCGTAGCGCTGGGCGAACTCCAGGATGGCGCGACCCAGGCCCGTCTTGGTCCCGATCGAGATCTCGCCCACGATCGCCCCGACCACGCTCAACGTGGCCGCCACCTTGAGCGCCGGGAAGAGGAACGCCCGAGCGGCCGGAAGGCGCAACTTGACGAGCGTGGTGCCCCAGGATGCGGCGTAGCTGCGCATCAACTCGACGTGTGCGGCATCGGGCGACTTGAGGCCGCGCAGGGCACTGACCGCCACCGGGAAGAAGGTGAGGTAGGTGGCGATGAGCGAGATGCTGAACAGGTCGGGCAGGTCCTGCTGGCGACCCCACGTGACCACGATCGGGGCGAGGGCGATGAGGGGCACGGTCTGGGACACGTTGACCCACGGCAGGAGGCCGCGCTCGACCACCCGCCAGCGCAGCATCACCACGGCCAGCGCGAGCCCGATCACCAGGCCGAGCGTGAACCCGATGGCAGCCTCCTGGAGCGTGAACCAGGCCTTCTTGAGCAGGTACAGCGTCATGGGCAGCGTGTTGCGTCCGTCGCGCACGTCGCCAGCCAGTTCGCCGACGATGTCGAGGGCGTGGGGCATCGTGAGGTCATCGGTGGAGACCGGGAGTTCGATGCCGGTACCGGGCACCAGGTCGTTGGTCTGCTGGCCGAACCACTTGTAGCCCTCCCAGATTGCGACGAGGAGGCAGATCGTCACGACGACGGTCACGACGACGCGCACTGCCCGGTTGCGGCCCGCCATCAGGCTCCGGCCCCCGGCCCCACGGCATCCCTGCCCCGTCCCCTCCCGGGTTCACCCGCGGTGCACGCCCGCCGGGATCCGGCGTTGCCGTTCACGAGTAGTCCGACGGGGTCGTGGGAACATCCCGCGGAGCGAACTGTCGTTGTCGCTCCATCAGGCTGCACCAGTCCCAGGCCGCGCCGCCCATGGCGTCCACGTCGGCGAGAAACTGGCCGACCAGAGCCGTGACCGGCAGGGACACGCCCATGGTGGATGCCTGGTCCAACACCAGTCCCACGTCCTTGCGCATGAGGGACGTGGAGAAGCCGAAGTCGTACTCACCGGCCAGCATCCTGTCAGCACGATTCTCCATCTGCCAGGAGGTCGACGAGCCCTGCAACATGGCCTCCACCACCTTCTCGACGTCGAGGCCGGCCCTGGAGGCGAAGTCGAGGCCCTCGGCAAGCGCCTGGCAGAGTCCCACCACGCAGATCTGATTGGTCATCTTCGTCAACTGCCCGGCGCCCGACGGACCCATGTGCCGCACCCGTCCGGCATACGTCCCCATCAACGGCTCAGCCCTGGCGAATGCGTCCTCGTCACCACCCACCATCACCGAGAGCGTTCCCTGCCGGGCGCCGTCCACGCCACCGGACACCGGGCCGTCCAGGAAGTGGCCACCCTGAGCTGCGGTGCGTTCGCCCAACTCCCGGGCGATGGCCGCCGAGGTGGTCGAGTGGTCGATCCAGATCGCCCCCCGATCCAACGCCGGCAGCGCCTCCTGCGAAACCTCCGCCAGTTCCCGGTCGGAGGGCAACGACGTGACCACGAACGCCGAACCGTCGACTGCGGCCGCCACCGTGTCGGCGAAGGCGCCCCGGTGCTCTCGAGCCCAACGGTCCCCGAGTCCCTCAACCACGTCGAAGACCACGACCTCGTGTGCCTCGTCGGCGGCCGCCACGTGGCCGGCCATGTGCCAACCCATCCTCCCGACGCCCAGGCAGGCGATCCTCACAGCGGCACTCCCGGCTGGCCGCGGTCGTCGAGCGTGAAGCCCCCGGCGAGGCGGGCGTTGGTCCTCCCGCCGATCGACATGGCAAGGATCAGGACCAACTCGTCGGGTCGCGGCGCATCGGGTACACCCACCTCGATGGCGTCGTAGTGGCTGCCCACGTAGGACCATTCGAGGTGGGTCAGTGGCACGTCGAGGCGCGCGCCCAGCGGCCCGACCTTCTTGGTGGACGGCACGATCGCCTCGCCCTTGCCCAGTGCGGTGCGTTCGATCTCGCCGTTCGAGCCGACGATCGCACCCTTTCCGTAGCCGTCGATGGCCTCCGATGAACCGCCGAGGTGGCCGATCAGCAGTTCGCCCAACTCTTGGCCGAGTTGCCGCAGTTCCTCTGCGGCGGGGCTGAGGTCCTCCACGTAGTCGCCAACGTACGGATTGCCTACGACCGCGGCGGCGGCACCCTTGAGCGTGGGCCGGTCCGGCGCCGGACCGAAGTCGTGCATGGTCTGCTCCACCACGATGTGGATCTTTCGTCGATCGAACAGCACCTTGGTCACGCTCTCCCCTGCCTCTCCTCTGAGCGGCGTCGCACGGTCGTCGGTTGCCGAGGGTGGTCAGCCGGCCATGGCCGGGATGATCCTCTGGCCGTAGGCGTTCAGGGTCTCGTCCTTCTGGTCGTGCATCAGGTAGATGGCGAACTGGTCCACGCCGAGGTCCCGGAGTTCTCCCAGTCGGGCGACGTGGTTGGCCTCGTCGCCCAGGATGCAGAAGCGGTCGATGATCTCGTCCGGCACGAAGTCGGTGTGCTCGTTGCCGGCCCGGCCGTGCTCGGCGTAGTCGTAGCCCTTGCGGCCCTCGATGTAGTCGGTGAGGGCCTGCGGGACGGCGGTGCCGTCGGCGCCGTAGCGGGCGACCAGGTCGGCCACGTGGTTGCCGACCATGCCGCCGAACCAGCGCACCTGGTCGCGCTGGTGGGCGACGTCGTCACCGACGTAGGCGGGGGCGACGACGCAGATCGTGAGCGAGTCGGGGTCGCGGCCGGCCTCCTCGGCGGCCCGTCGCACGGCCCCGATGGTCCACTCGGCGATCTGCGGGTCGGCCAGCTGGAGGACGAAGCCGTCGGCCACCCGTCCGCACAACGCCAGCGCCTTCGGCCCGTACGCCGCCATCCAGATCGGCAGCGACCCACCGTGGCGCCACGGAAACGTCTGGCGGGTGCCGTTGTAGTCGACCTCACCGCCCTCGGCGAGGCCCCTGATGACGCCCATCGACTCCTCGAGCGTGGCCAGGTTGCACGAGGGGTAGCCGATGACGCGCATGGCGGAGTCGCCGCGCCCGATGGCGCACACCGTGCGCTCGCCGTACATGTCGTTGAGGGTGGCGAACACCGAGGCCGTGACGGTCCAGTCCCGGGTGCCCGGGTTCGTGACCATGGGGCCGACCGTCAGCGTGTGGGTGGCCGCCAGCATCGCCGAGTGGATGACGTACGGCTCCTGCCACAGGACGTGGCTGTCGAAGGTGTACGCGTGCGTGAAGCCCAGCGCCTCGGCCTGCCTGGCGAACTCGACGACCCGCCACGCCGGGGGGTCCGTCTGCAGCACCACTCCGAAGTCCATCCCGCCCTCGCTTTCTCGCTCGTCTGTCTCGTGCCGGCCCGGTCAGTCGTTGCGTGGGAACCCGAGGTCGACACTGCTCGTCGACGGGTCGGGCCAGCGACTCGTGACGACCTTGGGCCGCGTGTAGAACCGCAGCCCCTCGGGGCCGTACATGGTCGTGTCGCCGAAGATCGAGTCGTTCCATCCGCCGAACGAGTGGTAGCCGACCGGCACCGGGATCGGCACGTTGATGCCGACCATGCCGGCCTCGGCGTCCTGCTGGAACTGCCGTGCCGCCCCGCCGTCGCGGGTGAAGATGGCGGTGCCGTTGCCGTAGGGGTTGTCGGCGATCATCTGCACGGCGTCGTGGTAGGCGTCGGAGCGCACGACCGACAGGACCGGCCCGAAGATCTCGTCCCGGTACACCTGCATGTCGGTGGTGACGTGGTCGAGCAGCGACACGCCGAGGAAGTAGCCGTCGCCGTCGAAGTGCTGCTGGCGGCCGTCGACGACGACGGTGGCGCCCTCGTCGGCGCCGATGTCGAGGTAGCCGGCCACCCGGTCGCGGTGCTCCCGGGTGATCAGCGGCCCCATCTCGGAGGCCGGGTCGTCGCCGGGGCCGATCACGAGCTTGTCCATCCGCACCCGGATCCGCTCTGGATGCTCCCGAACGCCGTCGCCTGCGGCAACGCGTTCATCCTGAAGCCGTCCGAGCGCGACCCGTCGGCGGCCAGGTCCAGGTCGGCGTCGGGCAGGACGACCATGTGGTTCTTGGCGCCGCCCAGCGCCTGGACGCGCTTGCCGTTGGCGGAGCCGGTGGCGTACACGTAGCGGGCGATCGGAGTGGAGCCGACGAAGCTCACCGCGGCCACGTCGGGATGGTCCAGCAGCCGGTCGACCGCCACCTTGTCGCCGTTGACGACGTTGACGACGCCCGGTGGAAAGCCGGCCTCCTGCGCCAGTTCGGCGATGAAGCGGGCCGCCGACGGGTCGCGCTCGGACGGCTTCAGGATGAACGCGTTGCCGCAGGCGACGGCGTTCGGGAGCATCCACAGCGGGACCATGGCCGGGAAGTTGAACGGTGTGATCCCGACCGTGACGCCGAGCGGCTGGCGGACCGTGTAGACGTCGACGCCGGTCGAGGCCTGCTCGCTGTAGGTGCCCTTGAGTGCGTTGGCCAGGCCGCAGGCGAACTCGATGTTCTCGATGCCGCGGGCCACCTCGCCACGGGCGTCGTCCCGGACCTTGCCGTGTTCGGCGGTCAGGAGGGCGGCGACGCCGTCGGCGTTGGCGAGCACCAGGTTGCGGTAGTCGTGCAGCAGGTTGGTGCGCCGGGCGATGGAGGTGGTGCGCCATTCGGCGAAGGCGGCCTTGGCCGAGGCGACGACGCGGTCGACCTCCTCGACGGAGGCGAAGCCGACCTCTCCGGTCTGCTCGCCGGTCGCCGGGTTGAACACCGGCCCGGACCGGCCGGAGGTCGTGGCGACGGCCTCACCGTCGATCAGGTGGTGGATCTGCTGCATCGCTGCTCCGTGAGGGTGGGGTCCGGGCCGGGCTGGCCCGGACCGGGGGTCACGTCAGGTAGGACGTCACGTCAGGTCGTCGGGTCACGTCAGGTAGGTGGAGAGGCCGCGGCGCAGGTAGGCCCCGTCGCCCTTGGCCCCGTGGTAGGCGCCGTCCTGGATGAGGACCTTGCCCTTCGAGATCACCGTGTCGACCTTGCCGTCGATGTCGATGCCCTCGTAGGCCGAGTAGTCCATGCTCATGTGGTGCGTGTCGACCGAGATGCGCGTCGTGGCGTCAGGGTCGTACAGGACGATGTCGGCGTCGGCGCCGGGGGCGATCACGCCCTTCTGCGGGTACAGGCCGAACATGCGGGCCGGCGTGGTCGAGCAGGTCTCGACCCAGCGCTCGAGCGTGAGTTCGCCCATCACCACGCCCTGGTAGATCAGGTCCATGCGGTGCTCGACGCCGCCGATGCCGTTGGGGATGGCCCGGAAGTCGTCGCGGCCCAACTCCTTCTGGTCCTTCATGCAGAAGGGGCAGTGGTCGGTGGAGACGATGGCCAGGTCGTTGGTCCGCAGGCCCTGCCACAGGTCGGCATGGTGGTGCTCGTGCTTGGTGCGCAGCGGCGGCGAGCAGACGTAGCCGGCGCCGGCGAAGCCCGGGGCCCCGAGGTGGTCCTCGAGGTTGAGGTACAGGTACTGCGGGCAGGTCTCGGCGAACACGTTGTGCCCCTGGTCGCGGGCCTCGGCGACCCGTTCGAGGGCCTCGCTGGCCGAGAGGTGCACGAAGTAGACGGGGGCGCCGGCGACCAGGGCCAGCTGGATGGCCCGGTTGGTGGCCTCGCCCTCGAAGCGGGGGTGGCGGGTGATCCCGTGGTAGATCGGGTCGGTCTGGCCGCGGGCGGCGGCCTGTTCGCCCAGCACGTCGATGGCGATGCCGTTCTCGGCGTGCATGCAGATCATGGCGCCGTTGTCGGCGGCGACCTGCATGGCCCGGAAGATCTGGGCGTCGTCGCTGTAGAAGACGCCCGGATACGCCATGAACAACTTGAAGCTGGTGATGCCCTCGTTGACGAGCGAGTCCATCTCCTTGAGGGCGGCGTCGTCGACGAAGTCGATGATGGTGGTGGTGCCGCCCCAGGCAGCCGCCCGGGTGCCGATCTCGAAGGTGTCCGACGCGAAGGTGCCGCCGAACGGCAACTCCATGTGGGTGTGGCAGTCGATGCCGCCCGGCACGACGTACTTGCCGGTGGCGTCGATGATGCGCTCGGCGCCGGCCGCGGCCGAGGCGGCGGCGTCGCTGCCGGGCATCAGCACCGCGGCGATGGTGGTGCCGTCGACCAGTACGTCGGCGGCGTGGCGGCCCGTGGCCGTCACCACGGTCCCGTTCTGGATCAGCGTCGTCATGGCGACCCCCTTGTCCCTTCTCGTGTCCCTTCTTGCCTGTCGATTCTGCGGGCCTTCGCCCGCTCAGTCCAGCCGCTCGATGATCACAGTGGCCAGGTACTCAGTCCAGCCGCTCGATGATC
>LUMJ01000108.1_pt1 | contig 34239 bp, 48 predicted proteins | sample 729631 | NCBI WGS metagenome assembly LUMJ01 (sample SAMN03860266, study PRJNA289734) | marine metagenome | biome: seawater column; feature: ocean; material: water; isolation source: Red Sea water column Station 22 - depth 500m | place: Saudi Arabia: Red Sea | collected 2011-10-15 | depth 500 m
ATGATGAAAGTTTATGCAATTGAAAATCCTAAAACACATTTTTTATCACTTTCACCAGGACCAGTAAATACTTCAATGCAAGATTTTATATGTGAAGAAATAGATGGAGAGAAATTTGAGTGGAAGGAGAAGTTTGTTGAATTAAGAAAAAATGCTGGAGCTCCTTCTCCAGAGAATACTGCAGATAAAATTTATGGATTACTACCACGATTAAAAGAAGAACTTGAAAGTGGTAGTTTTGTAGATATAAGGAAGTTATAATAATTGAAAAAAATTTCAATAAACTATTTGCCACATAATAGATCTTACTATTTCACTACAATATTTAATCAACTTATTAACATAAAAGAAGAGAATAAAAATGTTATTGAAGTAAATGTTTTTGTTTCATATGAAGATGATCCTCATATAAATTTAAATTTATTATTAGATAATGGGATTGATGCTCAATTAATTTATCAGCCCCACTTGGATGGGCATTATATGGGGAAAGTTGAAAAAGCCGTGGACATATCAAGAAAATATTATATTTCATTAGATGAAGAAGTCTTTATGAATCATTATATATGGGATTATTATATAGAAAATTGTTCTGTTTTAGATGATGAACAAAATGTGTGGATGGCACCTCTTTTATCTTCTGGAATTCCAACTGTAGATTGGTTTATAGAACAATTTTTTGATGAGCCCGAACAGAAAGAATTACACGATATGTGCAAAAATGTATTTTTACAAACCACTGAAATAAGTTCAATGCTTGGAACTTTGCCTGTGGGATTAAATAAGTTTACAGTAGATGCTGAAAAATGGAATTATGAAAAATTTTATGAAGGAGTGGAAAATAATATAAAGCATCATTACAGAGGAATACACCCTGTAAGAGTTAGTGCAGAAGTTCAAGAAAAAATAATAGATTTGATGTTAAATCACAAGAAGAAATTACTTGAAAAACAAAATTATGAATTACGATTTGTTAATAATAGGCCATATTTTTGCAATAGTGTTTGGATGATGAAAACTGAAACTTATCGAAAAATAGTTTTTGATAGATCTTTGTTTGTAGACGCTTTTGATGAAGTGCCAATGAATGAGTATAGGTGTAAGCATAATTTGAATATGGTGTTCATAGACGGGGCGTTTGCAGTCCATCCATCTTATAATTGGATAGGAATGGAAAGATATGCAGAACTTTCTGATAAATTTTTTGGAGGTATGGGAGCTGATTTACATTTAAATGAAGTTTTATTAAGAGCGGGCAGTCATTTTATTGATATAAGGAGTCTAAACTAATTGAAAGAAGTTACAATTAATTATCTTGGTCACGATAGAGCTAATTATTTTAGTACGATATTTGGACAACTCGTTAATATCAAACCAGAAAATAAAGAACTGATTGAAGTCAATATATTTGTCTCATATGAAATCAATCCATTTATCCACTTAAATTTATTATTGGACAATGGAATTGATGCTCAAATTATTTATGATCCAGTAGAAGGTAGACACTATATGACCAAAGTTGAAAAGGCAATAGAAATATCAAAAGAGTATAGTGTTTCATTAGATGAAGATGTTTTTATAAATAATCATATTTGGGATTTTCTAATTGAGAATAGAAATGAGTTAGACCGAGAAGATGTTTTATTGATGTGTCCTTTATTATCTACTGGACTTCCAATGGTAGATTGGTTTATAGAACAATTTTTTGATGACGAAGAGATAAGTTATATTCATAATTTATTTAAAAATACAGAATTTGAGCCGAGGTCTTATGCTCCACCTGGATGTGAAGTCTTAAATAAATGTACTGTGGAAGCCGATGAGTGGGATTATGAAAATTTTTATAATGAAGTATATAAGATGGATACTTATTACAAAGGAATTCATCCAGTTAGATATTCTGGTGATATCCAAGAGAAACTTTTAAATATGGTCTTGAATAATAAGAGAAAATTGTTTAAAAAGTTTGATTACACTATTTTTTCTGGAAAGGATAGACCATATTTTTGTAATAATATGTTTATGATGAAAACAGAAAACTGGAGAAAATTTGTTTTTGATACGACACTTTTTGTTGATAGATTTGAAGAAGTCCCTTTAAATAGATTTAGAGATATGCATGATTTAGATATGTTATATATTAATAATGCATTTGGGGTACATCCAGCATATAACTGGATTGGAATGGATAGATACAGAGAAATGTCGGATAGGTTTTTTCATGATATCAGTAAGTGATTTTACATTAGATAGAGTATTAGAATACAAGGAGATAGAGGTGGAAGTAACAGCCGGTGAATTAAATGTAAATTGGAGTGGAAGTGAGGACATTACAGGCTCTTTAAATGAACAAGCATTTTATGGATACAAGGATAAACATAAAGATAAAGAAGCTATTGTATTTTGTACAGGTCCAAGTGTAGTCTATTATGAGAAATTGGAAAATGAAGATGAAATGATTAGAGTGGGAGTGAATGGGACTATATTGAATAATGAAATAGCTTTTGCTCCACATCCAAAACCTCTATCTGATAATACAGAACAGTCGGATAAACCTAAGTGTCAAAAATGTGGATATGAAGAAGGGGAAACTGTTTTGCCGATTTGTCCATTAATAGAACACACTTTGGATTATTATTTTTTCGGAGATGACAGAAATCAAAATTCATATCTTGTAGCCAAACCAGGTACAGATGAACGTGAAGAAGATATAAAATTAATGGGGGATAGATTTGATGCTGGAGGTGGACAATCTTTAGGAATTGGAGTTAGAAGTTATAAACCGAGGATTCAAAAATTTGCTCACACACTAAGAATAGATTGGGCTCATCCAAATCATGTTAGAGTAGAAGACGCTAGAAATATTTATGGTGCTTTACCTTACGCTGAAACTATTGATTTACCTTATGCGAAAGATATAAGAAAAGAATGTCTATTTGGTCATGGAGTTGGTCTTAGAGCTATACAATTCATTCTTTTTACAGGAATTAGAAGACTTTATTTAGTTGGAGCGGATTGTTCCGCATTTTCGAGTGGCCCTAATTTAGATACAGACATGGATACATATCATTTTTACGATGGTAATAAAATTGGTAATGTAGAGAATCCTGAAAATGCTGTTGATTCTGAAATAGAAATGCAGGATGTACATAGAGGAATTAGTCTTAAAGAAGATTGGATAAACTTGAAAAAGTTTAAAGAAAAAGAATATCCAGATGTAGAAATAGTATCAGTTAATCCTTTGTATTTGAAGGGATTGTATGATAAAGATATAGTTCAAGAAAAGTGGTATAAAAAACAAAACAAAGATGTAGGAAACTCAGAAGAGGAAGAGGGTAAAACTTATTAATAAAGTTAAAATTTATGGAGCTGGGTCAATAGGAAATCATTTGGCTTATGCTTGTAGAAATAAAGGTTGGGATGTAACGGTATGTGATAGAGATGATGATGCTTTGACCCGTATGAAGAACGATATTTATCCGTCAAGATATGGGGAATGGGACGAATCAATAAAGTTATCACGTAATACATCGGAGATACAGGCCGAGTATTTTGATGTAGTTATTATAGGAACTCCTCCTGAAAGTCATGTATCTTTGGCTTTAAAAGAACTTAAATATTTTAATAGATCTAAAGTTATAATGATTGAAAAACCATTGTGCACACCAGATATGGAAGGTTGTCAAGAATTATTTAAACTGTCTAAACAAAAGGGAGTTTTTGTAACTTGTTCATTTAATCATACATTAACTCCTAATACAAATATGGCATCAGACTTGATTAGTGATGGTTTAATAAAAAATGGTAAGTCTATACACGTAAGGTGGTTAGAACATTGGGGTGGTATATTTGATGCACATCCTTGGCTAGATGGTCCTCAAGATAGTTATCTCGGTTTTTCTAATAGAGGAGGTGGAGCTTGTGGTGAACACTCACATGCTATAAGTATTTGGCAACATTTTTCACATCTTTTGAATCAGGGAAAAATTTCTGAAGTTATATCTACAATGCAAATAGTAAATGATACTTATGATGAAACAACTCAAATTTTAGTGAAATCAGAAAATGGTATTATAGGTACTATTATACAAGATGTAGTTACTAATCCACCTGTCAAAAAAGCAAGAATACAAGGAGAAGATGGATACTTAGAGTGGATAGTAAATTATTCTGATTCTGAAGATGCTTTAATGTGGACTGGTGACCACGGCATGACTTCGGTTAAAGGATCGAGATACATTCCCTTTTTTAAATCTAGACCAGACGATTTTAAATGGGAAATTGAACATATTGAAGATATTTTAGATAATAAGACAGATAGAGACAGTTCACCAATATCACTTGAACGGGGACTTGATGTTATGCTGGTTATAGCAGCCGCACATTTATCAAATGAAACTGGAAAAAAAGTAAAAATAGATTATAAAAAAGGTTATTCATTGGAAGCTTTAAATGTTATATGATAAAAGAATTTTAACTGTAGTACCAGCTCGTGGGGGTAGTAAAGGAGTAAAGTTAAAAAATATTCAGCCTATATTTGGAATACCGTTAATAGGTTATACAGGAAAAATTATTACTTTAATTGATTTTATAGATAGGTCTGTGGTTTCTACAGATAATGAAGAGATAGCTAAAATAGCAGAATCGTATGGGATAGACGCTCCATTTAGACGACCTGAAGAATTAAGTGGTGATATAATTGGTGATTGGGATGTTTTATATCACGCGTTAACTACTATGGAAGAAATAGATTCGTGTGTGTATGATGTTATTGTAATGTTACAACCAACATCTCCATTACGCAAAGTAAACCACGTTGTTGATGTTATAAAAAAACTAATCAAAGAAAATCACGATTCAGTGTGGGCCGTTTCTGAAACTGACGCTAAAGACCATCCATTAAATCAATTTAATCTTAATTCTAATGGGCTGTTAGATTATTATGATATTGATTCAGCAAAATTTGTAGCTAGACAACAATTTAAACCAACGTATCAGAGAAATGGTGTAGCTTATGCTATAACAAGAGAGTGTATTCAAAAAAATAAAGATAAAAAAACCTTAATGGGGGAAAGTACGGCTGCTTTTATAATTGATGAGTATGTAGCTAATATAGATACACATTTTGATTTGAAGTTGGCTGAATTTTTATTGAAGAATAAGGAATCTGAATAATGTGTGGGGTGGCGGGGGCTGTATCATATACAAAAAAAATAAATAGACAAGTAATTGACAAAATGCTGGATTCCATTCATCATCGAGGACCTGATGGAGATGGAATGTTTGTTCGTGAGCAACCATCACATCGGCATGGTCTGATTTTAGGTCATAAACGATTAAAGATTATAGATTTATCTGATAGAGCTAAACAACCAATGTCAATAGATAATGATAGATTAGTTATTTCATATAATGGTGAAATTTATAATCATATAGATTTAAGGCGTGAAATTGGAAACGTTAAGTGGATTTCAAGTAGTGATACTGAAACTGTAATTGAATCTTATAATAAATGGGGAATAAATTTTCTATCAAAGTTAAATGGTATGTGGTCATTTGCTATTTGGGATGAAACAAGAAAGACATTAATTATTTCCAGAGATAGGTTTGGTATAAAACCAATGTATTATTCAGAATATGATGGAGTTTTATATTTTGCTTCTGAAATAAAATCTTTTTTTAATTCACCTATACCTATAAAACCAAATTATAAAACTATTAGTGATTTTTTATGTGGGGGTGTTATAGATCATTCATCTGACACTTGGTTTAAAAATATATATTCGTTACCACCAGGTAGTTATTTATCTTGGAAAGGTGGTAAATTTACAATAAAGAAATATTACTATCTGCCTGATTATGTAGATGAAGATAATTCAAAATCAATAGATAAAACAATAGAGGATGCTACTAACCTAATTGTGGATTCCGTTACCAGATGCACTTATTCTGATAGAAAGGTGGGAGTTCACTTTTCGGGTGGTATAGACTCTTCAGTTGTGGCTACAAAAACTTCAGAAGCACTAAATGGTAATATTGATACATATACTTACGGATATAATGAAGAAAGATATTCAGAAATACCTTTTGCTAAAAATGTTTCTAATGTATTGGGTGTTAAAAATTTTCAATCTATATTAAAGAATGAAGATTTAGATAAATTACTATTACAGACATTGATTGAACAAGATGAACCTTATACTTCAGTTCGTATAGTTTCAGAACATAAATTATATTCAGATTATAAAAGTAATGGAGCTACAGTTATTCTTGAATCGGCTGGTGGAGATGAGGTATCTGCTGGATATTCTAGATATTTGTGGCCTTGGTATTTAGATTCAGTTTTGGATAATGGACCTAAAAGAGCCATTTCAGATTTTATTAGTATTTCTTCACAAATTAGTGAAAAAGATAATTTTAAAAAATTTATATTGAGTACTGCAGCAAGTCATTTACGGCCGAGTACATGCACTTCTGATGGTGTACCATTTTTAAATTATGATTTATTGGATAAAAGTTTGGTTGAAATATCATCACCTATTGAATTTGATAAACCATTTAAAAGTAATTTAAGGAACTCTCAATTTCTTGATTTTACTTATATTAAGTTACCACGTTTTTTGAGATTTTTGGATAGAGCTTCAATGTCAAGTAGTAGGGAAGCTAGACTTCCATTGTTAGATTATAGAATAGTTGAATTGGGGCTTTCTGCCTTAAATGAAGCAAAAATTAATAACAATCATCAACGTTATTATATGAAAAAGGTTGCGTCTAATTTATTACCATCAGAGTATATGCCAAATAAAAGGAGTATAGTTGATCCACAGAGAGATTGGATGAAAACTGGACGTCTATCTGAAATGACCGATGATATATTTAATTCAAAATCTTTTTGTGAGAGGGGAATTTATAATTCTGTATCAGTACAACAAGAATATGAAAAATACAGGTCATCTAAAACACCAATGAATAGTTTTGGACTTTTTCAATTGTTGATGACTGAAATGTGGTTTGAAAATATTATTTAAAGTGATTTGTTTTAACTATATTTATATATATAAAATTGTTATAAGGGAGATATAAGATGTTTTTTATTTTTGAAATGGCTAACAATCATATGGGAGATGTTAGTCACGGAAAAAGAATCATAGATGAATTTTCTAAGTTGGCTAAAAAATATAATATTAATGCTGGTGTTAAATTACAATTTAGACAATTGGATACTTTCATCCACAAAGACTTCAAAAATTCAGATTTAAAATATGTAAAAAGATTTAATGAAACAGTACTTACAAAAAATCAATTTAAAGAGCTTATTGATTATACAAAAAAGAGTGGATTAAAATCTGTAGTAACTCCATTTGATAATGAATCTATCGATATTTTGGTTGAATTGGATGTTGATGTTATAAAAATAGCTAGTTGTTCTATTGACGACTGGCCGTTATTGAATGAGGTTAGTGATATTAATAAAAAAATTATAATATCTACTGCTGGAATTGATTTAAATTTATTAAGGGAAGTTTATAATTTATTCAAAAGTAAGAAAAGAGATTTTTCTTTTTTACATTGTGTGGCTGAATATCCAACTCCACGTGGTCATGCTAATTTAGAGAGAATCAATTTTTTAAAAGATGGATTTTCAGATGTGGAAATTGGATTTTCAACACACGAACCACCTTCAGAGAAATCAATTGTACCTTATGCAGTGGCAATGGGTTGTCGTATAATAGAAAAGCATGTAGCTATACCAACTGAAAATTGGGGTGTGAATAAATATTCGTGTACTCCTGAACAAATTGAAAATATATTTAAAGATTTACAAGTATTAAGTTTATCAACTTATGGTGACCCTGAAGATAGTAAGTCTGATGGAAAGTGGGGTATAAAATATGGAGAACTTGAAAAAAAATCACTGAAGTCCTTGAAACGAGGAATATATGTAAACAAAACATTGAAATCAGGACATACTATTACAGAAGATGATCTTTACTATTCGATGCCATTACAGGACAATCAATATGATACTTCCTATTTTTATGATGTAGTTAAAAGTAGAGTTGGGGAGAATAGTATTACAAAAGACAGTCCGTTATTAGAAAATGATGTACTAACAGTAAGTCACGATGATATGATCGAAGAAATAAAAAGTAAATGTCTTGGTATTTTAAGTGAGAGTAATGTAAATATTACAAAAGAAGATAAAGTTCAATTGTCAGCTCATTATGGATTGAAAAATTTTTTAGATGTTGGGTGTTTAATTATTGATAAGATCAATAGAGAATATTGTAAGAAGTATATTATACAATTACCAAATCAAAAGCATCCCCCACATTATCATATTAAAAAAGAAGAATCTTTTGAGTTATTACACGGAGATTGTACATTAAATTTAAATGGTACTGATGTGCATTTAGAGTTAGGAAAACCTATTTTAATAAACCGAAATGTGGTTCACTTTTTTTCAAGTAAAAATGGTTGTATTGTTGAGGAAATTTCTACGACACATTATTTAAATGATTCTAAGTATGAAGATACTAATATAAATAAATTGGATTTATCCGAAAGAAAAATAAATATTAATTTGGAGAGTTTAGGAAATTAGATGAAAAATATAAAAGATGTTTGCTTTATTATTCAAACTAGATTAAGTTCTTTAAGATGCCCACAAAAGGCTATAAGACCGTTTGCTGACACCACTTTAACAGATATAGCTATACAGAAAATTTTGAAGTCTAAAGTTATTCCAAAAGAAAATTTTTATGCCTCTGTATATGAAAAAGAATTATTAGATTTATGTGATAAATATGATATTAATATCTATTACAGATCTGAAGAATCAGCTAATTCTCGTGGAAATATAGGTACAATTGTTTATGAGTGGTATAATAGATTACCGTATGAATATTGTGTTCTTATAAGTACGTGTCAACCTTTAATGAAAATAGAAACTATAGATTCTTTTGTAAAAGCTTATTTAGAAACAGAATCCGATGGATTGTTTGCAGTTGTTCCTAAAAAACAATACTATTGGAACAACGATGGTGATTTGATTTCGCCTTGGCCTGAAGGATGCAATTTAATGAATACCAATGTGGTTGAGCCAACTTTTGAGGCAGCACATTGTTTATATGCTTCAAGAATGGATGCCGTAGGAAATGGTATGTTTATGGGAAAACCACCATACACTAAGAATAACCCAGATTTATTTTCAGTAGAAGAATTGGAAGTTTTTGATGTAGATCATGAATGGGAATTTGAAGTAGCAGAAATATTATATAGAAAATTTAGAAATGATTTTAATATCTCATAGAGGAAATACAGAGGGTAAGAAACCAGGACTTGAAAATGGTCAAAGATATTGTGAAGAAGCGATTGAAAAAGGTTTTGATGTAGAGATTGATGTACATTGGTATGAGGGAATATTTTGGACTGGACACGATAGGCCTCAATATAGAGTTAGAACAGATTTTCTAAAAAGAAAAGAAGTTTGGTGTCACGCTAAAAATATCTTAGCATTAAAAATGATGTTGAAAGAGGATATTCATTGTTTTTGGCATCAAGAAGATGATGTAACATTAACTTCAAGAGGATATATATGGACTTATCCTGGAAAGTACTTAACGGAAAAATCGATTTGTGTACTGCCAAAAAAGTTTGGTGATATTTATAATAAGAGTATGGGCATAGATGAGTGTTATGGAATATGCTCGGATTATATATTAGAGTATAAGGAGAAAAATTAATGAAGGTGCTTTTCATTTACCCCAATGCACAGGGATATAGTAGAATACCATTAGGATTGTGTCTTGTGATGACCATGTTAGAAGAAAATGGACACGAGGTAGATTTATTTGATACTACTTTTTGGATGCATAGTGGAAATACAGAGGATGAAGAAAAAGCTGCAGTGGGATTGGTTAAACCAACAGATACTACACATTTTTTTAAGAAACATAGTAAAAAGGAAATAGATGATTTATTGAGAAATAAGATAAATGATTTTTCTCCTGATTTAGTTGCTTTTAGTATATTAGAAGATAACTATGAATATTCTGATAGATTGATGAAACTTATAAAGTCAATAGATGATATACCAATTTTAATTGGAGGCACCACTCCTACTGTTGGGCCTGCAGTGGTTATAGAACATCCACTTGTTGACTGGGTAATGAGAGGAGAGTCGGAGCAAGTATTTTCTGAATTTTGTAATTTATATGAAAAGGGAGAATCGGTTGAATCTGTTGATGGTTTAGTTTATAAAAAGGAAGATGGAAGTGTGGTTATGAATCCAATCCCTAAATTTTTAGACTTAAATGAGATACCATTTCCAAATTATAGTCATTGGGACGAAGGGCATTTAATTAAACCTTATAATGGAAAATTATATAGGTCTGGATACATAGAAATGTCTAGGGGGTGTATGTTTATATGTTCGTATTGTGTTAATGTTACATATCAAGATATTATGAAAGATTCTGGAAAGTTTTTTAGAGGAAAGACTATAGATAGGATGGTGGAAGAAGCCAAATATCTAAGAGATAAATTTGATTTGGAAATGTTCTTTTTTTGTGATGATAATTTTTTATCTATTCCAATGGATAAGTTAAGAGAATTTTCTGAAAAGTGGTCTGCTGAGATAGGACTGCCATTTTGGATAAATACCACTGTAGAAAGTTTAGGTAAAGAAGAAAAAATAAAAATATTAAAAATGTCTGGATGTGCTGGAATTGGATTGGGAATTGAAACTGGAAGTGAGAAGTTAAGGAGAGAAGTTCTTCATAAATTTATGTCAAATGAAAAAATTATAAAAACTGTTCATTTACTTAACGATTATAATTATCGAAGCACAGCTAATATTCTAATTGGATTTCCAGGAGAAGGTGTTCAAGATGTATATAAAACTATAGATTTTGTTAAGAAATTAAATGTTCCTAGTTATAATTTAGCATTTGTTTCACCATATTATGCAACTCCAGTACATTCACTAGCAAGATCGTTGGGGTATATAGAAATTTGGAATGATAGGCCTGGTTGGAATGGTATGGCTAAACAGATAGGGTATGGGAGAAGAAGTGGTCCTCCAATTAAAATAGAGTCCATGACGAAAGAGGAAATGTTACATTTTTATACACATTTTATAGAATATGTTCGTGGGGAAATTCCATTACCAGAGGATTGGCAAGAATATGATGAAGAAAGAGATGGAGATGAAAAGTTGGGAGTGATGAAAGAATACGAAAAAGTAGGACACTTACCATTTAAATTACAGAGGGAGATAAGGAAGCATATATAAAGGGTTATATTCATGAAATCAACATTGGTTACAGGTGGAACTGGATTAGTCGGTTCTGCAATTCATACAAATAATATTAACATAAAACTTAGTAGTTCAGATTGTGATTTAAGGAATTGGGATGAAACTTTAAATACTTTTTTACAGTTGAAACCAAGTTATGTAATTCATTGTGCTGCAAAAGTAGGTGGAGTTGGTGGTAATATGAATTATAAAGGTGAGTTCTTTTATGATAACATAATGATTAATACAAATGTTATTGAAGCGAGTAGAGTGAGTGGAGTTGAAAAGTTGGTTGCTTTTTTATCTACTTGTGTGTTTCCAGATGAAGTTGAATATCCATTAACAGAAAAGAAAATACATTTAGGAGAACCACATTTTTCAAATTATGCGTATGCATATGCCAAAAGGATGGTGGATATTCAAATAAGAGCATACAGAGAACAGTATGAAGAAATAAATTACGTTTCTGTAATTCCAACTAATATATATGGTAAACACGATAATTTTGATTTTGAAAATGGACACGTTTTACCTTCATTAATTCATAAATGTTATCTTGCTAAAAAAGACAATATGGATTTTGTAGTATGGGGGACTGGAAACCCACTACGAGAATTTATATATGCTAAGGATGTGGCTTTACTAACAGAGTGGGCGTTAAAAAATTATAATGAAGAAGAACCAATTATATTTTCAACATCAGAAGAAATTTCAATTAAGGAAGTTGTAGATTTGATTGTAGAATACATAGGTTTTAAAGGTAAGGTTATTTTTGATTCAGATAAGCCAGATGGACAATTTAGAAAACCAAGTGATAATTCAAAGTTAATGTCTTATCTTCCAGATTTTAAATTTACTCCAATAGAAGTTGGATTACAAGAAACAATAGAATGGTTTATTGAAAATTATCGGAGTGCTAGAGTTTGAGTAAAAGTGCATTGATAACAGGTATTAATGGTCAAGATGGTTCTTATCTTGCTGAATTATTACTTGAAAAGGGTTATATAGTATATGGTATTCTAAAACGAAATTCTGTTGCAGAAAATCAAACTGCTAGATTGGATGATATATATTGGGCAATAAAAGATAATTTATTTTATGCAGATATGTTGGATATGGCTTCACTTGTAGGAGTTTTACAAAAATGTAAACCTGATGAGATTTACAATTTGGCAGCACAATCTCACGTTAGGATTAGTTTTGACCAACCAATTTATACTTTACAGACAGTTGCAGTTGGAACATTAAATTTGTTAGAGGCAATAAAACTCACCTGCCCTAAGGCAAAAATGTATCAGGCAAGTTCATCTGAAATGTTTGGAAATTCTATTGATAAAGATGGATTTCAAAGAGAAACTACACCAATGATTCCGACAAGTCCGTATGGGTGTGCAAAAGTTTATGGATATAATATAGTTAGGAATTATCGTTTATCTTATAATCTATTCGCATCAAATGGAATTTTGTTTAATCATGAAAGTCCAAGAAGGGGGACTAACTTTGTTACAAATAAAGTTGTTAAAACAGCGGTAGAAATAGCAACCGGAACAAAGAAAGAATTGAAACTTGGAAATTTAGAAGCTACACGAGATTGGGGTCATGCAAAAGATTATGTAAAAGCAATGTGGATGATTTTACAACACGATATTCCAGATGATTTTGTTTGTGCTACTGGAGTTTCTCATACAGTTAGAGATTTGTGTGAGCATGTTTTTTCAAGACTTAATATGAATTACAAAAATTATGTTGGCCATGATATGAAATATTACAGACCAGAAGAGTTGAATGTTTTGAAAGGTGACAGTAGTAAATTGAAAACTATTTTGGGTTGGGAAAAAACTTATACCTTTGAAAGTATGTTGGATGAAATGTTAAAATATTGGAGAAATAAGTATGATTTATAATGAAGATGATAGAGCTCAAAGATTAATTGATGTATTTGAAACTGAAAGAGTACCAAATTTAAATTTACCAGGGCAAGTTAATGTTTCATTTATAAATTCTACTGAACATATAGTTGCTTGGCATAGACATTTTAAACAAACTGATTTTTGGATATGCTTGAAAGGGTCGGTGAAAGTTGGATTGGGATATCCCGTTAAAATGGGAAATTCAAATGAAGTTAATGTGAAATTTGAATATTTATCAGATAAAAATTTTCGGGTTTTAGAAATACCATCAACAATTTGGCATGGATATAAGGCATTAGAATCAGGAACTATTTTGATGTATTATGTAACAAAAAAGTATGATCCAGAAGATGAAATGAGAGCTCCGGTTGGAAGTTTTGGAGAAGTGTGGGAAACAAAAAATAAATGAAGAAAAAAGTTTTACTTTCAGGAGGAACTGGTAGATTTGCTACACAGTTAGTAAATTATAATAGAGATTATGAAATTTATGATCCTACTGAATATGAAATGGATGTTTCAAATTTTAGAAGTGTTCAAGAGAAAATAAGAGAATTTAAACCTGATTATTTTATTCACGCGGGAGCACTTACAAAACCATTAATGGTTCACGAACATATACCACAAAAAAGTATAAGAATTAATATATTGGGAACTTCTAATGTAGTTTTAGCATGTATTCAGTATAAAATAAAATTGATTTACATTTCAACAGATTATGTTTATTCGGGAGAGGAAGGTAATTACGATGAGAATTCTCCTGTGAGACCATTTAATAATTATGGGTGGTCTAAATTAGGTGGTGAGTGTGCAGTTAGGATGTATGATAATTCATTGATTATAAGAGTTGCTATGAATAATAGACCATTTTCTCATAAAAAGGCCTTGGTAGATTTTAAGAGAAGTCATATATTTGATGATGAAGCAGCCAAAATAACTTTGAGACTTTTGGATGAAACTGGGATAATTAATTTAGGTGGAGAATCAATGTCTGTTTATGATTTTGCTAAGAAATACAATCCTGATGTTAAGAAGGCTTATTTGAAAGACATAAAAGATGTTAATTTACCATCCGATACTTCTATGAATATTGATAAACTTAAAAGGATATTAGGAGATGAGTAAAAAGAATGTAGTTTGGTGGCCTGCAGTTATAAACCCAGAACACGATGATAAATATGGTGGATATGACTACTTTAAGTATTCAAGAAATTCGTGGGAAGCTTGGTGTAATAGAAATGATGTTTTATTTGTTCCATTTGAAGAACCAATTGAAGAAGATTTGCATGGATTTAGAGTAAACTGGCAAAAGTCTATTTTTGTGTTTGATGAGTTAGAACGAAGAGGAATAGATTATGACCAGATTGCACTAATGGATAGTTCTTCTATGATTAGGTGGGATACTCCAAATTTCTTTGAGCTTACAGAACGAAAATTTGTTGGATGGAGAGATATAGATAATCTTCAATGGATTTACGATAGTGTTATGGGGTACAAAGACTTTTTTGATTATGAATTGGATATAAGCAAATATATAAATTCAGGATTGATTATTTTTAATGAGTCTCATAGAGAATTTATTAATTCGTTCAAAGAATTATATTATGATAACAGAGAGACCTTGATGGAAATGCAAGACAGAACAGTTATGAAAGGAACTGAACAAACTCCATTAAACTATTGGTTACAGATGAAGAATATAGATGTAAAAACTGATTTGCCAGTATCTTATAAACTTACTCATCTACATAGAAAGAATATATTAAGGTCTAACTGGCAGTTAAAAGAAGATCCTACCCCGTTCTTTATCAAATATGGATATATATGGGTTTTTAATGGAATACCAAAAGACAAGAGAACAGATATTATGAGAGATGTTTGGAGTTCAGTAAAGGACTATTATAAAGGGTCAAAATTTACCGCAACAAATCCAAAATTTGAGAAAATTCTCGATGAAGTTCAACATAAAGATACAGCTAAATATACAACAAGTAGAAAGTTTAAGAATGACTTGATGGAAATCTTCTATAATGACAAATATAAGGATATGTCCATTCTTGAATTGGGATGTTCACAAGGAATGAGTAGTAGAGTTTTAAGTTATATGTTCAAAAAAGTCTATGCAGTTGATTGGGATTCTTGGAATTTGGAACAGGCTAAAAAACATTGTGAGGGTAGAACTAACATAGAATTTTTACAGAAAGATTTATATACTGAGCCTTGGGACTTTCCAAAAGTTGACATTGTGTTTGTTGATGCATCTCACACTTATAGATCGGTAGTTAGTGATATTGAAAATTGTTTTCTACATTTTGAAGACCCTATTTTTATATTTGACGATTACGGACTTCCACCTGGTGAAGTTAGAAGGGCTATTAAAGATAAGATATCTGAAGGAAAATTAAAGGTTCATAAGTTTATTGGAGAACAATCACAAAATATGAAACATGCAGGTGGAACAAGATTTATTGATGTAGAGGGATGTGTTTGTAATTTAAAATAGAGGTATATGTTATGACTGATTATAAAGAATATATAAATGAGACTCCTAATTTTCCAGTAGAAGGAATAAATTTTAAAGACATATCACCACTTTTGGCTAACAAAGAAGTATTCAAACAGGCAGTTAAGGATATGGGAAATTTAGTTTGTGAGACTTGGTTAGATGTACCAGAGTATTGGATTGCAGTCGATGCTCGTGGGTTTTTATTTGCTGGAGCACTATCTTATGCTTTTGGTGGTGGGATAGTAATGTGTAGAAAGGCTGGTAAATTGCCAGGGTTAACTTTAAATCATTTTTATCGAACTGAATATAGTAGTGATGAAATATCATTACAGCGTGGTAGTGGCAAAGTAATTATTGTGGATGATGTATTGGCAACAGGAGGTACTTTACAGTCGGTAAATTTTTTGAGTGAGTCAGCTGGATATGAAGTTGTTGGTAATGTGGTGTTGGTTGATTTACAATATGTTCCAAGAGTAAAGGAATCGATACTTGGTGAGTTTGATTTAGAAGTAAAGAGTTTAATACAATATGAATAAAAAAAATATTATATTTATCGTATCAGTAAAACTTGAAGATGATTTGGGTAGATATTCAAAGAATAGAAGTAAACCTTATGATTATTCTATTAATAGTTGGAAAGATTGGGCATCTAAAAATAATTCTGAAGTAGTAGTATTGGATGAGTTGGCATTTCCAATACAAGAAATGTCAGTTTGTTGGCAACGGTATTATTTGTTTGATATTCTTGAACAAAATGAAATAGAGTATGACCAAGTTTTGATGGCAGACGCAGATACAATTGTTCACCCAAACTGTCCTAATTTTTTTGATATGACAGAAAGAAAATATTGTGGAGTTCAATGTGAAGGAAGTTATGATTGGTTATTTAGGAGCCTTGAAATTTATTCTAAATTTGGTTTTGATGGTATAACGATTCCATTTTATAAATATATTAACGGGGGATTTCAAATAGTCAATTCAGACCATAAAAAATTCTTTAAAGATATGATTCAACTTTATAATGATTTTGGAGATGAATTTAGGGGAATACAAAGAGAATATCATCTTGGAACTGATCAAACACCTCTGAATTTTATGTTAAATATTCAGGGTGTAGATCTTAAGATACTTCCTTATGAGTTTAATATGCAGGATATGAATAGAAAAGAAATATTAAATGAACAATTGACCTTTACAAAAATTGGTTGGGTTTATCATTTTAATGCTATTCCAGACCAACTTGATGGTTATGATAAGACAGAGTATTGGATGAAAAGAACTTACGAGGCGTTATATGAATAGATTTTCTTATGTTGAATATACTAATATAATCAATCTAATTAAGAGCCATTTATCTATAAAGGATTTTTCAGATATAGGTGAATATACAAAATCATTTTGTGTGATTAGACACGACATAGAATATTCAATAGACAGAGCGTTAAAAATGGCTGAGTTAGAATATGATTTGGGTATTAGTTCTACTTATACAGTTCAGTTAAGAAATAATACTTATAATGCGTTATCTGAAAAGAATATAAATGCTGTAAAGGAGATTAAGAAGTTAGGGCATTACATAGGACTTCATCAAAATCCACCCAGAATGAGTAAAAGTGAGTTAGTAGATTATATTTTAAGAGACATTGAAACTTTAGAATATTGTTATGATTTTGAAATAGATAGATTTGCATTTCATAGGTGCGGCAGTAATCCTTATCTATTAGAATGGTATGTAGAAGTTCCAAATAAAATTAATTGTTATGATAGAAAATATTTTCACTACTTTTCTGGAAAAAGACCAGATGATTTAAGAGTGACTTATTTGGCAGATTCAAATCATCAATGGAAATATGGATATCCAATACAATTTGATTTTGAAAAAGTAAGAAAATTACAATTATTAATTCATCCCTTTTCTTGGACAGAAACAGGATTTGAAAACTTTGCTAATTTTGTAACTTTAATACGAGAAAGGAATACTGAACTATTGGAATCGATGGAAACTGAAAATAGAGTGTTTCCAAAAGAGCTGTTGATATGAAAAAGAATGTAGTTTGGTGGGTTGATTTTGGGAATAATGAATATTCTAAATATTCAAAAAACACGTGGAAGTATTGGTGTGATAAAAATGATTGCTTATTTATTGAATACGATATTTCTTTTGATGACGATACAATAAAAAATTTAATACTTGAAATTTATCCTGAAATGATGGAGTATGGCAGAGTAACCCAATGGAAAAAAGAGTTTTTTGGTAATTGGCACCGGTACACATCTGTATTTGATGTATTAGAAAAAAAGAAAATTGAATATGACCAAATTTGTTTAGTAAACAGTTCTTCTATGATAAAATGGGATACCCCGAATTTCTTTGATTTGACTAATAGAAAATTTACAGCCTGGAGAGAGATGGATAATTTTAGGTGGGTTTATGAAAGTGTTCGGGCATATAAAGAATATAGATTGTTTGATGATTTTGAATTAGATTTGTATAAATACATAGGAACGGATTTTATAATATTTAACGATAGTCATAAGGATGTTTTTCAAAAAATAAAAGAGTTTTATCTTAGTCATCTTCAAAATATTTTACAAGTATATAATGTTGATAATAAAAAAAGTATTATATATCCACAAGAAGTAATAACTCAGAGAATTGCTCAAACTCCAATAAATTATCTACTACAAATTAATGATATTGATATTGAATTGAATTTATCAAGAGCATTCAAACTAAATTATTTATCCAGAAAAGATTTTCTATACTATGGTGGACAACCATTCGGACTTGCACATTTACATCCAGCTTTTAATTGGCAGTTAAGAAAAAAAGATGATGAGTCATATCTTGATACAATACCGTTTTATGCAAAAGTTGGATATGTTTGGTTGTGGGATTCGATTGAGGAAAAAAAGAAGATTGAACTAATGGGAGTTACTTGGAATGAATTAAAGGAAAACTACAAATGAAAGACGTTGTTTTTATGATGGATATCAAGATGGGCGAAGATAGCCAAAGATACACTCCAAATAGAAGTTTACCTTATCAATATTCTATAGCAAGTTGGAAAAAGTTCTGTGATAGATATGATTGTGAGTTAGTGATACTTGATGAGTTGTTATATCCAGCGGATGAAATGGCTATATGTTGGCAACGATATCATTTATTTGATATTTTAGAGAGCAGTGGAATTGATTATAATCAAGTATTGGTAGTAGACGCAGATACAATAGTGCATCCTGATTGTCCTAATATTTTTGAAATGACAGACAATAAATTTACAGTTGCTACATTAGATGCAAGTTGGGATTGGGTTAGTAGAAGTGTTGAAAACTATTCTTTGTTTGTTTTTGATAACTACAAATTTGATGTTTTTAAATATTTTGATTGTGGGTTTTATATTGTTAATAGTCAACACAAGAAGTTTTTTAAATTTATACTGGAGTTTTATAATGAGAATGTGGAGAACCTTAAATGGATGCAAGAAACTTTTCATACAGGTACAGATCAAACTCCAGTTAATTTTCTAACGGAAATGTATAATATTGAAAAGACATATTTGCCGTATGAATATAATATGGTGGATTTGCTTAGAAAAGAATTATTATCACCAACAAATGATTTGTTGGCACAAGAAAATGATTTATTGTTTACTAAAATTGGAATGATATATCAGTTTAATTGTATCCCACTTCAAAAGGATAATGAAGTTACTTTTTATTATATGAAAAGAACTTATAATGAATTATACGGTGAATTAGAAGGAGATACAACAGTAGTAGAAATTATTGAGGAAAAAGATGAAACTGAATAATAAATATATAATAGGAACTCATGTAGTTTTTTATGAGATAGAAATACTACGAGAATTTCTTGAAAGTATAAAACAGGCATTAGAGTCGGTAGAAAATAAAGAAAATGTTACAGTAGAATTGTTGTTTAATCTATCACAATTATTCGAAAGAATTGATGAATCGAGAATAACAAAAGAAGAGTTGATTGATAGGTTTATGAAGGAAGTAGAATATATTGGAAAATCTGGATGTGATATAAAATATACAATATATGAAAATGATGAGAAGTTTTATAATATCGGGCATTACCGAAGAGACTTAAACTACTTTAATTGTGAAAAATATGATTTTGTTATTTGGGGTGAAACGGATTGTTTGATGCCAAAAGAAATGTTTTCAAGTCTCGAACACGTTTCAATAGTAGCAGATGAAAATAATATATCTAAATATGTGGTTACTTTTTCAGTTTGTAAAATGTGGGATGAATCTTGGAAGGTTTTAGAACATCCTAAATTTACAGATAAACCATTTATAGAAGATGATTTTGATAATTGGTGGAGTTTGAAATATACTATGTCTCAAGATGAAATGAATAAAATTAATTCTGAAAGCGTGTCATGGGTCCAGACCCAAGACGATGGATATACAGGAAATATTGAACTGTTGGTAATACAGACTCCTAAGTTTGATGGTAGTGGATTGATAATATCTTCTGATTTGATCTATAATGGAGCTAATATTCCACACGCTTGTTGGGCACACGGAGAAGATACAGGATTTATGATTAATTGTATGCAATTGATGGGAGAGTCCTTTGTTCAATTCATAGTAAAAAATGTATTGAAAGTTCACAATAGAAAACACCCAAAGAAACGAATGTATGTATTGGATGAAGATGATAATGAAGGAATTGGAGATAGGAGAAAGAAAAACGAAAAGTGGGCACAAGTCCAACAAATATCCGATTATAATAGGAATTTATTGGGAGGAAAACAGGGGCGGTTTTATAAAGTTAAGGCGATAGAAGAATGAAAATACAATTTGTTATTTGTGGATGGCATATGGACCAGGATTCGTTAATTGACGGATTGAAATTCTTACAGAGACCAATGTCGTATGATAAAATTAATGGAGTAGAGATAGATGTTTTTTGGTCATGTCATAGAACTCCTCCGGACAGAATTAAAGACAATTTTGATTGTAAGGAATTTTACAACGGAGCAGAGGAATGTGGAGCATACCAACAGGCAATTGATTATTTAGATTTGGATGATGACACTTACTGTTTTTTTATGCACGATGATTTGATAATTAAGAGTTGGGGATTTGTGGAAGCTTGTACCAATTTATTAAATCAAGATTTTAAGTTAGTCGGAAATGGACGGGATCCAGGATTTGAAGCTTACGACCCATTTTATATTCCCAATCGTGGAATAAAACCAGAGTTTGATGGTAAAATGGGAGTTGATTATGTTAAAGATGAAAATAAACATTTATTTGAAGGGAAAATGAAAGTAGAAATGGCGAGAGCAAGTTTTTGGAGTATGAAGTATGAAACTGTAAAAGCAATCGGTGGATTTGAACCAAGAGAAGAGTGTTATGTTACACCGATGGTAGATGAGGATGGAAATGCTTATTACAGAGGAGCCGAACATTTGAGAACGAGTAGGTATGGTGGTTTAAGTATTTTTGGTAATCTGTTTTGTAATTTAACTATATATAAACTTAACAAAATTTTTGGACAAGAATCAGTAACTTGGTTGGATAAGCAATATAGAAATTCAATGTACATACATGAATGTGCAAGAGGAGAAGAGGGGTGAAAATAAGAGAGAATATGCTTCCTGTTTTAGGTCCTCAAGGTGGTGAGGAAGAATTAAAAGCTCTCCAAGAAGTTATAGAAAGTGGTTGGTGGGGAAAAGGACCAAAAGTAGAGGAGTTCGAAGAGAGATTTGCCGAGATGGTTGGACATAAATATGCAGTAGCAGTTACAAGTAATTCACACGGACAAGATTTAGTAATGAAGGCAATGGGATTTAAGGGAGTTGATGTTATTAATCCAACTATATCATTTATTGCTACGGCAATTGTACCCTTGTGGAATGATTGTACTTCCAATATAGTAGATGTAGATAGTAGGACTTTATGTATGACACCAGAGGAAGTGCTTAAATGGCAAAATCATAATAGTGAAGTTCTTATAGCTGTAAATATGGCTGGTATTCCTTGTGATTATGAAGGTTTACGAAAAGTGTTTGGTGGATTTATTATAGAAGATTGTGCACATAGTTGTTATACAGAGGGAGCCGGTTTAGGTGGAAATGTAGCAGTGTGGTCTTTTCAAGCAGTAAAAACTATGCCTTGTGGTGATGGTGGAATGATTACTACAAACGATAAAATGTTAGCAGATAAGTGTAGAGAAATGACGTGGTTCGGTGTATCTTCAACTTGGAGTAGAGCTCAAAAGGGATTGGATGGTAAACCTGGTTATTCGTGGGATTATGAAGTTGATATTTTGGGATACAAATATTATATGATTGATATTATTGCTGCAATTTGTTTAGAACAGATGAAGAAACTTCCTAAAAATTTAGAACAACGAAGGCATATTCAAAAAAGATATACCCAAGAGTTATCTGAATTAACAGCTTCGACTAGTAAACATCCAGAGGGGTTTTTTACTCCACCTGAACATTCAGATACAGTACAGTATTATTGTGCTAGATTTCCAAAAAATTTAAGAGATGATATAATCGATTATTTAGCAGATAAAAATATTCACACTTCAGTTCATTTTAAACCACTGCACAAATATGAAATTCTCAAAAAGCGTAGAGAGTATCCTGTTGCAGATGATGAGTGGTTAAAACTTATTAGTTTACCTTGTCATAATAGAATGACAGAAGAGGATATTGATTATGTTATATTTTGGGTTAGAGAATATTTTTATAGACACGCTATAGGAATTTGGGGGTAAATATGACGAAGAGAAAATGGCTACCAACTTTAGGTGAGTTGATAGATAGGTTAAGTATTCATCAGTTAAAGGAAGTTTTTATACCTGAGAATAAAGATAATTATGCAAAAGAAATGAATGATATGGTTCACGACATTGATATAATTCTTGAAGAACATAAAGGTGAGATAACAGGAGATGTTATCAGAGCTATAATTGTTTTATCACAAATGAATGCACATATTTGGTATAACGAATCACAAGTTCGTAAAGGTGAAAAAGGTTCAGATAATCTTATGTTAACTCATGGATTGAATGGTATTAGAAATACTGCTATTAACAAGATAATGGAAGTAGTTGGTGGTAGGAAAGATTATAAAGTGGATTGTATAGCTGCTGAATTTAAGGATTGGGAGGTGAGTTGGTGAAAGTAGCATTCTTTTCTGAAACAGGCAGTAATCAATATTATCCAAGAAGTTTTGAAAATGCTCGTACAGAAGTAGCGTGGGCAATTGCATTAAACGCACCAATGTGTAGTTTGAGTGTATTGCCTGAAGACCACTTTGATTTAGGAATTGTTTTAGTTCCAAAATTAAATCCAGAGGTGGTGGACTTGGAATTCATAAGAGGGTGTTGTGATAAGGTGGCAGTAATGCAGGAAGGCCCACATTGGTATTTTCAAGATTATAGTATAGATAAACAATTCAATTATTATAATACTTTAATGGAGGCCGATTGGGTATATTGTCATAATGAAAGTGATGTGAATTATTATAAGGGATTGGGTTGTAAAGATGTAAGAGTAATGCAGAGTTTGATGATTGTAGATGGAGTTGAATCTAATAAAGAAAGTCGAGATGGAGTAATGTTAGGTGGGAATTTTGTAAGTTGGTATGGTGGATTTGATTCTTATATGGTCGCACGACAATTGGATATGAAGATATATTGTGTTTCAATGGGAAGAAAACAAGAATTAGAGGATAAAATAGACGATATACTTTATATACCTTATTTGAACTGGAAAGATTGGATTAAACATCTTGATACGTATAAGGTTGGAATTCATATGATGAGAACTCACGCGGCAGGTACATTCGCTATGAATTGTGCGTTTCACGGAATTCCTTGTATTGGTTATAAAGGATTAGACACACAAGAAACTTGTCATCCTTTAACTACTGTAGATATTGGAGATTTAGAACGAGCAACTTGGAATGCAGAGAAATTAAAAGACGACAATTTTTATGAATTATGCAGCGTAACAGCAAAAAGAAGATTTAAACAACACTATACTGAAACTGCTTGGAAAAGGAGGTGGAAGGTTGAAAACAACAGATAATACACCACTTGATGAATTAGATAGATTTACAAAACCAGCAATATCTACTATGATAGATAGGTATGTTTTAGCAAACCACTGGACTAAAGGAAAGACTGTAATTGATGCTGCTACTGGTAAGGGATATGGTGCTGGAATTTTATTATCACTTGGAGCAGAAAGTGTAGTTGGTATAGATATTGATAAGGAAGGAATAGAAGAAGCAAACAATAGGTTCTTATCCCCAAATTGTAGATTTATTGAGTCTGATATATTTGATTTGGGTAGTAATTTTAAGGAAAAAGAATTTCAAGTATGTACTTCAATAGAAACATTTGAGCATTTGCCTCCAGATAGAATAGATGAATACTTACAGAGTTTAAAGTATGTTACCTCACAGGCTATCATTATAACCACCCCCAGACGGAAAATGCCGGTATGGCAATATCAAGGTGGTACTCATCTATACGAATATGATAGTCAAGAATTTACTAAAATTCTTTATAAAAACTTCGAGGATTCTGATATTTCAGCAGTAGGATTAGATGAAGTTCAACTTCCATACGGACAATGGGGAACAGATATAATAGAAGATTTAGATACTTGTTGGGTCTTTTTTGCAGTGATTGAACTATGAAACCAATAAGTTTTATAATACCAGCCCGAGACAATTTAAAATACTTGAAATGGGCTTATGCCTCTATTAGAAAAAATTTACATTCAATTACTGCTGATGGAGTATATTATCACGAAATAGTTATGGCTGATGATGCATCATCTGATGGAACTTGGTCTTGGTTGAAAGAAATTGCAAGTAAAGACAGGAATGTAAAGATATATCACAATCCAGGCCCACACAGAATGGGGTTAACAATACTATATGATTTATTGGTTGAAGACTTTTCTACTAACGATAGAATTATGTTCTTTCATGCAGATATGTATGCCGCACCAGGTTTAGACGTAGAGGTAAATAGACATTTAGATAAAAAAGTTGCAGTGTGTGCTACAAGAGTAGAACCACCATTACATCCAGAAGGTCCCGAAAAGATAGTAGAGGATTTTGGGTTTGAACCAGAAGATTTTAAAGAACAAGAATTTCTTAAATTTGTAGATGACAACAAAAGTAGTAAGATTACAAATGGAATATTTGCGCCGTGGGCAGTAATGAAACAAGACTATTGGGATATTGGTGGACACGATCCACTATTTGCACCGCAATCAAGAGAAGATAGTGATGTATTTAATAGATTTAGTTTAGCTGGATTTGAGTTTATTCAAACTTGGGCTGGACTTGTATATCATTTAACAAGTAGAGGAAGTAGATTTAGAGATGGAGTTGGAAAAGACAGTGAAGAGTGGAAATGGTCTAATTTTAAAAATATGAGAAACTTTGCTCGGAAGTGGGGAACTAATGTTCAACACGATCCTCTTATGAAACCGATTGTATCTCCACGATTTGATATTGGATTTGTTGTTGAAAATTGTGGATTAGAAAGTTTGAGTATATTAGAGCCTTGGTGTGATAGATTTTATTCAGATTGTTCTTATGAAAATGTAAAGAGATATCAAAAGGAAGAACAACCTAATACATTATACAATTTAACAAATAAGATAAGACCGATACCAACTGAAAGTGTCGAGGACTCAGATATAAATGATATAACAATTGAATTCGATGCTAAGAAATTGAACCAAGACAACTTTCAGTTTTTGACGAGACTTGGAGATATTATAGATGAAAGTGGAGAGGTTGGTCAGATGAAATATGATATATTTAGATTGACAATCCATAAAAAAGAGAGATTTGAGAAGGATCTGGTAGTGTGTAAAAACTGATGAAATACTATTTATTATTGAGTGGAGATTCAGAGAAAGACTCCATATATGAAACTAATCTTTTAGGAGAAGAAAGTTTTGGAAAATTTTACCCGTCAGTTGGTTTTATGATATTAAAAAGAATAGTGGATCAAAACTCAGATGTAGTAAAATCTATTAAAATAATAGATGAACAGAAAAATTCACATACAATAACATCATTTTTGGATAAATTAGAACAATGGAAGATAAAAATAGCTTGACTTTTATGTTTTTTTGTTGTATATTATAGTTGACATTGAGAAAGAAATATGTCGAAAGTTAGAATTGAAGATTGGGAAGAGTGGGAAGACTTAGAAAATGAGTATACCAGAAATGATGGTTTTTCACCGATGAAGAAAACTAAACCCAAGAAAACTTGGAAACAACTCCAAGAAGATAAAAGAACTAAAAGGAGCGGCAAAAAACGAAAAAAAACCGTTCTAAAAAAGCAACAAAATAAAGGGAGACAAGAAAGAAGAAAATGAAGAAACTATTACTTCTCATAACATCATTAATACTAGTCATAGGATGCAGTGATAATCCGTTAAGCAGTGAGGATCTTTTATATTTTGATTTGGATACTCGATTAACTGAAGATTCAAATGGATATTACCATTTAAAGTTAGAGTTAGGTTCGTGGCAAACATTACATAGATTTTCTGGTATTGTTACTGATTCAGAAGGACATCCGGTTGATGTAGTTAAGTTTGGTTGGGCATCAAGTCATTACTGGTATTTAACGGACACTCTTGGTTATATAGTCAATCGTGGGGTAAATGATCAAGGTCGGTATGTTTCAAGGGATACATCTTATGTAACTGGATTCAATGGATTTGAAGTTCCTACAATTAATTCATCAAGTTATAGTAATGTTGATGGAGAAGTAAACACCATGTTTGCACCAGTGCGTTCGATGTTAGGAGATACAGTTACAGTTTGGGTGGGGTTTTATGGGAACGAAAAGGCTTATGCTACAGGACTCACAGAGGAATATTTTAAGGTTGTATTAAACTAATAATAACGTAATCGTTTTCTATTTTTAACATATACTTATACTTGAAATAGGTATATGTATCATATTATATCAAACTGGAGACTTGGAATATGGCAACTAAAGTCAAAGATTTTGAGAACAAGAACCCAACATTAGATAGGGTTTTAAACTCGGAAACTGATGATTTTCCTCGTGAAATACGAGATTTAAAAAATTTGATATTTGGTATAGGGCAGACTTTGAGTGACAAATTAGATTCTATTTCGGATATGTTGAAGGAGTTAAAACAAAATAATTAAGAATTTAATACATAAATATCCTAAAGTTTTTTCTGAAGAATCCTGTATAAAAGCAATCAATTGGTTTGAACAACACATTATAACAAAATAATAAGGAGTTTTAATGAGCTACTTTAAAAGTAAAAATAAAGATGATACATCAGATATTGTACAAAAGATGTTGGGTAGATTAGATAATATTAGTGTAAAATTAGAAGATATAGGAAATCTTATGGCTAAGATATGGAAAGCTGAAGATGAAGAGGCTGGTGTATATAATTTTCCATTTGATGAAGAGGGTAATTTACTACCGAATGTTAGTTTAACATCAGAGGGGGAGTATATAGAAGATGGCAAAACAGGGGATTAATCCATTCAGAGGAAGACCGATTCCAAAAACGGTTATTCAAGGTGCTATAGATAAGACATTATCTATGAGAGCGGCTGCAAGAGAGTGTAATGTTGCATATAATACATTTAAGAAGTACGCACAAAGATATGATTTATGGAAAACAAATCAATCTGGAGTTGGAATACCAAGAGATGGATCCGGTAGATTTGGAATTTATCTTGCTGATATTTTTGATGGAAAACACCCAAATTACCCACATTGGAAATTACAGGATAAACTTACAAGAAAAGGATATTTGTTACAACAGTGCAGTAATTGTGGATACGATGAATACAGAACGAGTGATTCCAGAAGCCCTTTACTGTTAGATTTTATGGACGGTGATATGCATAATATGAAACTTGATAATTTAAGATTGTTATGTTATAATTGTTACTATGTATTAAAAGACGGTGGAACTCCCAAGAATTCCCCAAAAAATGTAAATAGACTACGATCATCAATACAGAAGGCCTTTTCAAAACAGGAAGAATAGTGTCGAAAAATAAATTTGCTCTCATAAATAAACTCACAAAAGAAACAATAACGATTAGAAAACTTAATACAGATAAGATTAGAATAGCAGAAATTATGTTTGGACTATCTAAGAGTTTAAATAAAAAAGAGTTTAGAAAGTTATATGAAGTTGAAAAAATAAAAAATGGAACGTAGAACTCAAAGATATTTACATATGATACTGGTCGGTTTAATATTTTTATTTATTGTATTAAGTAAATTATCGGGGACGTAGAATGACACCCGAATTTGCTACTATAGTGGCTTGGTGCATTCCAATATTAACTTATCTATGGTTAGTTGGTATGTGGGCGGCTATGGTAGATGATAAAAAAAGAAGAATTAAGGAGAAAAAGAAAATGAATTGGTTAAGTGCTCTCGGAACTACGTTGTTATGTGTGATTGTTGGGGTTGTTGGATATGGTGGTGGAGCGTGGTATGCATCAAATATATTATTTGAGTCAGTAGTAAGTGATGTTAAAGAAGTTACTGATACAGCAGACGAAGTGTTGTCTGATGTAAAGAGTTTTGCATCTCAAAAGAATATTGATAGAAAAATTTATAAGATAAGAACTTCAGTAGAGAATTCAGTAGAGAATGATTTGAATGTGATATCAAAGGATATAGGTGAGGCTAATAAAAGGATTTCAGAATTAACAGAAGAAATTAATTCCAGTATTGTGGAAATAAAACGTATGTTATTGGATATGGAAGGTAATGTTAAGAATTACACTAAAGATTTCGTTTCGATTCTCTTTATAAACAACTCGAAGAAGTGTCCAATACATTAGATACAATTAAAGAAAGTAAAGTTGGGAAAAAGATTTTTAAGTAAAAATAATTTTAAATGAATAAAGAAATGAAAAAAGAACTTACTCGGATTTCTGCCGAAATAGTGGCAGAAGCGATACAGATGAGATTAGATTATGAACGAAATCCATCTGATATGCCGAGTGGAAGTGTAATAGAGGTTCATGAAGATAGCCCATTACTTGAAGATGAAGATAAGAAATTAGGTGATGTGGCTGTACAGATAAAACGTAAAACGAAAAACAGGAGAAAGTAAGATGGACGGTAAAGTAAAGTGGTTTGACCACAAGAAAGGCTATGGATTTGTAGAAGGAGACGAAAGAGATTATTTCGTTCACTTTTCAGAGATTCAGAGCGAAGGATATAAAACTCTGAGAGATGGCCAGCAAGTAACATTTGAAGTTGGAGAGGGACAGAAAGGTCCAGTAGCCAAGAATGTTATAGCTTCATTTGAAGTTGGACGCAGTCAGTTAGGCTCGTCTCGGGTGTCAGACTAATAGGAGAAATCGATGTTAATTGAAGTAAAACAATGGCCGGAGAGTCAAGAAGTTATGGATGACCCAGAATGGTTTTTTGTAATGAGTGGCAGACACGGCCATGATGTATTGGCCATAGCTATTGATAAGGAAGATTATGATATATTTGGCCCATCTGCCTATGGTAGGATAATAGAAAAAGAGGAGAGTGATGATGACTGAAGTATTGTGGATATTGGTTGGTATATTTATTGGAGCTCCAATTGGATGGATAGGTTGCACAGCTTTAACAGTGAGTAAAGTATCCGATTTGGATTCTGAAATTCAAGACTTGAGAACACAACGTAGATTGTTAAAAGAAGAATTGTTGAAAGACCAAAGGCACGCAAAACCAAAACCAAGAAAAAGTAGGTTTAATCGTACTAAAGGAAAGTAAAACCAATATATATTATATTTATCTTTGAATAACAAATAATAAGTGGGAGATGTAAATTGGCTGGTAGTAACTTGGAAAGACTTAGACAAAAGAAACTTCAAAAAGAAGAACGATGGAGAAAACTAAGAAGAGAGAAAACTATGAACGGTCAAGATAGAAAAGACTTAAATGTGATTTTGGAACGGATGGATCAAGCGGACAAAGACCGCGACACGATGCATACAGATATCAAATTTATCAAGGAAAATCTTTTTAATCCACACGAAGGTTTATGGGCAGAAACGAAATTGAATTCACAACATAGAGTAGATACAAAGAAGTGGCGTTCCGTAGTTGGCACCGGTGTAGTCGGTCTATTCGTAAAACACATATACGATATGTTCAGTTAGTAAATATAATATATAATTAGGGGGAGCTAATTTTAACCTATACCCCTTTTACCAGCTCCCCTTTCCCGCCCCCTAATTCCCCCCCGAGTTAGGGGGTTTTTCTTAAATACGCCTCACAATCTCATTAAAAACCTTCTAAAAAAATAATTCTAATATATATATATGATAGAGGGTTGAAACGAAAAGACGAGTCCCGACAAATACGAGTCACACTCTCCCCGTTACACTCTCAAGACTCGGTTATGATAAAAATAATACTTATCCAACGCGAGATATACGAGAACCAACTAACAAGAGAACAACTCAAGAAATGGAAAGCTTTAATGCGAAAACAAATCGAAATAATACTACAGTTAATAGGAAGTATTCTAGCGGGTCACATCATATCAAGAAGCCCGTTAGCGATGTATATGATCCCGCTTTTGCTTATTCTGGTTATCTTGAAGTGGAACGTGGACAAGAAGATATCAAAGTGGATAGACTATCTAATGGAGAGAGTTGGGGCAAACTTATAAAAAATATTGGAGTTCTCATTATAATATTCATCAAGTTAGGATGGGCTTATATAAGATACAGACCACACCATAATAGAAAAAGTCTAAACTCTAGCATGATAGACGATCCAATAGATGAAATTTGTAAATAAGAATATATATATTGTGTAAGAAAATGGTGAAATTGGATGAGTTGAAAAATACTTACAAAACTAGAGTGGCTAGTAGAATGGTCCATACAATGGAAGGTAATGTATATACGGTAGGAGTAGATGACGCAATGAAAGTAAGAAAGTTAGTACAGAGAATTAAAAAATTGGAAGAAGAACTAAAAAACTGGAAGAAGCGCTCTGGAGCATTGAAATGGTCCATATAGAAGCCATTGGTATAATAATATTAGCTTTAGTTGTGGCAGTAGGTGGACTTTGGTGGTTATTGTTTGGTGAAGATGATGTTAAGAAGCATTGGAATGATTGACCGCTATGAATTGGAAAAGAATTATAATAGGGGGCTTAGTGAGTATAAAATATTTAACACTGCCTCTAATAAATTTATTTATACTGATATACGATGGCTCTGTTACACTTATGGAGTATTGGATAATTGGTGGGGGGGACTGAAGAACGCGGTGGAGTAGCTTGACGACAAAATTTACAACGGGCGGATACGATAATCTACTCCTTCATGGTTAACTAACCCACCGTATGAAAAAAAGGACTTCTTAACGGGAGTCCTTTTTAATTTTACTATATTTATTACTACCGATTGATATTTCATGACTAATTTATGACTAAATGGAATACACAAATTTTGTTGATTTAATGATTCAAGTTAATTTAATAATATTAATATGGTTTTTATTCTACAAGATACGAAAGGACAGATGATTTAATTTGATACTCTAAATATCCCACTTTTACCCATTCTTACCCACTTCATAACACTCTAATATAATTTATACCCATTTTCAAGTGTTTCAACGCATTCGAAAAACACTGTTCGTGTGTCTTTCGGCCATTTTTTCCCACATCCTGTATTTGATATATTAAATGTGTCATTTTGTCATTAGCCTGTTCCTCAATCCTAAATATTTTTTATGTCATATTGTCATACTACGGGCTTGGATTGACTGACGAAAAAAAGGCTTGACTATTTGGATATTATTTCGTATATTAATAGTATGAGAGAATTGACAGTTTTAAGCCACGAGAGGCGTATATCCTATAATTTACGACATTTTATCGTAAAAGTCAAGCACTTTCTTGGGTGCGGTATACTAAAATAGTTGATATTAATTGAAAAATAGTTAAAAAAAGGCTTGACATTAACGATTGGCTGTCGTATATTAGGGTATAGTGATGAGGAAATTGAAAGTTATGTTCTAAGATAGGCCCCGCGAGTTAGTGACTCAATATTTCGGGTAGGGTATGAACCCGGAGTGAGAATTAAAGGGTTAGAAGGTTTATGATTTACAGGCGACGGCCTTTGTAATAGACTACTGGCGTCATTGATAAATGGCTATGAGGTTCGAGACCTCATCTAATCCCAACACGGTTAGGGTCTCCGTTATTCATCAAAAGGCCTGTTGGTGGGTTTTAAGGTTTTCTACCAATTTGAAAACCTTGGCCAAAGAAAAAGCTTGACATTTACAGTAGAATATAGTATATTTAAGTATAAGATTAGGAGTTAATATGACATTAAGAGAAATCATAGCTGAACTACAGTCTATCGAATATCAGCTGTTCAGTGCGCTCGATGGAAATAGTACATTACAGGGCGCTAGCAGTGATCTTAACATTCTTTTGGATACGCTGGAGAAGCAAGAGATAAACAGTTTCGGTGGAGATAGTGGTGTAGACGCTGATTACGTAATAGACGAAAATAATTAAAAAAAGGCTTGACTCGTATTACTTTTTTTCGTATATTATAGTGTAATGTTGATAGGATTCGTGGTTTTGTCTTTTCTACCTATTTGAAAACCTGGCCAACCAAATGAATAAGGAGTTAATATGGAATTTATTAAGACTGATAATCCAGAACCAATTACTGTAAACGGCGTCGAGGTAATGCCCGATGAGTCATATGATGTAGACGTTGACGAGGACGGCCCGTTTATTACCCTCGCTTATTACCCTTCAGATGAAGCTCGAGAGGCTGCTTTAATGGATATTATGGCCGATGAGCTCGCAGATGAGAAAATGGTCGAAATGGCCTATGAGAATGGCGTCGAGCCTGAAATTTACGCATAATGTCGGTTAGCTAAATAAATTTTTGTATTTCGTAGCCTATCAAATTTTAACGTATTGTATTACACTATACTGGCACTATAGTTGGGAGTATATGTCATGCCTTCAGCGGAAGGTTAACTCCTGGAGGGTAGGCAGGTATACTATAGAGCCAGTCAAATAATTAACAATAGTATGACAGCATGACAGTATAGAGAAGAGCACGGGCTAACCCTACGAGGATAGAGGGGGGGTAGGGTATTACCCGTGAATCGTGCAAGCTATGACAAAATGACAGAGAGCCTGTATGATTCACATATCGGGGACAGTTTTGTGGCTATAGCTTTTAATATACTGCTCGTATCATAAGTGGTAAAAAAGATTTAACAAATGGAAACTAAAGATTCAATGAATAATACACCTTTTAAAAATGAATGTAATACTGAAATTAATGAGAAACATGCTGCATCTATATTAGGCAAAAAATCTCGTGATCACGGTGTGGAATTAGAAAACTGGTTACATACTGATATAAATGGTGTAATTAATGGATATAATGGTTATAGTATTTATAGTCCAAATGCACCAACTACAATACCATTTGAACAAGAACAGTGGTTAACATATAATGATGAGTTAATGCAACCTGATATTGTAGTTTTTGGAAACCCAAATAACAGGCCTGTATTTATACTTGAGTCTAAAGGTACTATTAATGAATGTTGGTATAATTGTCTTTGGCACGCCGAAAAGTTTACTGAAAAGGGCATACCATATATTGTTATTACTAAAGATACTAAGAGAGCATTTAAATCAGGTGAAACTCGTTATTTGAATTTTGCTAAAAATTTAGATATAAAAGTTTTTATTAATAATCACAATAATTATGATGATGGTAAAAAGGCTATAAACTGGGAAGATTATAATTGGAATGACATTGTTAAACCATATATGGAATTTCCCATTTATATATCAAATTTAATAAAAGCTCATTTTAATATACATGGTTCAAATAAATTTTTTAATTTTGAAAATAAGATTTAACAAAATGATTATAAGATTTTTAAAGAAATTAAAAGATATAATAGACCCAAACTATTGGGCTTCTCGTATAGGTAATAAGACTGGTCTATATGCTAAAGCAGAGAACTCAAGTATACGTGAATGGGCATTAGGATTAGAAGGCTGGAAATGGTGGTTCTATCAGATAGTAGTATGTGGATTCTTTTTTATTATTATTGAAATGCTACTTAATATGATAGGTATAACTATGTTACCCTGGAGATGAAGTATGTATTATTCTTATCTAACTATACTGTTAGGTGCACTTTGTATATTTTGTTTTGGTTATTGTTTGTATTTTATAATAGGTAAAAAAGATTTAATAAACCTAAACGGAATTACAATAATGGATAGTAGATATTACAAATGGTAAAAAATTAAAAACAATGCAATACAAAAAAGCAAAACTACTTATAGATAGTGGTAAATGGGAAATTTATATAGGAGGCCCGATAACATGAGCACAAGGTCATATATGAATGCACTTTAAGAAGTTCACTTAGATTAAAATATGCATAAATAAAAGG
>LUMJ01000080.1_pt1 | contig 34209 bp, 33 predicted proteins | sample 729631 | NCBI WGS metagenome assembly LUMJ01 (sample SAMN03860266, study PRJNA289734) | marine metagenome | biome: seawater column; feature: ocean; material: water; isolation source: Red Sea water column Station 22 - depth 500m | place: Saudi Arabia: Red Sea | collected 2011-10-15 | depth 500 m
TATTTAAAGAAGCATCTAGAGGAAACCAAGTAACACAGTATGATAAAGAGATATGGCTACAACTTGCGAAATTTGTAAAAAGAAAATAGCTTTTTGGGATGTCGATTATAAAACACAGGGTATGAGTATGCATTACCAGTGTAGAGAAGAATTCCTAAGAGAGCCTGAAGATGATGCAGGAAAACAAAAAAAGAGAGCAGAACCCAAAGAGGAAAAACAAGCTGGACCCTGGACAAAAGCTAAGTCTATAAATGTTGGTAAAGCCGATGAGCACCCCATACGCGAACCCGAGGGGCCAAAATATTTATATGAGCCTACGGAAAAAGAACAAGAAGACCTTGAAGCCAAACAAGCAAAATGGTTGCCTAGTGGCGTCAGCGAATTGTTTTCCATGCAGAGAGAATTGGCTGCTCTTCCAGAAATACAAAAGATACCAACGGACATAGAAACCGACCCCGAGGCTTCTGGTTTTGCTTCCAAGGCTGGGTACGCTCTGTCTTTAGGATTAAAAGAAAAAGAAATTTTCTTTTTTGGTGGGATGCAGTGGTTGGCCGTTGCAATCGCGTATTTGTTATGGACGCAAATGCTTTTTTGGATTCCGCCGGAGGTGTGGGAAGCACTCTCATCTGAGGATGGGGGCGCGGGACCGATAGACGTAGCGCTAACTCTTTGGGCTTTTATTTGTGTGGGTGTAGCAGCTTTTCCCATTGCTATTTTTTCCAGCTGCATGGGTGTGACTCATTTTCTGCATAAGCAAGGCAGGGCATCAACCGTTGCCATGTGCCTTAAACTTAGTTTGCCTAATGCTTGGCCTCTCTGGGCATTTCATTGGACTGACGGTTGGATTACTGTCAGGCAAATTATGAGTCGAATTCCGAGTACTGAAGAAAAAAGAACACCAGCCCAAATATTATACGAAGAAGTGCTTTACTATGCTTGGAAGATTGGCATAGCGGGGGTTTTACCAAGCATGGTTCTTGGCAAAGGTATGATTGAATCAGGTAAAGAGTCCTTAGCATTTGTTAAACAACATACAAAAGAAATCGTTAGGTTAAGAGCTTCTTATTCAGGGTACTGTTGGCTATTAGGAATTTTGACTTACGTCGCGGCATTCCCCATTGTATTTTATTTAGATGACGGCACTGGAATAGGAAACAACATTGCGAATATTTATTTATATATAGCATTGCCAATTTGTTTCTCTACAGGGTTTATCATGTTTTTTTTAAGACCAATATATCTCTTAAGTTTGTGTAATCTTTATTCTGATTATCTAAAAGCCAATAATAAAGCCATTGAATTACCTGACAATCCGCCGAGAGCAATCAGTGCGCTCGTGGTTTTTGCTATTTTATGTATTGCCGTTCTTGTGGTCTTTTATTACAGAGAGGCAATTGGACTCGTTGATATTCTTTCAACAATTTAAGGCTAACTCCTTAACCTGTTCCGTAGTCTACAGCCAACCAACGCTCTGGCTTAACTCGAACTAAGACACCATCTGAACCGTTACTGTTTTCTGTGTATTGTTGGCCTCCAGTCTCGCCAAGATAACGCACTGCCATGGCGAGCAAGTCATCCTCAGTCGATTCGCTAATAGATACAACCGGTCCTTCCACACTGACGTATTTATAGGGAGGTTCTTCGGACTGAGCCACTAAACTTAACCGAACTCCGATCTCCAGTAATTTTCCTTTCAATGAATTGGGTCCAGTTATAAACCAAAACTCTCCACCCGGTTCGTAGTCATACCAAATGGGAGCCGTTAAAGGTCCGTTGGAGTTATCGTTTAGCGATAAAACACCAACGTGTAAATCTGCTAGATATTCTTGCTTTTCGGTTTCTGTCATTGCTGTCATTTGATTTCTCCAGAATTCATATTTAAGTAGGTCTGAGTCTGATGTATTCTATTCTTTTTACGATTTCTGGCAAAAACTTATGGGCTGGTGTATAAAACGGTCATGATTAATCAAATGAACCTTATTAAGAAAAGCTTGTTAGGTCTTTTTCTATTATGTTTTGTAGTTAGCGGTTATACGGATGCCTCAAATTACGAGGTTGGTGATGTGTTTGAATCAAAAAAACGTACATCTTCTGTGGTTCTTTATGTATTAAAAAATGATTTACTAACGGATATCAGGAGAGATCCAAGCAAAACCGGTGTTTTTAGACAACGAGACAGTAGATATACCTATGATCTTCAAAAAGGTGACAAGATCATACTCCTTAAAAGTTTTGAGCAAGGGAAGTTGTATAGGGTAGCCTTGGTTCCAAAAAGGAAATCACAGCGTGATGACAATCCGTACTACTACGTTGTTCCAACTAAGTTTAATCAGTTAGTTTTTGTAGAACACTTAACTGAGTAGATCACTTAAGGTTTCTTAATGAAAAGAATTCTTTTCTTATGTACATTAGTACTATCTTTTTATTCGTTTGCAGAAGAAATTGAGCACAAAGGAAATCATGAGGTAAATATGAATGAATCACCCTTAGAAGGCGTAAAGTTTAGTTTTATAGAAACCAACGGTATCAAGATGCGCTTAGCCGAAATGGGCGAGGGCCCCTTGGTGTTATTAGCACACGGTTGGCCAGAATCTTGGTATTCCTGGAGGCATCAACTCGTAGGTTTATCTCAAGCAGGTTTCCGTGTCATTGCACCGGATATGAGGGGTTACGGTGAAACGGATGCCCCTCCTGGTGTAGATGAATATGATATCAATCACCTAACCGCTGACATGGTAGGAATACTTGATGCCCTCGGAGAAACTACAGCCTATATAGTGGGCCACGACTGGGGAGCACCGGTCGCTACTTTCAGTGCACTATTTTATCCAGAACGTTTTACAAAATTGGTGATCATGAGTGTTCCCTACAACGGCAGACAGGATCAGAACCCGATCGAAGGTTTGAAAGCAGTATTCCAAGATAATTTCTTTTATATCCTCTATCACAATGAACCAAACGGAGTGGCAGAAAAGGAATACGATAAAGATCCTAGAGATTTGATTAGTAAGTTCTATCAATCGCCAGGGTCTCGAACAAAATCACCAAAAATCACAGATCCAAAGCGCTCAGCTGGTGGGTTTTTACCTCGAATAGGTGAACCGGAAGGGTTGCCTGGCTGGTTTACCCAAGAGGATTTAGATTACGTCGTCGGACAATTTGAACAGTCCGGTTTTCGTGGTGGTGTTAATTACTACAGAAATATAGAAAGGAATTGGAAATTAACGGAAGACTTGCAAGATCACAGTATTAAAGTTCCCACCTTATTCCTGGCAGGAAGCCAAGACATGGTAATCGGAGGGGCTGACAAAGAAGCCTTAGAAAGTTCTATGAAAGAAGTTATCCCTTTGCTTGAAGAAGTAGTCCTGTTTCCCAATATCGGCCACTGGGTGCAACAGGAAGCTGCACAAGAAACCAATTCAATTCTTATTGATTTCTTAAAATGAAAACTTCTCTTTCAGTTACTCACCTAGATAAAACCTTTGGGGTGATTGTTGAAGGACTAAAATTGGCAGATTTAAAAAATTCTCAAGCTGATGAATTGTATAAACTTTGGATAGAGCATCATTTATTGATTTTTCCTAATCAACATTTAAGTCAAGACGAGCAGATTAAGTTTGCAAAATTGTTTGGAGAAATGGAGTTTGATATAACGCCTATAAGTAATGTGAAAAAAGACGGTAGTATCAGAGATCCAGTTAATGATGACATAGTCAAATCTTTAAGAGGAAATATGGAATGGCATCACGACAGCACTTACATGCCCATTCAAGCAAAAGGTTCAGTTTTTACAGCTCATCAGGTCCCGGCAACAGGTGGTGAGACGGGCTGGGCAGATATGACATCAGCTTACGAAGCTCTGGATCAGGATATGAAAGACAAGATAGAAGATCTTAGTGCCTATCACTCCTATACATACAGCCAAGCCAAATATAAACACAAACCTCAAGCGGAAAGTGAATTCAGTGGCTACGGTTTCGATGTTGACCCACCTCCATTTCGTCCCTTAGTTAAAACTCACCCCGAGACAGGAAAAAAATCATTGTTGATAGGAAGGCATGCTTATGGAATACCAGGAATGTCAAAAGAAGAGTCAAAGGCTCTACTGGATGAGCTCAATGATTTTGCGTGCCAAGGAGACCGGGTTTACCACCACGCATGGAAGGTAGGAGATGCCGTTATTTGGGATAACAGGAACCTAATGCATCAAGCTTGTACCTGGGATTTAACTGAAGCAAGAGTTATGTATCATTCAAGAATTCAGGGAGAACCTGCCACAGAATCTGGATTGAATTATTTATAAGTTTTTAGAAGAAAAGTCTCTTTTAATTTTCTTTAATAAAATTAACTAACAACTCCGATAACTCTTTAGGCCTAGACCATTGATAAAAGTGGCCCCCGCCAATGTGAGGGGCACTCTTAGCATTAGGTGCCATTTCCAAGACATCACTTTCTATACCATTAGTAACTGGATCATCTCCAGCAAAAACAGATAAAAAAGGTTTATCTGAGGTCTTAAAGAATTCTCTGGCCACTCTTTGTGCTTCCAAAGATGAATCGGGTAAGGTCGGTACATGGCTTGGCATTGCTCTCGGACCCATTTTGTAAGAAGGATCTGGAAACGGAGCTTCGTAAGCATTAAGAACATCTGATTTAAAAGGAGAGAATTTTTCTAGCCCCAATCTTTGTAAAAAGTAATGAGCTGCTACCATGGGTCTAGATCTTTTATCCATTTGAAAAGAACAGAGAGTGCCGATGGGCAAGTTTTCAGTATCCCAACAAAACTTTTGCCAATACATGAATTTTAAAGCTGGGTGGAAGTCTTCATTTTCAATATCTGTTCCATCCACTCTTCCATCCATTTGCTGAACTTGTCGGGCCATAGAAAAGAGTGTGAGCTTGATCTTTTCATCTCTAAAAGCTTTCACTTTATTTTGAAGGTCTTTCGATGCATCAGGATTGTAGGGCAGGCCTGTATTTCCCATCGAAACTCTTAAGAACCTATCCGGTTCTTCTGTAATCATTCTGAGTCCAATCAAACCACCCCAGTCCTGACCGAAGAAGGTAAGGTTTTTGAAATCATTTTGAATTAACCATTGAGTCATCCAGTCAACTTGTCTTTGATAACTGTAATCTTCCCTTGAAGCGGGCTTGTCTGACTTTCCATAACCAGGAAGATCGGGTGCAATAACCCTAACTCCTCCTTCAACTAAGTAGGGGATCATTTTTGAATACAGATAACTCCAGACAGGCTGGCCGTGCATTGCTAGAAGCATTGGGCCATCTTTAGGACCTTCATCGATGTGATGAATTCTTAAATCAGAGCCATCATGAGTTTTTATTGTTGTGTAATGCGGCTCAAAAGGGTAGCCCTTAATGTTTTCGAAACGCTCATCGGGTGTTCTTAATATTTCCATTTAAAATTTCCTTAATATATTAGTTAGGCCAGTATATATATTCGTCTCCCTCTTCGTATTCCTGACCTCCGTGTTTATCAATCAGCTGCGGAGATTCCCAGATACTTGGCCATAATGGTTCTACTTGTTCTTGGTTGTGTCGGGCCAATAAATTTTCTAACTCAGAAACTATATCTTTGTTTTCTTCAACTAGGTTTATTCTTTCCAAGGGATCTTTATTTAGATTAAACAACCATCTTTTGTTTATACGACCAGATTTTATTAACTTCCAGCCCTCATGCAAGACAGTTTGATGATCTCCTTCTCTCCAAAAAAGAGTTTTATGGGGAGGGTTCTTGTTTTCTCCTCTTACAAAAGGTAACAAATCAACCCCGTCTAGCTTTCTGTCATCAGGAACCTTGGCTTTTGCCGCTGCTGCTATGGTATGAAATATATCCGTGTGATGTATTGGATTTGAATATCTAGTGCCTTTTTTAATTTGAGAAGGCCATTTAGCGAGAAAAGGCACATGCATGCCTCCTTCAAAATGGGTTAACTTCCATCCTCTATAAGGTTTATTGATATCAGGCAGTTCAATGTATCCAGCTCCACCGTTGTCACTTGTAAAAATTATTAAAGTATTATCAGAAAGTCCATTTTCTTCTAATGTTTTTACTATTTTTCCTACACTTCTATCCAGCGCCTCAATCATTCCGGAATAAACACTCAAGGTGTGATTACCGCTATGAGAATGCAGGTCGTAATCGCTTTTAAGAGACTGTAAAGGGTTGTGGATAGCCCAGTGACCTAAATAAAGAAAGAAGGGTCTATTTTTATTTTTTTCAATTACTTCGATTGCATTTTTAGTGTAGTAGTCAGTTAAATACTCATCCGGTTCAAAATCATCGCTTCCATTAAATGAAGCACTGTATCTTCCAACTGTCCAAACCATATTGTCTATCGGGTCATTAAGATTTCTAGAATTCACTACATCAGGATGGTCTTCTGGCAGGTATAAAGTTCCTATCATTGAAAGGCTATCATCGAAGCCTTGATCATTTGGATGACTTCCTTCTAATTGGCCTAAATGCCATTTACCGATATGAGCTGAGTAATACCCTTGGTCCCTTAAGACCTCAGCTATAGTAATTTGCTCACTAGGCATCCCTAGATCAGTAACCTCCGGTCTTTCATCAAATCCATCTAAATGCATAAAAGTTTCTAACTTTGGTTTTTCTTCCGCAGTATCTTGCATCCATTGAAAGATAGTGGCACCGATTTTTGGAAAAGGCGTGAACTCAAAACCAAAACGAGTGGAATATCTGCCAGTCAAAATTGAAGCTCTTGATGGAGCACAAACGGCATTTGCGGCGTAACCGTTATCAAAGATAACTCCTTCAAGCCCCAAGGCATCGATATTCGGAGTCATTAAAGAACCGTCCCCAGCACCGCCGTTATATAAAGAGAGGTCATTAAATCCCATATCATCAGCAAGTATTAAGATAATGTTAGGAGGTCTTTTTGATGGATCGGAAGCTTCTTTAGGTCCTTCAGGCCAGTTAACTTCGCCTTCTTCTGCAACAGGATCCACTATGTTATAAAGAATTGGTATACCAAACATTAGGAGGCTAACCCTGTTTTGCCACGCTATAAATGACATACAGCCTATGACAATTATCCCAATGATTAGCTTCTTCATATTTCCGATAGATTTACTTAGTATTTTCTTTTTTTGCTTTAGTTAATCTAATATAAACATTAACAGATGAAGTGTGTGATAAAAAGGGGAGTTATTTATGCCGGCATTGACACAAAAAGAACAAACAGATTTTTTAGAGGAAGACGGCATATTAATGCGCATTGGAGTAGTTAGGGACGATGGATCTCCATTAGTTACCCCCATTTGGTTCATTTATGAAGAAAATTGCATTCTGTTTACCCCAAGAGCCAAATCAGAGTGGTTCAGCTGTTTAAAACGGGATTCTCGAGTTTCTCTTTGTATTGATGAACAGACTCTTCCTTACCGCAAGGTGATTATCGAGGGTAATGCTGAACTCTTACATGATTTAGGAAATGATGACACTTGGCGGGAGCTGTATCTAAACATAGCTAAGAGATATGGTCCTGAAGAAATGGCCGAGGCTTATGTTGAAAACACCATAGACCAAGAGAGAGCGTTATATTCTGTTAAATTGGAAGAATCAAAAGTTAAAACTTGGAGAATGCCTGTAACAGGAGAGGCTCCCGAGGGAATATGGCATGATCGATATTATGCACCTGGAACTAAATTTTCTAAGAGTTAGGAAATTATGGTTAAGTTATTAGATAATAAATTAAAAAGGAGTAAAAGATGAGTGTAATGATAACTTTAGAAATGCCTGTGAAGCCGGACATGTTAGAAGACTATCTAAATATTCTTAAAGGGGCTTTGGTAGAAACAAGGGCCTATAAAGGGTGCAGAAGTGTAACCACTCTAGTTGATCAAGAGACTTCTAGCGTCGTACTAGTGGAGGAATGGGATAGTGCTGAAGACCAGCAAGCTTATATGGCTTGGAGAGTTGAAACTGGACTTATTGAGGCTGTCGGCCCCTTTATGCAGGGAGAGCTGGTCACTAGAACATATGATCCGAAACCAGAAGTTTAGTAGATGAGTGATGCAAGAGATAAATTAACTTTAGAACAGAAGCAAGATTTCTATCGCGACGGTTTTTTGGTACTAAAAAAAGTCATTCCCGACGAATTAGTTGAAGCTTCACTAGGTCGAATTAAAAGGGCAAAAAAAGGCGAAAATCTAGGCGGAGAAAAAGAAATGATAGATTTAGTCAATGCCTCGCCACTGACTCCTATATTGCATGAGGCTATGGGTTATTTTGATCCACCAGTGCATTGTCAGGTAGGAGTCATGAAGCAATCCCAACCAGGAGAGCACTTTAATAGCCTTGGGTATAAGGATAAAGATATGCCTTATTACGGTGCTCAAATTCATATGGACGGTAGCCAAACGATAAATGCACCTCAGGAGGTTCAAGAGGGGTCAGAAGAAGAAATTTATTACAGGTATATTGCCTCTGGTCCAAAAGGAGATCTAGGAAGGAGTCCAGATGTCATGGGGCATAATATGGTTCCATTATTTCAAGATCCTGAAATGACCTTGGCCTTAGGCAGCTTTACAGCCTTTGTTTTTGTCTGCCTTAATGATCAGACAGAAGATGGCAGAGGGCAGACTAATTTATTGAAGGGGGCTCATCATGAAATGGAGAAGTTTTTTAAATGGCAGTATGAAACTAACGGACACCTAGGACCAGAAGGTCCAGATTGGCCCAGAATCAATTACGAAGCACCAAACCGTTGCGGTTTATTCTATATCCCTGACTCCGTGCAACAGAAATTTGTTGACGACTCCTCGGAATCAACTCCGGATGGTAAAAAGTGGGCTAGACCAACACCAGTTAAAATGGATAAAGGAGACGCTTGCATAGCTATGTATCACATCCCGCATTCTGGTTCACGAAATGAGAACGGAACTGAATCTAGAAAAAATATAATTTTCAGACTAAGAAACAAAAAAAGACAACCTGACAAGATGGTAAATGGAGTTTCAGACCATCCAGATCGAGGACAAATGGGTGAATGGCTTGAATACGAAGAGGGTAATGACCCTTGGGAAAGATCCAAACAAGCTATGTGCAATATGTGGGATGAATGGGAAGGAATGCAAGAGGTTGTAAAGGAACAGAGAGCAAAAGTTAACTAAATGGTAAAATAGGTCATAAACATGAAGGTTATAACACTATTCTTTGAACACATAACCACCTGGGGATTGGTTTGGTTTGGACTTATCTTCTGGGGAAGCATATTTAATGCAATATTCAATTATTTCTTGGGTGACAGTCACAGTTTAGCTTTTGCTTTAACAGCTTATTTATTAGGGCTCATTTTGGGCCTATTAGGTAAATACAAGGGTTGGTCATGGATCAATTAGCAGGAGATTCTCAAACAAATTTATCCATTGAAGAAGAAAGGAAAGTGGCGCGTACTTTCATGGGTAGAATCGAGTGGGAAATGATAGTCGTTGGACTCGGACAATGTATTGTCTGGGTAATTACTTGGGGTCTAGTTGTAAATGATGTAATTCCACTATGGGCTGGACTACTTATCTCAACTATTTCAACGGCTTGTTCTTACCTCCCTTCTCATGCAGGGCAGCATGGCCATCTATCAGGAAAACACAAACAACTTAACTGGCTCAATACTGTTGTTGGCCAAATATCTCTTATTCCATTAGCTCAGTCTCACCATATTCTTAAGGCTACCCACATGAAACATCATGCTCATACTAATGATCCGGAAAGAGATCCAGATTACCGCCACACACATGTTGATAACTGGTTTCAATCAGCAATACAAATTCAAAACCAAACTGGAGAGGGTGGGCTCATTGAAGTCGTAGAGAAGCTTAGTGAAGAAGATCCTAAATTTGCAAAAACTCTAGAAACAGGGAGTCTTGTAGGTCTTGTATTTTTCTTTGCGCAAATGGCTGTTGCAGTAATTTATCCGCTAGAAACACTCTTATTGTGGTGGATACCCAGAAAAATAGCTGTGTCTTATCTTGGCATTATTTTTTCTCATGAACCTCATAAAAATTTGCCAGTAGGCCGATACAAAGATTCTCGATTTTGGTCTAATGCTATGCCTAGATATTTGAATCATTCGATGCAGATTCACGCTATGCACCACATGTACCCAAATATTTGTCATTATGATGAACCTAAAGCAATAGAAGCCTTAAAACCTTTCATGGTAGCAAGAGGCATTCCAGGTGCAGAAGAAATTCCAGAGAAAATTAAGCTAAATCCTCTAATCAGAGCTTTTTCTTAATTGGATACTTTTACAGCCCTTTATCTACTCATTCTAATTATCATCCTTTCTGCCGGTGCTGTTGATATTTATAGAAATAGAGAAGACTATAAAACTTGGCAAAGCTTTGTTTGGATTTTCCTATTAGCACTAATTCCAATAGGAGTTTTAATCTTCTATACGCCTTAAACCGAATAAATAAGCTAATTATTTATTAGGGTTGATTAAGTATTTTTCTCCAGTGGCTTGCTTGGCATACACCTCTATGTTCTCAGGTTGTAAAACTTCAGCCAGAGAAATTTCCTTGGTGTAGTGGCTTGCAAAAGTAGTTTTAATCTCATCAGCTACTTTTTGCTTAAGTTCTTCAAACCTTTCGGGTCCCACACGTCCAATGAAAGGGGTTAAAAGCCAACCTCCCAAACTCCACGAGAATCCAAACGCTCTGTTTAGAGTAGTAGGGGACCGGTCCAGACCACCGTAAATGTAGACTTGCTTAAAGGTATTTGATCCGTATCGATTGTATTCCGTTGCCGTTTGGTTCGCTGCTACTTCCATGGCAGTAAGGATTTGTCCTGCAAGTTTTCCTCCGCCGGTTGCATCAAAACCAATGGTTGCCCCAGTTTCAACTAACGCCTTTACTAAATCTTGCATAAAGGTTTCCTTGCTTGAATTGCATACATACTTAGCACCTAGACCAGTAAGCATGGTTACATGCTCTTCTTTACGAACTATATTCACTAAGGGGACATCCTCGTCTAGGCATATCTTTATCAACATTTGACCTAAGTTAGAGGCTGCAGCGGTATGGACAAGACCAGAATGGTTTTCCAATCTCATGGTTTCTACCATCCCAAGTGCGGTCAGTGGGTTAACAAAGCAAGATGCACTTTCTGCTGAAGTTACGCCTTCATTCATCACGAAACAAGACGCTGCGTTTACGCAACGGTATTGTGAATACATTGAACCGCCGGCAACACCGACTGTTTTCCCGACTAGATCTTCTAACTCACTACTACCGGCTTTAACGACCACACCTCCGCCTTCATTACCCACAGGAAGGGATTGATCTAATCGTGTATCTAACATCCTTAAAAGGCCTTCAGGTATATCCATAGTAACCACAGCTGCTTCACCTTCTCCAGAAACGGACATGGAGGATACATCGGCTGGGCCTATTAAAAGCCCTAAGTCAGAAGGGTTTATAGGTGAAGCTTCAATTTTTATTAGAACTTCATCTTCTTTAGGTTCAGGGATTTCAGTACTTTCTATGTAAATTAATAACTTACCCTCTTTAGTTACCTCAGATCTAATTTGTTTTGAAATATTTTCACTCATTTTTTTCTCCTTTATTTTGAAATGGGAAATTCGTTTCCGGCCCAGCTACTGAATCCTCCGCTCATGGAATAAACATTCTTATATCCCATTTTCTTTAGACTTTCAGCAGCTAATGCCGACCTAAAACCACCCTGACAGTAAAGTATTAATTCCATTTCCCTATTTTTGGCCACAGATTCTATGTCTCTTTCGATTATCCCTTTACCTAAGTGTATCGCTGTTGGGATTCTGCCTAAATCCCATTCATTATCTTCCCTAACGTCAATCAGATTTACGTTGTCTCCTTTATCCAGTCTGCCCTTTATTTGGTATACATCCACCTCAGGGATGTCTTTCAGAGCTTCTTCAACGAGACCTAGGAATCCTTTAGCGTGATCTTTCATAATTCTGTGACTATAAAGGTCTAGGCTTTAGTTATAAATACTTTTTTTATCTTTTACAAAGCCGATCTAATTAGCTGGGGTACGTTTGTTGTTATCGAAGATAAACCCAACTCTTTATAAGTTTTAGCCTCTTCAATGTCGTCCACGGTCCACACATGAACTTTTTTGTTTGCTTTTAGGATAGGAGCGACGAAAGTATGTGAGAGCTTAGAATGATTTTCAGCGCCAACACCATCCAGTTTGAACTCCGTAAGTCTTTGGAGTACTTCTTCATTCGAGATTTCCTTTGGACCGCTAAACGCAATGAGCAGATTGACGTTAAGAGATTCCCTGGATCGCTTTACTTGTTTAACAACTTCCTGATGAAATGAGATAACCGTAATGCAATTGCTCTCTACCTTACTTTTTTGGATATCTTCAATAAGAGGTTCGATGGATTCAGTGCCCGTTTTGATTTCTATGAAAATCTTTTTATCCTCTGGTACCTCTTCTAGAACTTCTTCTAAAGTAGGAATGGTCTCACCTTTCCATTGCTTACCCTTCCACAGCCCAACGTCCAGAGACTTTAATTCTTTCAGAGTATTTTCTTTAATGACTAGTTCTTGGCCAGCTGTTCTAAGTGTATTTTTATCGTGCATGCACACGAGCTTTTGGTCTTTAGTCAATCTGACATCAACCTCAATACCATCAGCGCTTTGCTGAAAGGCTAGACGATTCGCGGCTAAAGTATTTTCTGGTGCTTCTGAGGATGCGCCTCTGTGTCCTATGACCTCAACCATTAATCCCAGTTGAGTGCGCCTCCCGTTTGATACTCGATCACACGTGTTTCAAAGAAATTCTTCTCTTTCCTGAGGTCCATTATTTCAGACATCCAAGGGAAAGGGTTCTCTGCTTTAGGGAATTCTTCCGGTAACCCTAGTTGGACCAATCTTCTGTTGGCTATGTAGTTCAAATACTCTTCCATCATGCTGGCGTTCATACCCAAAACCCCTCTAGGCATTGTGTCCCTGGCATATTCAATTTCTAACTCCATGCCTTGCAGAATCATTCCTGCTGCTTGGTCTTGCATCTCTTCATCCCATAAATGCGGATTCTCTAATTTAATTTGGTTGATCATGTCTATGCCAAAATTTAAATGCATGGACTCATCCCTGAGAATATATTGAAACTGTTCTGATGTACCAGTCATTTTATTTCTTCTTCCCATGGAGAGAATTTGAGTAAAGCCACAGTAGAAGAAAATACCTTCAAGCACACAATAAAAGGCTATCAAGTTCCTTAAAAGTTTTTTGTCTTGTTCTGCTTCCCCCGTTTCAAAGTTGGGATCGTCTAGTTCTTTAGTAAAGTCCAGAGCCCACGAAGCTTTTCTTGCCACCGAAGGAACTTCTCTGTACATATTAAAAAGTTCTGCTTCATCCATTCCCAGTGATTGAATGACATATTGATAGGCATGCGTGTGTATTGCTTCTTCGAAGCTTTGTCGCAATAGGTACTGTCTACATTCAGGGTTTGTTATATGTCTGTATATAGAAAGAACTAGATTATTTGCTACTAAAGAATCAGCAGTTGAGAAGAAACCTAGGCTTCTCATAACTATTTTTCTCTCGTCTTCTGATAACCCGTCTTCGTTTTTCCATAAAGCGACATCAGGAGTCATGTTAATTTCCTGGGGCATCCAATGATTAGCACACCCATCTAAATATTTTTGCCACGCCCAATCGTACTTGAAGGGTACCAATTGATTTACGTCCGCTCTGCAGTTGATCATGGCCTTTTGGTCTACGTCCACTCTTGATCCCATTCCTTCTAGAGCTTCTTCTCCGGTTTGTTTATCAAAATCCGCTACTGCTTTTTTTGCTCTTTCCAATCTGTCAGAAAGGCTTCCTGTCTGGAGAGCTACCTTTGGCTGTTCAACCTGCTTTGCTTGCGTTTCCGCTTTTACAGGCTTTGCTTCTTTTTCTTCTAATTCTTCCCAACTTAACATAATTCCCCCTATTTCTATTTATTGGCAGGCCTCACAGTCTGGATCCAGGACAGAGCAAGCATCTGGTGCTTCTCCGGTCATGGGCTCCTGTGAAGCTGAAACCGCATTTAATTCACCAGTTGCTATGGTAGATTTTTCAGTTGTCGTAGCTCCTCTAGACCTCAAATAGTAGGTCGTTTTTAAACCTCTTAACCAGGCCATCCTGTACATAACATCTAATTTCTTACCGTTTGGTTCATCTATATAAAGATTCAGTGACTGACTTTGATCTATCCATTTTTGTCTTCGACTCGCAGCATCAACTAACCATTTGGGTTCAACTTCAAATGCAGTGGCATAGACTGATTTAATTTGCTCCGGGACTCTAGACACTTCTTTAACGCTTCCGTCGTAGTATTTAAGATCATTTACCATGACGGAATCCCACAAACCTTCTTCCTTGAGAGCATTGACCAAATGTAAATTGGTTACGGTAAATTCACCTGAAAGATTAGATTTAACGTAAAGGTTTTGATAAGTGGGTTCTATTGATTGTGAGACACCGGTTATGTTGGCTATGGTAGCTGTTGGCGCTATTGCCATAACATTGGAGTTTCTCATTCCTTGGCTTAAAACCAACTCCCTTAAAGAGTCCCAATCCAAAGAAGTGCTTTGGTCAACTTCTGCATAGCTATCTCCTCGATTTTCTTTCAAATAGGCTACGGAATCTATCGGCAGAACCCCCTTGCTCCAGAGAGAACCTTCATAAGACGAATAGGTTCCTCTTTCTTTAGCTAGATTGCTTGAAGCCTTTATTGCGTAGTAGCTCACAGCCTCCATTGACCGGTCTGCGAATTCTACTGCTTCATCTGAAGCATAAGGAACCTTCAGCATGTATAGAGAGTCATGAAAACCCATAATTCCTAAACCAATTGGTCTATGCTTCATATTAGAATTTTCTGCAGCTCCCACGGCGTAGTAGTTGATATTGATCACGTTGTCTAACATCCTAATTGCAGTGTTTATCGTCTGTTCCAGTTTCTCTTGATCCAGTTTTCCATCTTTTAGGTGGTGCGTAAGATTTACGGAACCAAGGTTACAGACGGCTATTTCTTCTTGGCTTGTATTCAGAGTTATCTCTGTACATAGGTTAGAAGAATGCACCACACCCGTGTGCTGTTGAGGTGATCTTAAGTTACAAGCATCTTTGAAGGTCACCCATGGATGTCCTGTCTCAAAAAGCATAGAGAGCATTTTTTTCCATAGTTCGCCTGCATCAACTTTCTTAAAGAACTCAATTTCTCCACTTTGAGTTAAGCTTTCATAATGCTCGTACCTTTCCTCAAAAGCTTTTCCAAACAGATCGTGTAAGTCTGGGGTGTCATTAGGAGAAAAGAGAGTCCAAGGTTTTCCTTCGAATACTCTTTTCATAAATAAGTCCGGCACCCAGTTAGCCGTATTCATGTCGTGGGTCCTTCTTCTGTCATCACCGGTATTCTTTCTCAACTCTAAAAATTCTTCGATGTCTACGTGCCAAGTCTCGAGGTATGAGCAAACCGCGCCCTTTCTTTTTCCGCCTTGATTAACTGCCACCGCTGTGTCATTTACCACTTTAAGGAAAGGAACCACTCCTTGAGATTTACCATTAGTTCCTTTAATGTGTGAGCCTAATCCTCGCACGGGCGTCCAATCGTTACCTAGTCCGCCTGCCCATTTAGAAAGCATTGCGTTATCTTGTATGGCCCCATAAATACCGTGCAGGTCATCAGGTACCGTTGTTAGGTAACAGGAAGAAAGTTGCGAGTGTATTGTTCCTGAGTTGAATAGAGTAGGGGTAGAGCTCATGTAGTCGAAGGAAGATAATAGGTTGTAGAATTCTATTGCCTTTTCTTCTCTGTTTTCCTCATTTATAGACAGCCCCATAGCTACTCTCATAAAGAATACTTGTGGCAGTTCATACCTAACGTTCTCTTTATGTATAAAGTATCTATCGTATAAAGTTTGTAGGCCCAGGTAAGTGAAGTTTCTATCTCTCTCTGGTTTAAGGGCTGCTCCTAATTTTTTGATATCCATATTTAGGAGTTCCGGGTTTACTATTTCATTCTCTATCCCTTTTCGTATAAATGTTTCTAATACTTCGGGGTAGAGCTTTTCCATTTCTTCTTGGGTGGCTTCTCCTTTTACCTCTAAAAAAGTAAGGGCCTCTGTTCTCAGGTTATCGAGCAAGATTCTTGCTGTAACAAAAGTGTAGTTGGGTTCCTTTTCTACTAGGGTCCTGGCAGTCATAACAAGAGAGGTACGAACGTCTTCCATTGTTACACCGTCATAGAGGTTCTTCTTTGCTTCTTCTATTATTTCTTCTGCTGAGACATCTTTAAGTCCATCACAGGCTTCCTCAACAATTGTGTTAATTCTTCGGATATCCAAAGTTGCTTCGGTACCATCATCAAGAATTACCTTTATGCCTAGTTCTGCTTGTTGTGGTTCTTCTTCCGCTGTCTCTTCTTTTCTTACCCTTGTTCTTTCCTCTCTGTAAAGAACATAAGATCTAGCAACTGTTCTTTCTTCTGAGCGCATGAGTTCAAGTTCTACTTGGTCTTGTATTTCTTCTATGTGCAATGTTCCTCCGGAAGGCATTCTTCTGGAGAAAGTCATTGTTACTGCATTTGCAAGTTCGTTGACTTTATTATGTATTCTGGTTGAGGCAGCAGCTGCCCCGCCTTCCACCGCAAGGAAAGCTTTTGTTATGGCTATTCCTATTTTTTCCTGGTCGTAAGGTACAACCGATCCATTTCTTTTGATTACTCTCATTTGTCCTGGAGTTATAGCTGCGGTTTCTTTTTCCCTTTCGGGTGTCTTTGTTTGCTCTGTTGGCTGTGTTTCTCTTAAATTTTCCATTTTTTTGGCGCTCTTCGCTCGTATCTTTATTTTACTAAAAATCTATATATAGTGGTATTTTCTCCCCAGAGACACAAGATACTGTGTTTTAGTGCAAATTACAAGACAACAAATACTAAAAAGTTTTGTGGATTTCTTGTGGATAACAAGTTACTGAATAAGCAGTTTCCTTTATGATTATTTGTTTCAAGTTTCATATATTAATTGATGTCAAAAAAAGTCATAGCTATAGACCAAGGAACCACTAGTTCTAGGGCTGTACTTTTTGACGAGGAAAACAATTTATTGGATTTTGAACAAAAGGAATTCAAGCAATATTTTCCAAATGATGGTTGGGTTGAGCATGACCCAGAGGAATTATGGAAGTCAGTATTTGATGTTACAGATAAACTTATTAAGAAACATACGCTTAAACCTTCTGATATAGCTGGTATTGGTATAACGAATCAAAGGGAGACCACTGTGGTATGGGATAAGAATTCTGGCAAGGCTATTTATCCAGCAATAGTCTGGCAAGATCGAAGGACTTCTGAGCTTTGTGATGGGTTAAGGAAAGAAACGGGCACTGAACAAAAAATACAACAGAAAACGGGTTTGTTAATCGACCCATATTTTTCTGCGACTAAGCTAGCTTGGATTTTGGACAATGTTACAGGCGCGAGAAAAAAAGCAGAAAACGGAGAATTGGCATTTGGAACAATAGACTCTTTCTTAGTTTGGAGGCTTACACAAGGAAAGAATCACAAGACTGATGCAACTAATGCTTCGAGAACCATGCTGTTTAACATTGACAGTAATTGTTGGGACGATGAGTTATTAGATTTTTTAAAAATACCTAAAAAAATATTACCGGAGGTTTGTGATAGCGTTCATGACTATGGCGATACCTCTCTGTTTGGAGGTAATCTCAAGATAGGCGGTATAGCGGGAGACCAACAATCAGCTCTAATAGGACAGTGTTGTTTTAGTCCAGGAGAAGCAAAGAGTACTTACGGGACAGGTTGTTTCCTGTTATTGAATACAGGAGATAAAAGGATTTCTTCAGAAAATAGGCTCCTATCTACCATAGCTTATAGGCTGGATGGAAAAACTACTTATGGATTAGAGGGGAGTATTTTTGTTGCCGGCTCCGCGGTTCAATGGCTTAGAGATGAGCTAAATTTCTTTGAGTCAGCTAGGGATTCTGAAGAGATAATTGATCAAAGAAATGTTAAATCTAAAGTTTTAGTTGTACCTGCCTTTACTGGCTTAGGAGCTCCACATTGGGATCCAGACAGCAGGGGTTCAATTTTCGGTTTAACACGTGATACCAGCATTGCTGATTTGACAGCTGCCACTTTGGAATCTGTAGCTTTTCAAACCAAAGATTTAATAGGTGCAATGCAAAATGATGGGGCTAATTTCTCAGAACTAAGAGTAGATGGTGGAATGGTCGCGAACAATTGGTTTTCTCAACAGCTAGCGAATATTTTGAATATCGATGTTTTGAGACCTAAAGTCATCGAAACAACAGCACTGGGAGCATCTTACTTAGCCAGCATGAAAGCTGGCTTGTGTCCTAACATAGAATCATTAAATTCAAGCTGGGTAAGTGAAAAGACATTCTGTTCTGAGAAAAAAGAAACCAAGGACCTTCAAGAAAAGTATCAAATATGGCTTTCCGCTGTTGAGAGAACTAAGGGTCTATATTAATGATCCAGAAGTTTAAGGAGTAAAGCTTTTTGAGCGTGTAGTCTATTCTCAGCTTGAACCCATACTTTGCTCCTAGGGTCTTCCAACATGTTCTCTGAGACCTCTTGTCCTCTAATTGCAGGTAGACAATGAAGAAAGATGGCTTCTGTCTTGGCAAGGTCCATCACTGCAGGAGAAACTTGATATGGATTAAATTCTTTTATTCTGTTTTCAGAATCTGCTTCATCCCCCATAGAGACCCATACATCTGTTGTAATTAAATCACTCTCTTTGACGGCAGCTTTTAAATCTTCAGTAAAGGTTGCACTCGTTTCTTGCATTACTTCAGTTGATGGCCAGTAAGTTTTTGGACAAGCAATCTCTAGATTAAACTGAAACAGCTTGGATGCTTCTACGTAGCTAAAACAAACGTTGTTGTAATCTCCTACCCAAGTCACTTTGGCATCTCTTATTTCTCCCTTGCATTCATAAAAAGTCAGTAAGTCTGCTAATAATTGACAAGGATGAGATAAATTAGTCAAACCATTTATAACGGGAACAGAAGAGTGGTCAGCAAAAAGATTTAACGTTTCGTGAGAAATTGTCCTTAAAACAACAGCGTCTGCCATAGAGCTGATTACTCTAGCTGTATCTTCTATAGGTTCTCCTCTGCCTAACTGCAAGTCACTGGTTGAAAGGAAGCCCGCTTTTCCGCCCAATTGAGTCATACCTACCTCGAAAGAGACCCTTGTCCTTGTTGATGCTTTCTCAAATATTAAAGCCAAATACTTCCCATTTAACGGGTTGTTATTATCTTTATTATTTTTAAGGGATAGAGCTTCTTGTAACAGGCTTTCTGCCTCAGAAGAAGAGAAGTCGCTTAAGTTTAAAAAATGCGTCATAGCTTGTAAAAAAGGGGCAGAATTCTACCGGTTATCGAGAAAGCAAGCAAATGATGTTATTCTCCGCACTTTTTTGGGATAACAGTAGATGTCAGAGCATAAAATTAAGACTTTAAGCAATATTTCTCCGATAGGTATAGAGGCTTTATCTAATACCGCTTGTGTTTTGGATGAAGAGTCTAAAGATCCTGATGGCGTTTTGGTAAGAAGTACCAAATTAAATAAAAGTCATTTAAATCAATCTTTGAAAGCCATCTCTAGAGCTGGGGTGGGGGTCAATAATATCCCTATTGATTTATGTAGTGAAAGAGGCATCGTGGTTTTTAACACTCCCGGTGCGAATGCCAATGCCGTAAAAGAACTTGTATTAGCAGGATTAATGCTTTCTTCTCGTAATGTTTTTTCAAGTATAGATTTTGTAAATAGTTTAAAGCACATAGAAAAGATGGAGGAACTCGAACCTTTTCTTGAAGAGAATAAAAAGAAATTTAAAGGAAGAGAATTATCTGGATCAACTTTAGGGATAGTGGGTTTGGGTGCCATTGGTTCCGAAGTAGCTAGAATGGGTGTTGCCTTAGACATGAAGGTAATTGGATATGACCCCGCTTTGTCAGTGGAGGCAGCATGGAAGTTACCAAGCCAAGTAGAACCTGCAGATTCAATAGAGGAAGTATTTGCTAGAGGCGATTTTATAACTTTGCACATACCAGCCATCGAAAGCACTAAAGGCATTGTTAATCTGGAGCTTTTAAAAAATACTAAGAAAGCCTCATTGTTAAACTTTGCCAGACATGAAGTAGTGAACAATGAGTCCATATTGGAAGCATTAGAAACAGGACTTCTAATAAATTTCATTACAGACTTCCCAACTCCTGATCTAATCAAAAGAGCTAATGATCACGGAGATGTAATTTTATTACCACACATAGGTGCCAGCACTGCACAGGCTGAAGAAAACTGTGCAATTATGGCTGTCGAACAACTTTCTGACTTTCTCCAAAATGGAAACATAAATAACTCAGTAAACTTTCCTAGCGTTAGTCTACCCAGATCCACAAAAAACCGAATTGCAATTACTAATAGAAATGTTCCAGCCATGATTGGTCAAATTGCCACATCTCTAGGAGAGCTAGGATTAAATATAGCTGATATGACCAACGTGAGCAGAGGTGACTTAGCCTACAATTTAATAGATATTGAAAATGGAGTGGATGAAGAAGCTTTATCCAGATTATCTGCAATAGAGAACGTAATCAATGTAAGGCTAATTTCTTCGTAAAAATATCCAATTTTCAGCAACCTATAATTCAAAAAAAATACCTAACTATTTGTCTTTATGAAAGAAATTTCTTCCCAAAATAAGGTTATCTCAACTTATAAATGAGTTTCTTGTTTTACACACGCTAATCTTCAATAATTTTTAAATAAAAACCACCTATTTAAAAAAAGGTCAAAATTTGTATAAACTACTTAAGTTACTGATTTTATTAGAAAAATTAAGAATAGATCAAATTTCGATCAATTCAGTAATAAAGCTCTAAAGCAAGGTCCTAGTATTTAATCTTTAATGTTATCCAAAGAGTTATCCACAGAAATTGTGGATAAAAATTTATAAGATTTTGCTTTCAAGTAGATTTCTCCTACCATTGAAAGCTCTTTCTGGATTTGCGATGAATATGGAGTTAAAAAATACCATAAAACTAGATCGGTCTTGGTTGCAAGAACTTGAATCTGAATTTGAAAAACAATATATGAAAAATCTTAAATTATTTTTACAAAGTGAGAAGGAAAAAGGAAAAGAAATTTATCCCAAAGGCAAGGATATGTTCAGAGCTTTAAACCTAACCCCTTTAGATCAAGTTAAAGCAGTTATCATTGGTCAAGATCCTTATCACGGTCCTGGTCAAGCTCATGGTCTATGTTTTTCTGTTCCTGAAGGCGTAAGCATTCCCCCTTCATTACAGAATATATTTAAAGAATTAGAAAATGATATTGGTTTAACTAAACCTAGTAGTGGTTGTCTAGAATCTTGGGCAAAACAAGGAGTACTTTTGCTAAACAGTGTACTGTCTGTTGAGAAAGGGCTTGCTAATTCTCATTCATCGAAAGGGTGGGAATTTTTTACAGACTCAGTTATATCAAAAGTTAACGAAAAAGAAGCTGTCGTTTTTTTATTATGGGGTAATTATGCTGCACAGAAGGGAAATAGTATTGATTTGAACAAACATTTAGTTTTAAAATCTGTTCATCCCTCACCTCTTTCCGCTCATCCCAATTTTTTTGGGAATAAACACTTTTCAAAGTGTAATGAATTTCTGGAGTCTAAAGGAATCAGTCCTATTGACTGGTGAGAGGACTTTTTAACTAATAGTCAGGGTTGAGTTAGTTTCTTTTACCTTGAAGGAGCTTTCCTGATAATTTTTCTTTTTTGCACTAATTAGGCATACACTTTTCTTTTTTAGGTTTACAACCTTCACAAGATTTCCTATTTTTCTGTCTTCTGCATTGGTAAGAGTCATCTTTTCGGTGATTTTTAAATCAGAGCTTTCTGCTATATTCAAACGAGGTAGATTTTTACTTCTATATTGCATTCTGGCTACAACTTCTTGACCCGTATAACAGCCCTTATCAAAATCAATTCTGTTGTTTACATCGTAATTAAGTTCGTGAGGAGTGAATTTACCTATATTTTCTTTAGATATTTCCACATTTCGACAAAGAATTTCATCAAGGTTCCATTGAGCTCTTTCTTCAATCGGCTCGAATAGATTTTTAAATTCAGTTAATCCATCTTCATTACAAAAAGCCAATAAGAACTTTTTACCTAGGTAATTTATAAATCTGCAACCACCTATTTCAATGGTATTTTCAGTTTGAACCACTTTCTCATTGTATATATCCTCAAATGTGTCTTTATCTACTCCAAAGAAGGAGAAAGACTTGTTCTCTTTTATTTCGACCTTGTAGAAAGGGCTGTATTTTTTTAGTTCTTCTTCTGTTTTTAATAAAGCTGCATTGTCACCAATAAGAGCGTAAGAGCGATCTTCTAAATAACATAGGTTGAAAGAGCTTATTATTCTGCCTTTTGCATTGCAGAGAGCCCCTAATTCACTGTTTTTAGTAGAAACTTTACTTACATCACATGTAATCTGACCCTGCAGAAGATCGAATGAACCTTCTCCATTAACTTCTAAAACGCTTAAGTGATTAAGGTCAATAGCTTTATTTTTATCCATACCAGGCCTAAACTATTATAAACCTACAGTGAACTCAAATTTACATAAAAAAGCCTATTTCCTTTCCAGACGAGGCTTACAGGAGCTAGACATTATATTTAAACCTTTCGTTGAAGAAAGATTTGAAACTCTAAGTGATAAAGACAAGTTATCTTTTCTTGATTTATTACAAAAAGATGATGTTGATCTTATAGACTGGTTACTAAATGGAATGCCTGTACCCAAGGACCTCAACAATATAGTGACTCAGATTAAGCATTACTTAAACCATGAAGAAAAATAATTCTACTTTGATCGCTGAGCTTGGAGGGACTAATGCTCGCCTTGGTGTAACTGTAAATGGGACTATTTTAACCGAATCAAAGCAATACCTTTTATCAGATTTCACATCTGTAGAGGCTCTGTTTGATAAGTATTTCGAAGAAATTAATCAGGTCGTTTCTAAGGCAATAATTGGAGTAGCAGCTCCGGTAATAGAAGATGAAATAAGATTTACAAATAATGACATCAAATTTAATCAGAACACTTTAAAAAATAAGATGTTTCCAAAAGGACTCATGGTTTTAAATGATCTAGAGCTTCAAGCTTATGCCATAGAGGGTCTGAGTAATGATGAAATTATAAAAATAGGTCAAGTTAAAGAAGAAAAAAAAGGTTCTAAAGTATTAATCTCTCCCGGAACTGGGCTAGGGCTTGCCGGAGTAGTTGATACAAAAGTAATTTTTACTGAAGGCGGTCATTTAAATATACCGCCTGATTCTCTTGAACTTGAGGGCTTATTGAAGAAATTTAGTGAGGACAAAGGCAGGCCACCTACTTTTGAAGACCTGCTCTCTGGAAAGGGGATTAATTTTATCTTTCAGAGTTTAGATGGTTCTTCAGGTACTCAATACAGCAATGAAGAAATATTAGCTAACAAAGACAACCCAGTGTGTATAAAAGCCAGAAAACTTGTACTTTATTTGTTAGCAATTTATTGTAAATACATAGCCTTAATTTGGGGCGCAACATCCGGAGTATTTTTATCTGGTTCTATTGCTAATACCCTATTAAAACCTGAAGATTTAGATACTTTTAGAACTCATTTTGAGTCTAGTGCAACGATGCAAGATCTATTGAAGATAATGCCTGTTTCTTTAATAAAAGACACTAATCTTGGCGCAAAAGGTGGTCTTATATTGGCTTCTAAAGGCTAAAAAATTATAAAATCCCAGAACTTTTTGATGATTTTAAAGTCTACGTGATAAATGCTATGAAAGCTGATAAGAAAAAGAGTAACAAGGATATTGACCTAATACTTGTTCGAAGAGCTAAAAGAGGCGATTACAAAGCCTTTGATCTTTTAGTTCTCAAATACCAATCTAGGATTATAGGCATTGCAATGAAATTCGTAAAAGACCTTCAAACAGCAGAGGATGTGGCGCAAGAATCCTTCATCAAGGCTTACAAATCGTTGGATTCCTTTAGGGAGGAAAGTGCTTTTTATACTTGGCTTTATAGAATAACTTCCAATACAGCAAAAAATTACTTAATTTCTAAGAAGAGGAAAAAAGAACTCCTAGAAACAGAAGTTTTATCCTCAGAAGAGATGGATATTTTTGATATACCAGGAGGTAGTTCTCCTGAAGAGATACTAGAGGCTAATAATTTAAGGGAACTGATTTTTGAATCATTGAGCAATCTGCCTGAAGATATCAGAACCGCCGTTTCTTTAAGAGAGTTTGAGGGTCTGAGCTACGAGGAAATTTCTGAAGTACTCGATTGTCCCATTGGAACAGTAAGATCAAGAATTTTTAGGGGCAGAGAAATAATTCAAGAAAAGATCTCCCCCTTGTTGAACAGTAATGTGGAATTAATTAAAGGATCAAAAAGAATATGAATGAAGGAATAAAAGAAAGAATATCTGCTTTGGTGGATGGAGAGCTTTCTGAGTTTGAAGCGAGGAGAGTCCTAGAAGAAATAGAAACCAAACCGGAATTAAGAGATTATTGGAATAAACTGCAAATAACTAAGTCAGGCCTTAAGAAAACGTCTTTAGGTTATTTAGACAGAGATATCTCTGAACGAGTTGCTAGAGAGTTAGGTGAACATGCTCACGAACCTAGTAATTCTCGAACCATCAATGGGTTTAATTTGTCTATGGTTGCTGCCGCATCTGCGGGCCTTGTTCTTGTATTGTCTATTGGAGTTTTTAATTCTGCTGAAAACCCCTTGTCTACTGAAGAACTATTCGCTTCTGAGGCTTCTAAGAAGATAGAACAAGCTATTGCTAGTCCTCAGGCAATGCAGGTATTAGACAAAGCTTTGACAGGGATGAATGTGACTCTGGAAGGTCTTAACTCAGGAAAGAAAGGTCAGGTTTACGCAAATTATAGACTTCCTTCAAATGGGAAAACTTTTAGGGTTAGTTTATCTCCTGCATCTACAGGTATGCCTGAATTAAGAAACACGCAAGCCCCCAAGTTCGCTTACTTAAAAACTAATAGTGGTGTTTTTATCATTTCCGTTAGTGGTAATATCTCATCAGAACAGAAGTCCCAAATTCTAAGAAATGCAAATTTCACTATTAATAAACTAAAGTAAGCTAAATAAAAAATTTTATGGGTAAATCATTAACTCTATTTCCTTTAATTACGCTTTTCATCTCTTTAAGCATTCAGGGCGCTAATCAGCAATTACCAAGTTTTTCAGAACTTGCTGAAGCTTCTTCACCTGCTGTTGTAAATATAAGTAGCAGTAAGACAGTGAAAGGAAGGAGTTCCGGTCCGAGGGGATTTAATGATCCTTTTTATGACGATTTCTTTAAAAGATTTTTTGGGGAGCCACCCAGTCAAGGCCAAAGAGAGAGGGAAGTAAGATCTGGAGGTTCAGGTTTTATTATTTCCAGAGACGGATACTTACTTACTAATAACCATGTAGTTGATGATGCTGATGAAATTATTGTGAGTTTAAGTGATCGTCGAGAATATAAAGCTGAATTAATAGGTTCAGACGAGAGGTCTGACTTAGCTTTGCTGAAGATTGATGCAGATAATTTGCCTGTGGTAAAAATAGGTAACTCAGATCAATTAAAAGTAGGAGAATGGGTTGTTGCAATAGGTTCGCCTTTCCAGCTCAATTTTTCAGTCACAGCAGGAATTGTTAGTGCCAAGGGAAGAAGTATTCCTAATGGGTCTGATTCTACTTACGTTCCTTTTATTCAGACCGATGTGGCTATTAATCCAGGAAATTCCGGAGGACCTTTATTCAATCTTGAGGGTAAGGTTGTAGGCATAAACTCACAGATATACACAAGATCAGGTGGTTACATGGGGGTATCTTTTGCTATCCCAATAGATTACGCCATGGATATTGTTAACCAGCTTAAGGAAGGTGGTTCTGTTGCAAGGGGTTGGTTGGGAGTGAGCATACAAGAAGTGACTAGTGATTTTGCTAAAAGTTTAGGTTTGTCAGTTCCTAAAGGAGCTCTTGTCAGTCAAGTTATGCCTGACAGTCCTGCTGAAAAAGCTGGTCTCCAAGTTCGTGACGTTATTGTGGAATTTGACGGAGTTGAAATAGTTTATTCAGGGGATCTTCCACAAACAGTAGGAAGTGTGAAGCCTGGCTCAAAAATAGAAGCAGAGATTATAAGGGAAGGGAAGACAAAAAAAATAAAGATAGAAGTAGGTCAACTACCAGAGAACTTTAGTGTAGCAAGTGCTTCCCAAGGAAATAAATCTAATGATCTAGGAATTGTGGTAAGAGAGCTTACCTTTGAAGAAAGAAGGGAGATGAATATTGGCCATGGAGTTCTTATCACCGAGGTAAATCCAGAAGGTTTAGCAGCTCAACAAGGTATCCGTAAAGGCGATATTATTACCTATTTACTTAATGAAAAAATAAGAAATACAAGAGAGCTTTCCAGTGCAATTGAAAAAGCTAAAGAAAACCCCGATGTTGCTATGATTGGGATCGTTCGTGATGGTGTGCAAACATTTCGTAGCTTAAAACTAACAAAATAGTTACCCTTTACTCATATTTAAGCAGAATAAATGCTTAAGGCTTATGGATATAAGAAATTTTTCAATTATTGCTCATATTGATCATGGTAAGTCTACTTTGGCTGACAGAATTATAGAGCTTTGTGGTGGATTGACTGATCGTGAAATGTCAGATCAGGTTTTAGATACCCTTGATCTGGAAAAGGAGAGAGGAATAACAATTAAAGCTCAGACAGTTAATTTGAATTATGTTGCAGATGACGGAGAAACTTACGAATTAAATCTAATAGATACCCCCGGCCATGTAGATTTTTCCTATGAGGTTTCAAGATCTTTGTCAGCATGTGAAGGGGCTATTTTATTGGTGGATGCTTCTCAAGGAGTTGAAGCTCAAACTTTATCTACTTGCTTTAGTGCCGTTGATGAGGGACTTACCATAATTCCCGTATTAAATAAGATCGACCTAGACCAAGCAGAGCCCGAAAGAGTAAGAAAAGAGATTGAAGAAATTATAGGGATAGATGCCTCTTTGGCCCCATGCATAAGTGCTAAGGAAGGAACAGGCATAAGAGAAGTTTTAGAAAAAGTAATCAAAGAGGTTCCTGCAGCTCCAATAAACACTAATTCTCCTTTGCAGGCCTCCATAATAGATTCATGGTTTGATAATTACTTGGGAGTAGTGTCCTTAGTTAAAGTCGTTAATGGAGCTTTAAAAAAGGGAGAATTAATCGAAGTACATTCTAAGAAAGAAAAACACTCTGTTGATAAGCTTGGAGTTTTTACGCCTAAGAGAAAAGAATTAAACGAACTCGCTTCTGGTCAAGTTGGTTTCGTCTGTGCTTCTATAAAAGAAATAAGAGGGGCTCCTGTAGGGGATACCATCATAAGAAATAACTCTAATACCCCGCAATTACCTGGTTTTAAGGAAGTTAATCCTCAGGTATACGCAGCTCTTTTCCCACAAAGTGCTGATGATTTTGAATCTTTTAGAGAGGCTCTTGAAAAATTGTGCATCAATGATGCTTCTCTGCATTATGAACCAGAGCACTCTGATGCTTTAGGTGCAGGATTTCGTTGCGGTTTTTTAGGCACTCTACATATGGAAATAGTCTCTGAAAGATTAAACAGGGAGTATGGAATTAATTTGATAACGACAGCGCCAACAGTTGCTTACAAGATACTGAATAAAGAAGGTAATGAAATAAGAATAGAAAGCCCTAGTTCTTTACCTGAACCGAATAAAATTGATGAAATACTGGAGCCAATAGCAAAAGCCAATATTCTAGTCCCAGACAAATTCATTGGATCAGTAATGTCACTTTGTAATGAGAGAAGGGGAAGGCAAAGATCTTTAAGATACGTTGCCGATCAAGCTGAACTGGTTTATGACATTCCCTTAAGCGAAATAGTTATCGATTTCTTTGATCGACTTAAATCTGTAAGCAAAGGTTATGCCTCTTTAGATTATTCTTTGGACAGGTATGAGAAAGGGGATGTGATTAAGCTAGATATACTTTTAAATGGAGACAGAGTAGATGCATTGGCCACAATTGTTCATAGAGTAGCGGCACAAGCTAAGGCCAGACAACTGACAGAGTCTCTTAAAGAAGTTATACCAAGACAACAATTTGACGTTGCGATACAAGCTGCAATTGGAGGAAAGATAATCTCAAGACAGACAGTAAAGGCTTACAGAAAAAATGTAACGGCTAAACTTTACGGCGGTGATGTTACTAGGAAAATGAAGCTTCTGGATAAACAAAAGGCCGGTAAAAAAAGAATGAAAAAGATTGGTAAAGTTGAAGTACCGCAAGAGGCTTTTCTGTCTGTACTAAAGGTTAATGACTAATATGGAGTTTTCTTCACTTTTAGGCATGGATAGAACACTCGTCCTGTTGTTGGTTTTGGGACTAGTTAGTTATTTTTCTTGGATCTTTTCTACCATTAAAGGCAATAAGGTAGGCCCTAAGGTAGCAAGCGGGACAATGTTTATCATTGTCTTGTTATTACTGTGGAGGGTGTTTCAATTAAATTTAGATTTTGGATTAGTTCTAACGCTCGCAACCTTTTTTGCTGGCTTGTCTTGGATTGTTGGCTCAATAATTAAATTAAAGACTTTAATCTCTGAAAGCCGATCATATTTTTGGATTTTACTAATAATTTTAAGTATTAGATCTTTTGCTTATGAGCCTTATCAGATTCCTTCTAGCTCAATGGAACCAGGTTTGCAGGTTGGAGATTTTGTCCTTGTTAATAAATTTGCTTACGGCATAAGACTGCCAGCAATAAATAAGTTAATTTCTAAAGAAAAAGAGCCCAAAAGAGGTGAGGTTGCAGTTTTTCTTCCTCCACACACATTATGCGAAGCAACACCAGAAGACGCCAGGCCTGAGCTGTCTTCTATGTCAGTCAGAGACAGTCAAATTTTCTTAAATAGATTTATGTCATTACAGAAATCTAGATGCACCACCCTCGGCATAAAATATGTTAAAAGAGTGATCGGTCTGCCCGGCGATAAAGTTGAAATAAGAGGCTATGAAATTTTTATAAATGACATAAAGATTAAACAAGAACTTATAAATCGAGATGATGCAGAGAATCTTTACATGGAAACAATTGATGGCATTGATCATATTGTGCGAATTCTGGGGACAAAAGAATATGAGAACTTTATTTGGGAAATACCGCCAAAAAAATATTTAGCTATTGGTGATAATAGAGATAATAGTCTGGATTCCAGAGCTTGGGGCTATTTTTCAAAAGAACACCTTATTGGACGAGGTGAATTTATTTGGTTGCACTGGGGTTCTTTTTCAGAATTACCTCACTTTCAGCGAAACAGACGTATCAAATAAGTTACCAGTGTCTTCAAATCTTAAAAAGCTAAAATCTAATTTTTCTGATAAAGAGCTTTTTAATTTAGCTTTAACTCATAAGAGCGCCTCTAAAAAAAATAATGAACGACTAGAATTTTTAGGAGATGCCATTATTAACTTTTATGTAACTCAAAAACTTTATGAAAATTATGCTGATATACAGGAAGGAAAGTTAACACGATTAAGGGCTAGTCTTGTAAGTAGAGAGTTTTTAAATGATTTAGGGCTAGCAATTGGACTATCTAAAGCTGTTAAATTGGGAAAGGGAGAATCTACCGAAAATAATTCAATTGTAGGCAACGCATTTGAGGCAGTTGTGGGAGCTATTTTTTTAGACACCGGGCTTGAAGATACAAAACAATTTCTTGATACACTCTACTCTGAGGAGTTCTCCAAACTTAAGCCGTTAGAGGACTGGAAAGATTCAAAATCTCAATTGCAGGAGATTTTACAAAAACAAGGCCTGGCTTTACCAAAATATAAAGTAGTAGATCGTGGGCCAAAATATAATGAAGATAGGTTTGAGATTAACTGTACTTCTCCAGATTTGAATATATCAGCAACTGGTAAGGGCAAGAGCAGAAAAATTGCTGAACAGGAAGCTGCAAAGTTATTGCTAGAAGAGCATTTTCATAATGAAGAATAAGAAAGAAAGAACAGGCATGGTTTCCTTAATAGGAAAAACTAATGTTGGCAAATCCACTTTATTAAATAAGTTAATAGAGCAGAAAGTTTCAATCACTTCAAGAAAGCCCCAAACAACTAGACAAAGACTCTTGGGCATAAAAACCAAAGATAGAAACCAGATAATTTATGTGGATACGCCTGGTTTTCATCAAGGACACCAAAGGGCACTAAATAAATTTATGAATAAGGTTGCTTTGTCTTCAATTGAAGGCGTGGATATAGTTCTTTTTGTAGTTGAAGCTCTTAATTTTACAGAGACAGACAGCCACTTGTTAAAACAAATATCTAACGAAAACAATCACGTAATACTGGTTATTAACAAAATAGATAAAATAACTAAAAAAGAAAAACTAATACCCTTTGTCGATGAAATTTCAAAATTTTTTACTTTTTCTGAAGTCATTCCTATATCGGCTCTGAAAGGTAAAAATATAGATATTTTAGAAAAAGAGATTTCTGCAAGATTGCCAGTTGGCAATCATCTTTACCCTAAAGACCAAATAGCAGACACTTCGGAAAGGTTCTTAACCAGTGAAATAATTAGAGAGAAATGCATAACTAGGGTTGGAGATGAAGTTCCATATAGACTTACAGTAATTATCGATAGTTTTAAAGAAGAAGAGTCATTAATAACCATAGACGGGACAATCTTTGTTGAGAAAAAAAGCCAAAAAGGCATAGTTATTGGAGAACAAGGTAAGCGTTTAAAATCCATAGGCACAGCAGCAAGAAAAGATCTTGAAAAAATGTTAGGTAGTAAAGTAATGCTTAGACTTTGGGTTAAAGTGAAGAAAGATTGGACAAATGACCAAGGTGCAATGAATTCTATGGGGTATAAAATTGTTTAAAGCTCTGACACTTGAACCGGCTATCGTTTTGCATACAAGGGCTTATAAAGAAACAAGTTTAATAGTAGATATTTTTACAAGAAATTATGGAAGGATCTCCATTATTGCTAAGGGAGCAAAAAGACCTAAAAGCAAACTAGGAGTTATAAAAACCCCCTCAAGTCTATTCTTAATATCTTGTCGCGGCAGGAGCGATCTTAAAACCTTAACTCATTGTGAGCTTAATAAATATTTTAATCTTTCGCCAAAAAGCTTTAATTCTTTAGTCTATTTAAATGAACTGTTAGTAAAACTTTTAGAGAAAGAAGATTCGCATCCTGAAATTTTTGATAGTTATTTAAAGGTGTGCGATTGCTTAAGTAATCTAAGTGGAAAAGATTTAGAAATCAACCTTAGAGTCTTTGAACTTAACCTGTTAAAAGAAATTGGTTATGCGCTTGATTTAAAATTTGAAGCCAACTCCAATAATGAAATAAAGGAAGAAAAAGTTTACGGCTTTGATCCTATAATTGGCTTTCAACCAGTAGACGAAGAAACAAATAAAAAAAATTATTATGCTGGAAAGGATATCATCAATTTTTCAAAAGGAGACTTGAGTAGCCCTGAAACTCTATCAGCATCTAAACAAATTATGAGAGAAGCTATAGACTTTCACCTAGGCAATAAACCTTTGAAGATAAGAGAGTACCTATCCCTTCAAGGAAGTTAAGAATGATTAAAGGAATTGGAACAGATTTAATAGAAAAGAAGAGAGTAGAGAAATCTATTTCAAAGTTTGGCGATAAATTTATTAAAAAGGTTCTTACAGAAAAAGAACAAGAAGAATACCGAACTAAAAAAACTTCGGAAAAAAAAGTTTCATTTCTGAGTAATAACTTTGCTTGCAAAGAAGCGGTTTCAAAAGCTCTTGGTACTGGCTTTTCTGAAGGGATCACGCTAAAGAACATAGAAGTTTTGAGAGAGAGTACAGGCAATCCTTATCTACAACTTCTGGGAAAAGCAAAAAAGAAAGCTGAAGAAGGCGGCTTTGAAAATTTTACTTTAAGTATTTCAGACACCAAAGACCATTCCTTAGCCTTGGTTATAGGAGAAGGCGAGTGAAGATTATTCTTTTAGGACCTCCAGGAGCAGGAAAAGGAACGCAAGCTGAAGTCCTTTGCCAAGAATTTAATATCCCACATATTTCTACGGGTAATATTTTGAGGGAGGCCATTAATGCAGGGACGGAGTTAGGTAAAAAAGCTAAAAGTCTAATGGATGAAGGTATTTTGGTGTCGGATGAGGTTATTGTTGGAGTGGTTGTAGACCGCATAGCCCAAAAGGACTGCGCGTCCGGTTTTTTATTTGATGGCTATCCAAGAACTATCCCACAAGCAAAAGCTTTAGACATTAATTCTGTTGAAATAAATTTAGTTATAGAAATTAAGGTTCCAGATGATGTCATTGTTAATAGGATGTCTGGTAGGAGAGTGCATTTAAGCTCAGGTAGGAATTATCATGTTGATTTCAATCCGCCTAAAGTAGCCGATGTAGATGATTTGACTGGTGAGGCACTTATACAAAGAGAAGATGATAAGCCAGAGACGGTAAAAGACCGGCTCGAAGTTTATCGCACTCAGACCTTACCTTTAATTGATTTTTATTCTAAAAGGGCGGATAAAGGGGATTTAAATTATCTAAATATATCTGGAGTGGGTTCTCCCACTGAGGTTTCTAATCTAATACTGGAAAAAATCAAGAACGGTTAATGCCCAACATCCTGGCTATAGAGACCTCGAGTGAAGCATGTTCTTTAGCTGTATCTAATGGAGACAGAACTGAAGTCTGTCACGAAGTGATACCGCAACAACACACAGAAAAATTATTGCCTTTAATGCAGGAGTTAATGAATGATATAAATCTAACTTATCAAGATCTGGATGTTGTAGCTACCGGTTGTGGACCGGGTTCCTTTACTGGCACTAGACTGGCTTGCTCAATTACCCAAGGGTTAGCTTACAGCATTGGTATACCGGTTATTTCCGTTTCCAGCATGCAGATATTGGCTCAAGGCATGAACAGGGAGTTTCAATGCTCACAGGTGATAGTTTTAATTAATGCTCATATGGAGCAAATTTATGTGGGTGAATTTGAATTCTCGGAAGAAAAAATTATTTCTTCCGAAGAAAAAGCACTGAACTTAGATCAAGTGACTTCAATTCGACCCACTCAAGGCTCTTTTTTTGTGGGCGATGGATGCCAACTAGTCGATGAATATTTAAGGAAATTAGATGCAAAAGTCCATGAAAGATACCCAAATGCAAGGGATTTACTGAGAGAAGCAGAAATTAGATTAAAAGATGGTAATACTCTGGACCCTAAAGATTTAGCGCCGGTTTATCTTACCGGGGAGGAGCATTGGGCTAAGAATTAAATGGATATTCTCCAATTAATTTTACTTTCTTTTATCCAGGGGTTGACTGAGTTTCTTCCAGTTTCAAGCTCAGCTCACCTAGTCTTACTAAGTGAATTCCTTGGCGAAGAAGATCAAGGCATTATTTTTGATGTAGGAGTGCACTTTGGGACCCTCATGGCAGCTTTGGTTTATTTCAGATCGGATCTGCAAAAAATGGTTGTTAATCTAGGATCTCACAAATTACTTAGTCAGGAAAATAGCTTAACAATTAATTTAGTAATCGCGCTAATTCCTATTCTTCTTGCAGGGTTTTTCTTGAGAGATTTTGTTGATTTAAATTTAAGGAATAGTCAGGTAATTGCTTACGCTACCATTGTTTTTGGAATTCTTTTGTATGTCGCTCAGTTTAAAAAAACTGAAGGGGGTTTGGAGACCCTGAACATGAAAAAAGCACTCATCATAGGGATTTTTCAATGCCTAGCCTTGATTCCTGGAACTTCAAGATCCGGTATTACAATAACCGCAGGACTATTGCTTGGATTAGGTGCAAGAGAAGCATCAAGATTTAGTTTTCTTTTAGCCATTCCGACCATAGGAGCCATAGCATTGGCTGAACTTATTAGAATTAGTTTTATCGACTTTACACAAAGCGGTATTGAGCTTTCTGTTGCTTTAATTATTTCTTTCTTGGTGGCTTATATTTCTATAGACATGTTTTTAAGGCTAATAGAAAAAATTGGTTTTACACCATTTGTGATTTACAGATTGTTGTTAGGAATAGG
>LUMJ01000103.1_pt1 | contig 34162 bp, 37 predicted proteins | sample 729631 | NCBI WGS metagenome assembly LUMJ01 (sample SAMN03860266, study PRJNA289734) | marine metagenome | biome: seawater column; feature: ocean; material: water; isolation source: Red Sea water column Station 22 - depth 500m | place: Saudi Arabia: Red Sea | collected 2011-10-15 | depth 500 m
TCATGGCCTCTTTATATAAAAACAACGGTACTTGGTATGTCTCAACATATGTAAACGGAACACGCATAAGTAAAAGTTTAAAGACAAAAAAAAGGAAAACCGCTTTTGAATTATATTATAAATGTAACTTCATTCCTATATGACTATCTTTGAATCCTAATGCCTTATAAAACTCTATAGCATCAGGTCTTTGCTTATCAGTGGTTAATTGTACCAAGTGAGCGCCCTTTTGACGACTTCGATTAATTGCCCATTCAAATAACTGTTTTCCAAATCCTTTCCCTCTGAAATTATTGTGTATTCTCACTGCTTCAATTTGTGCTCTTATACCACCTTGATATGTTAGATAGGGTATAAAAGTAAGTTGAAGAGTACCAATAATCTCTTTTTCATCATTTTCAAAGATTATTAACTCCTGATTTTTATCATTTAGTATTGCGTCAAAAGCATCATAATATTTTTTTGGTATAGGATTATTGAATTCTTCTCTTTTTCGTCCTAATTCATCATCTGCTAACATCATAACGATACTTGGAATATCACTTCTTTTAGCAGGTTTAAATTTCATGAATGGGCATTTTATTTAAACAAATTTACCCATCATCCCACAAACAAAAAAGCCCCCGTGAGGAGGCTTCTTCTAATGTTTTACCAAATTCAGATACAATTCTAAATCGGCATTACTATACCAAATTTAATTAGTATCTAGGGCGGCGGGGTCTATCTTCCCTTGGACGAGCTTCGTTTACTTTTAATTCACGACCTTCTAATTCTTTGCCATTCAATGCTTGAATAGCTTTTTCACCTTCTGCCTGATCAGGCATCTCCACGAAACCAAATCCTTTTGAACGCCCAGTAGCACGGTCAGAAATAATGCGAGCACTATCAACTGCACCATGTTCAGCAAATGCAGATTCTAAATCACTTTCAGATAATTGAAAGGAAATATTTCCTACATATATATTCATTTTTTATCCTTTTCAGGTTTTAAATACCTGATTTTATTTAACTATAACAATGCAATAATTTGCAACTACTTTGATGATTTACCTTCAAATGATGGAATACATAAAAACCAACTAATAAAGTGTATATACTATCCTTTGTAGCGCGGCGAGTATACAATTTAATTGATATAACAACCTAAAATATTATTACATCAAAAAATCCCCCCCCATAAGGAGGCTATTTGAGCCAGAGGTGTTTCATTTAGTTACACTTACCTTTAGTCCATTCCGTAACACCTGCATTTTCTGCAAAACAATAATTTGAATAGGTCTTTTTATCACAACCACAAACTGGGTCATAGATTTCAATACACGGTTCATCACTTATTTTTGACTCATTAATGCAGTCCTTTTTGTCATTATCCTCACAAGAAAATGCAAATAAAATAGGCAGTATTAGAATCGTAGTTTTATTCACTGATTTAACGTACTCTTAATCTTTTGTAACAATTTTGCCATCATTTCAAAATTCAAGCGTCCAGTATACACATTGCGAGGACTGGGATGATAGCATCCCCAAAGAATTATTCCATTTGGCAATATGTATTTCTGATCATGACCAAAGGGGAAATCCTTCATTTTTAGGTTAAATTGTTGTCGAAAGTATTTCAAGCATCCATCAAAACCAATTTTTCCCAAGGCAAGTATCACTTTCACATTTTTTAGCAATTTCATTTCCGCACTAAAAAAAGGCGCACAATTACGTAGTTCTTCCGCAGTAGGTTTATCCTGGGGAGGGACACATTTTAATATCGGTGTCATAAATGCATTATTTAGCACAAGACCATCATTTAGCGTATCAGAATTCGGTTGATTTGTGATGCCTTCGCTATAGAGGCAACTTACTAAAAAATCAGCTGATTTATCTCCGGTAAAGACACGGGCAGTTCGATTTCCGCCATGTGCGGCCGGTGCAAGACCTACCAATAATAATTCTGCATTCGTATCCCCATATCCTGGGATGGGACGACCCCAGTAGGTCCATTGCATAAACTGTTTCCGTTTTTCATTGGCTACTTTATTACGGAAATCAACAATTCTGGGGCATGAATCGCATTGTACGACTTCACTATATAAAGTCGATAATGGTCCGGATTGGATTAAAGGATGTTTTTCGGGTGTGGGATGAAAATCGGTCAATAGATATCTTGAAAAAGTTCGGAGAAATTATAACACTAAACCACAAGGTCAAATGAGAGTTCATTACAAAAAATGTTGATCGCAACCTACCTCCTTTGTTCATTGCCTTTAGAACGATCTGAATCCTAAATTTGCTCCCCATCTTTGGAAGAGAGAACCATTTTTCAAATAAGGACATAATTTTATGGCAATGATGACAACACTTCGTAACCGTATGCATGTAGTTCTATGGTCTCTACTGGTTTTATTCTTATTAAGCATGACTGTGGGTGGATTGGTTGGAGGTGCTAATATTATCGACCAGCTATTAGGTCGAGTAAACCCAGCTGAAGCAATTGGATCTGTTAATGGAGATCTTATCACTCCCGATCAATTTAATCAGGCATATAATATACGTATTGAAACTCTCCGCAATGCTGGTACTGAGATATCAGATCAACATATGGAAGGGATCCGTGAGGAAGTTTGGAATGCGTTTGTTGAAGAACGTCTTACTGAACAAGCCATCGATGAGCTTGATATTACCGTCACAAATGATGAAATTCTATATCACCTTGAAAATAATCCACCTCTTGACATCCAAAGAATTTTTTTCGTTAATAATGAGTTCGATGAAGAAAGATACCGCCAGGCACTAAATACGCCAGGCATGCTGGACTGGGCACCAATTGAAGCATGGATGCGTGATTTCTATATTCCCCGGTTTAAACTTCAGCAATATATCAATATGTCTGCGATAGTATCCGAAGAAGAAATACGTGAGGAATTCATAAAACGTAATACGGACTATACAATATCAGCACTGCATATAACCACATCTGTAGTTGAAGATCAAGTAGATACACCAACTGAAGAAGAATTAAAAGCCGATTACAAATCTAGAATGGATGACTTTGAACAGGATGAACAACGTCATTTATCCTATGTAAGCTGGACAAAAACACCTATTTCAGAAGATACTTTACGCATATATAATGAAGCTCAAGCCATCATCGACCAAGCAAATAGCGGTAAAGATTTTCCTACACTAGCAAATCTCAATACAGAAGATCCCGGCAACCAAATTTCACCTGATTCCGGCCGGGGTGGAGATTTGGGTTGGTTTGGAAAAGGACAAATGGTTGGTCCATTTGAAGAAGCTGCTTTCGGTGCCAAACAAGGCGATATTGTGGGTCCTGTTCTTAGTCAATTTGGATACCATATTATTAAAGTAGACAGTACCCGATCCCAAGAGTCTGGAGAAAAACAAGTCAAAGCACGACATATTCTGCTTAACATAAGCCTTGGTCCCAGCACAGGTTCAGATTTACGCCGAAGAGCAACCCTATTTACTTACGATGCGCAGGATTATGGATTTCCTGCAGCTTTAGACAGTCATAATGTTCACGCTTCACAAGCCAATTCAATTGGCGAAAAAGATATGTTTCTTGCAGGTTTGGGCGTTTTTCGCTCCGCCGTACGCTGGGCTTATAATGCTGAAATTGGGACCATTTCGGATCCGATGGAAAGTGACGATTATTATGCTGTTTTTATACTGGACTCAATTACTCCGGCAGGCATCGCTTCCTTTGAGAATGTTCGCACACAAGTTTATGCTGCAATCAGTAAAAATAAAGAAGATAAAGAAGCTGAAAAGCTTGCTATTGCATTAAAAAGTCAAGTAGATGAAGGCGTAACTTTTGAATCACTTAAAAAAGATAATGATAAATTGGAACTTATTCCTTCAGATACCAAAAAGTTGAATAATTCCTTTATTTCTCTAGGTAAATCCAATCATCTTATTGGCGCTCTATTATATGCCAAAGCTGGTGATTTAATCGGTCCGGTAAAAACCTATCGCGGCTACGGATTGATTCAAGTCAATGAGGTCAGTAGCTTTGATTCCACCGCATGGAATATACAGCAAGAACTATTACAACTGGACTTGATACGCCAGAAACAGAACCGACTTTACCGTGGTTGGATGGCTGATCTAAAAGAAGAAGCAAAAATTGTAGATAATCGAAAATATTATTTTTAAGCCTTTTTTGATGAGCTCTAGGCGCGAATTTTCTGCCTGGCGCCGATCGATAAAATTACCTATCCGAACTTTATAATTGGGTGCTTCGAATACGATATAGATATCTTCACCATATTCTATTGACAGTTCATCCCGTAAACGGTCAGCATTTTCCCGGGAACTTGTTGCCAGTACCTGGACACGAAACCCCTCTATTATTATCTGGGATGAATCTGAATTACCTGCTGGTTTCAGTTCCTTCGTATCTGAGCTGAATGGCGAAACAACTTTTGGCCATTGAGGTTCAGGATCCTTTAATTTATCGGGATCAAAATTGACCTTTTTCTGCCCCTGAGAAAAACCCAAGCTTAAAACCATTAGTAGGCAAATATAATTCATAGGGTACGCACCTCTTCTGCCGGCACCCAACCTTTTTTTCCATCCAATAGAATTATCTCAAACCAGCCTGGCTGAGATGTGGTTATTTCCACTTTTGTACCTTCATGAATACGAAATACCACATTTTCCCCCCTTGCAATTGGCGATGATCTTACATCGATAGCTGAAGCAATGATTATACCTTCCTGCTCATCAGAAACATCCCAATATTTATCTAGCATAATCCATCCCGCAGTAACAATGGAAACCAATAAAATACTGTTTAATATACCACCCAATTTCTCAGAAATGGTTCCGTTCAGACGCAAGACATAAAGCCCACCTAACCCAATGAATAATAATCCTCCTAGTTTAATCAAATCCAAGATAGTTAGTTTTTCTATAATGGAACGGTAAAAAGCTAAGAAAAATAAATCATCTGGAGCCTGAATACGATCACGAACTTGGGAGCGAACATGACTCAAATTATAATTAATATCCCCATCTCTGGGAGATAATGCATGACCTTTTTCATAGGCCCATACGGCATGCCCCACCTCTCCCATCCGAAAATAGGCGTTCCCAAGATTAAGATATAAGTTTTCGTGCTCTACCTTTTCAGAGAGATTTTCATAATAATTTGCTGCCTGGTGATATTGTTCCATATCATAATATCGATTAGCCAAATTAAATAGTGAATCTGGTGCCTGGCCAAAGAGTAAAGAGAATAGAATTACTAATATAAATGAGTATCTCAAGATAATTTCCGATCAATCTTTTTCAATAGTTCTCCAGCTTGTTTCTGAAGAGTATCTTCCGATTTATCCGCATCAGGACCGAACCGGCCAGCATCACATATTTTTGCAATGGATACCGTTTCAGCAATTATATCAGGCGATATTTTCCCGCTCAATTCCATTTCAATGAATAAGGGATCGAGATTATCTGAAGATAAAAATAGCTTCGATTGAAAATATCTGTACATTACCACTGCAGTATGTGCAAAAGGATCATCAACATTATTTGATAAATCTTTAAGGGCCAATTTCAAGGCACCTCTTGATTTGCGAACATCGGCTGTCGAAATTCGGCTATCTTTCATTTTTCCAAATACACCAGGGAATATAAACAAAGCAGCAGCGATAAAATAAGTAGACCATACCCAAACCGGGATAGACTGCTTTCCTTTTGGAAGCCATTTTGGATTTTGGGTCCTGATATAACGAATATCCTCCCCGATTAAAGCCACATCTTCCCGGTTGAGTTTTGTTGATGCAATCACATCTTTATCACCAGGATTAACAATAACTTGTACGTGTTTAGAACGAGTCGTAACAAAAGATTCAGATCCAGTATCAAAATAGGTCAAAGTGACTGGATTCAACCGAAAATTTCCTGCGGACCTTGGTATTAAGATATATTCAAAATTCTGCTCGCCAGTCAAATCATCTCTGAATTCATCCTTTTGAAAGTATGAAGTTGGAGGAAACATTTCCATATTCTGCGGAAATGAAATTTCGCTTAAATTGAATTGGCTGAGGTTACCAGTTCCCTTGAGAAGGACATGAAACGTAATTGCTTCATTAACCTTAACAATTGATGTATCCACCCATGATTCAATTTCAAAACTTCCCACAGCACCAGTAAAATCAGCCGGTGGCGTTATCGAGTAGGGCATAACTTCAATATCTAAAGAATCGGACTGGACAAATTGCCGCTGCGTTTCACGAAACATGGAATTAAAAAATGGGTCATCGAATACACCACCAGGCCGCCTTCGGCTGGGTTTTTCAACATTACAGATTACTGTCATAGGATTAACAGTGAGTTTACCAATCTGTGTTGGAAACATGGCTGCTTTATACAATGTTGCTACTTTATACTCTACTCCTTGAATCTTGATATCTCTGAATCGAGGTGTCTGAGCTAAACCGACTCGCAAATCTTCATTCCAAAAACCGACACTTTTTGGATATTCAATATCTTCAATAGATAGGTTTAGCCGAGTAAATAAACGGTATGTTACTGTTACCTGTTCTCCTGGATAAGCCTCTTCTTTATTCGATTTTGCTTCAATAAATAAATTAGCCATCTGGGCACGGCCGGCACCTTTTTCCACCAAAATTCCGATCGGATTAGTCCGAAAAACCTGTTTTCCGATGGTTACATTAAGTGAGGGAATATTCAATTTCCCTTCTTTTTTTGCCAGCAAGGTCCAACTTAAGCTGCGTGAACTGGTCATTGCGCCATTAACCCACTGGATATTGGTTTGCTGGGCGGGACCACTGATAATTTTAAATTCATTTAATATCGGAGATATATCCACGTTTGGTGTTCCATCGGCATTGACAGCCACAATTTTTAAACCTAGTGTTTCATTTTTCGAAATACGGTTCACATCAACAGATGCTGTCACTTGAATCTGGCCAAGCATAAAACTTGACTGTAATAGGGATAAAAAAACCCAATATGGAATTCTACGAATCATTACCAATCTTTTGCCAGTTTACGCGATTTAGAACGGGCAATTTGCTGCTTTTGCATAATTTTTTCATCTTGTTTCAATGCGTCAAGAATACTCTCCGCCTGTTTTAAATCCTGCGATTTTTCTTCTTCAGACGCTTCCTGTTTCTGGGGTTGCTGTTGTTGCTCGTCATTTTTCTGTTGTTCTTCTTTCTCTTCCTGCTCCTGATTCTTGTCTTCTTGCTCTTTGTTTTTCTGATCTTGTTCCTTCTCTTGGTCTTGATCTTGTTCCTTCTCTTGGTCTTTTTTATTCTGGTCCTGTTCCTGTTGATCTTCTGGCGGCTCCTGCTGATATTTCAAAAACTCATAATTATATTTTGCCTCTTTATCAGTGGGATCCAATTCCAATGCTTTCCGATAAAAAGCTAGTGCTTCTTCCGTTTTTTGATTTTGATAAAATGTATTTCCCAGATTATACATTGCTTTAGATTTTAGTTGTTCATTATCTGCCTTTAAAGATTGCTCAAATGAATATTTTGCTGTTTCCAGATCACCTTGCTGAAATGCGGATGAACCTCGCCCAAAATGTGCTTGTGCTTGATTACCTCTTTTACCCAAAACTGATTCGTAATATTCCTGTGCCGCCTCATATTCCTGATTTTGATAATGGTTCAAACCCTTATCTTGAGCCAACAGCATGGACAAACAAATCACAACTACAATCATGCATCTATTGGACAAATCGACCCCGCCATTCTTCTTGTTTTTTATTTCGCGTTGGCATCAACATCCCTACCATCATTAGACAAACAGAAAGAATTCCAAAGGATTGATATCGGTCTTCATATTCCGAATATACGTTTGATTTCAATGTGCGCTTTTCCATAGAGTCAATGGCATTCATAATTGCCCTAAAATTAGCGGGTTTATTATCGAATCGAACATAAGTACCATTGCCAGCATCGGCAATATCTCGAAGTATAGATTCATTTAGAATAGATGTAACAAGTTTTCCATCTCCATCCCTCTTATAATCCCGTATGCCTTGCGCATCATTTACTGGGATCAAAGAACCAGACTCCGTTCCTACACCAACAGTATGCACAATCATACTACGCTTCGATGCTTGCCTAACAAGATCAATGGCCTGACCTTCATGATCTTCACCATCAGTAACCAAGACCAATACTTTATATTTTGATTCGTCTTCTGTATAGGCAGAAAGTCCAGTTTGTAAAGCCGCACTTAGTGCGGTGCCCTGGGTAGGAATCATATTCGTATCAATTTCATCCAAAAATAAGCGAGCAGCTTCATAATCGCTGGTTAATGGTAAATAAAGATGGCTCGAACCAGCAAAAACGATTAATGCTACTCGATCACCTTTGAGTTGGCGAATCATCTGAGATATTTCAAATTTAGATTTTTCTAGGCGATTGGGCTTCACATCTTCAGCATTCATACTTGTGGAAACATCTATGGCGAAAACCAGATCAACACCTTTACGTTCGAGCGGTGCCAACCGGACACCAATTTTTGGCCCAGATGCCGCAAATATTAAAGCAATTGTTGAAAGAAACAAAAATCGATGTTTCCATTTTATACGGTTGGTATCCATTTTACTTAATAAGCGTGCACGGAGAAATGAATCAGTTGCTCCAAGAATCTTTTGACTGCGCCCTTTATATATCCAGAATACCCAAAGTAGAATCAATGGAAAATAAATGTATAATATATATGGAAACCTAAAATCAATCATATTTGCCGCCTATATAATGTACGGTCAATTGTCTGACCACCAAGGCCAAAGATCAATGCTGGAATAAGAAACCAGCCGAATAATTCTTTATAGCGGGTATATTCTTTTATTTCAATTTCAGTTCGTTCTAATTTATCAATGGTGGCATAGACTTGTTCAAGTCCAGAAATATTCGTCGCTCTAAAATATTTTCCATCGGTTCGTTCGGCAATTGATTTTAAGGTTTCTTCATCAATTTCATTCCGAATATAACCCCGACCTGGAATAAAAGAGACATCCTGATTTGTACCGGCACCAATAGTATAAATTTTAATACCAAAATTAGATGCTAAATCTGCAGAAGTGAGCGGATCCAATTCGCCGGCATTATTACTACCATCAGATAATAAAATCATTACTTTACTCATGGCATCACTATGGCGCAGCCGATTTGTTGCATTGGCAATAGCCATCCCAATCGCCGTTCCATCATAGGACTGCTCAGCTACCTTTACTTCATCCATCAAAGAAATCAGCACTTCCTTATCAACAGTAAGTGGACACTGAATAAAAGATTCACCTGCGAAAACCAGTACCCCCATACGGTCACCACTACGGGCATCAATAAAATTTTTTGCAGTTTTTTTAACGGCCTCCAGCCTGTTAGGGGGAAAATCAGTAGCTAACATTGAAGAACTAATATCGATCACTAAAACAATATCCACTACATCCATATTCGTTATCTGAAGGGAGTCACGGAGGCGTGGGCGAGATAAACCTAAAATAACAAAGATGATAGTTAAAAATTGAAGCAATGTCAAAATTCGTATGCGATTACGACCCTGTCTCTTCATTTTTTCAGAAATTAATTCAGATGCAGAAATACGCACCGTCCCTTCATTTTTTTTAGCAGTTGTACGCATCCAGATGTAAATCATGGGGACAATGATTAATCCCGTCAAATAAAGTGGGCTTCCAAATGTAATCATGTATGTTTTATAGCCAATTTCCTTTTGGATTTAACTACGATAATCGTTCAATTTTGTTTCAAAGTTCGTATATCAATTATACAAAAAAGGGATCATGCAGACCCCTTTGTATAAAAAATAAATAATATAATATGAACTAACTGGTCTCTTTGTCCTCAGTATTTCCCTCAGATTCCACTGAATCCTGAGCTTCCTTTAATTCATCTTTCGCTCCATCAACTGCACCCTTGAATTCTTTAATCCCTTGTCCTAATCCACGGGCTAATTCTGGTAGTTTTTTTGCACCAAATAACAATAAGATCACCAAGGAAATAACCACCAGTTCCCATCCTCCGGGCATGGCGGCAAATACTAATTCTTGTCCCGACATAATTTTTCCTCCGAAATAATCGTGTTTTTCAGACCCAAATTTAGAATGCTTACCGGAAATACCTCAGAAAATAATAGGCAGACGCAAAGCCGATAATACTAGTAAAATTAAACGTTAGTGTTAATCCGAACTGGATAGACAACATAATAAGATCAAGTGTAATTACTCCAGTTTCGCTCCCCACTAAACCGCCCAAGTTAAAATCAATACTTTTTAGAAAAAATTCCTTTACCACACTATCAGGTAAAAGAAATCCCAATAATTCTCCAATTAGTGTACCGAAAAGAGTGCCGAAAAATAAGATCAGAATAATGACACTGATAGATCGTTTATTCATAATATTCCTTTTGGCTTGGATTAACCTGTTTTTTCTCTTCCAAACGATCATGATTCAACATCCATCGGATAATTGACCAAAAGATGTAAATCGTCATTAAAGGGAAAAGCACTAAACCCCTGTAAAAAATTAGAGTAACTAATATTATAAATAAACCCATCAGCCTCAAATTATTTGAACGGCCTTTTTTGAAACTGAGTAACGGAAATTTTGGAAATCGAACAGGACTAACCATTAAAAAGCTTAAACTGAAGATCAGTACCAAAGCAAGTCTAGGATCACCCATATCACCATACATTTGATAATTAAACAACATATAACTTATAAATGAAATGGCGGCCAGTGGTGTAGTAAGGCCTGTAAAATATGGTTTTGGACTACCATCCACATCAATATTGAATTTCGCCAGACGAATTGTTCCAAAAAGCAGGGGCATAAAACTAATTACAGCGCCTAGTAAAGTTGGTAAGCCTTCCACATAAATACTATATATCAAAACAGATGGTACTGCACAAAATGAAATTGTGTCAGCTAGGGAGTCAAATTCAGTACCAAATCGCGATGAAAGCCCGAAAAGACGTGCCAGTTTACCATCTATAGCATCGAATAAACCCGCAACTAACATCACCCAACCTGCTTTAATTGGTTCTCCTTCCATAATAAGTGTGATAGACAAAAAACCCAAAAACATATTAAATACCGTTGCTACATTAGGAATGAATGAACGTGTTAATCGTTTTGGTCTATTATTCTTTTTATTTATCATGTTATTTCAGCAATAACCGTTTCGCTGCCAGTAACCTTTTGTCCAACTACTACACGTACATCTACATTTGCAGGCATAATCAAATCGGTTCGACTGCCAAAGCGTATAAACCAAAGACGAGCCCCTTTATTCATTTTTGATCCGACATTAGCATAACATAGTATTCTTCTGGCTATCAAACCAGCAATTTGCTTGATTTTATATTTTCCTGATTTATGTTCGAGTACAGTTACCACCTGTTCATTCTCATCAGATGCCTTATGGTCAAAAGCGGCTAAGAATTCTCCTGATTTGCGTTCTACAGATGCCACAGTGCCATCAACGGGCACTCGATTTACATGTACACTAAAAACATTCAGGAATATAGATACTAGTTTTGCTGACTCACCCACTTGTGGGTCATTTATTTCACTTATTTTCACAACTTTCCCATCAGCTGGAGAAATAATCAGTTTTTCATCCATTGGAATGTTTCGTTTTGGATCCCTAAAAAAATTGAGTGAAAACAGGAATAATATTCCTAGTATACCATAGATAATTGTAAAGGGTATACTATCCACAGCATGGGCATAGATGCCAATGGGAAATACCAATAAGAAAAGCGGTAATAAAATAATCCGTCCTTCTTTTGCAAGCATATTTACAATTTCCCTAATGTTAAAGATTTATTTAAATAACGACCATTCCGCCAAACACGTATTTTTACTTTATCTCCGGGACGTAAATCTTTGATTTTAATAATTTGCATAATCTCATCTGAACTACGAACATCTTCCTTTTCAACAGCGACAATCACATCCCTAAGCTCTAGGTTTGCTTTTGTAGCTGGGCTGTTTTTTAATATTTGAGTAATAATCACACCTTCATTAAAGGGTATACCCAAATATCGAGATGTTTTGCGGTCCAGTGGTTGTACGGTAAGTCCAGTATAATACTCGCGTTCAATTCTACCTTTTGATTTTAGTTCTTCTGCAATCCGGCGAGCTCGATTTATTGGGATTGCAAATCCAATCCCAATTGAGCCTTGGCTACCAGAAGAACCTGTATATATGAATGTATTGATCCCGATAACTTCACCTTTAGAATTCACTAAAGGTCCGCCGCTATTTCCTGGATTAATGGCTGCATCCGTTTGAATCATATCCTGAAATACTTTACCCGATTGAACACCAAAATCCAAGTCTTTTCCGCTCACAATACCTACCGTAGCTGTGGGCTGCTGATTTACATCAAAAAGTCCAAAGGGATTACCTAATGCAACAGCCCATTCTCCAATAATTAATTTTTCTGAATCCCCCATTTTAACATAAGGAAAATCAGACCCATCGAGCTTTAATAGTGCTAAATCGGTAATATTATCTACACCCACTACATCGGCATTATATTCTTCTCCACCAGGTAACGTAACAATAATCTTAGAAGCATATTCAATCACGTGATCATTTGTTAACACATAACCGTCAGGACTAATCACAACACCCGAACCGGACCCTTTTACTTCACGCTGGCGAAACTCCGGGGGGAAAAAATATTCAAACCAAGGGTCCCGCTGAAAAGGACTTGAATAGCGACGCACCTGGGTAACATTAATGCTGGCAACTGCAGGGCTTGCTTTTTTAATAGCCTGGGTGATGGCATTTTGTCGGGATTGGTCAATACTAGATTGACTGAAACCATACGCACCCAAAAAGACCAAGAACAATAAGGATAAAATTATTTTATTAATCATAGTCAACTTGCGTTAGCACCAACCCCCGTGGTGGTGCTTTGTAAATCTGCACATTTTCAACAGGATAATCGATTAAATTTTTATATTTTTCCAATTTATATTTTCCACGAGATATTTCCACCATTGTTCCCACCAAATAACGTACCATATGATGTAAAAACCGATTCGCTGAAACATGATAATTTATCACGGAACCATCCTCATTCCAGAAAGAATCACGAATTATACAATGGCGGTGATCCAAGTCTTCATTATTTTTGCTGAAAGATGTAAAATCATGATTACCAATAATACTTTGCGCTGCTTCATTTAAAATATCACAATCCATTGGTCCTGTATGCCACGTATAATTACGATCGAGTAAAAAATCATCCATGCGACATCGATAAATATAATGCCGTTGCGTTGCAGAAAAACGGGCATGAAACTCGGCTGATACCACAAGGCATTCCATTACCCGTATATCCCGAGGTAAATTCCCATTAATAGCATCTTTCAATTCACAAGAGTCCAAATCCGTCTGAAAATCAAAATGTGCAATTTGCCCTATGCTATGTACACCTGTGTCTGTCCGTCCTGCCCCATGAATGCGGACGATTTTTCCCATATTAAGAATATTGAGCGCTGCTTCAATTTCTCCCTGAATTGTTCGTTCTTTTTTTTGTAACTGCCAACCACTGAATCCAGTTCCGTCATATTGAATTTTAATCTTAAATCGTGGCAATGGTATGGAGAGCCCAGTAGACGAAAAAAATGAAAATAATTTGTATCAGATGGACAGCCTTGAAAATAGTAGGATAAGTAACACCCCTAGGAAACTGTCTTCCATAACCACGAAGCTTCATTGCCATGGCTACATCATCGGCTCTTCGTAACTGATAGATCAGCAATCCTGGCATTTCCCTAGCAGCTATTTTGACCTGTTCCAAGTAAGATAAGTCTGTTTCTAATCCAAGTGATTTACGAGTATTCCGCAACGATTGCCAATTGGATTGAAAGGTAGGATAAAACCGCAATGTCATACCAAGAAACAAAAAGAAATCTTCTACCCATTTCCAAGGTTTGTTTAGTCTCACCCAAATACTCCGAGCAATAATAACGATATCCTGACTTTGTGTAGATTCAAAAAAGAACATCATCGCACCCATCATCAAAAACAATTTCAAACATCCAAAAATTGCCTCGTTCAGAATAATACCCAACGTATTATCAGTTAAAAAAAGTGAGAAAATAAAATAAAGAATGATCATGACTGGAAAATAATAAACAATTGGTTTCAGACGTTGAAGTACTTGTATGAAATATTTGTTATTTAGCCAAATGATCGCCAAAAAAATCAAAAAATGGATTCCCAATCCAAAATAAGTAGTAGAAAGAAGTAATGAGAACGAATAACTCAAATAAAACCATAGATTTACTAATGGATGTTTTATCATCTTAAAACTGAAGCGTTAGGGTATATCCCAGACTACCCGTTTCCGATTGACGCCAAGTTTCAACAGAAAGTGTTTTGTTCTGTGAAATACGTTTTAGATAAAGGGCATCAATCGCTGACACCATATGATTGAGAATGGTCGCGCCTATTCCAAATGTTGCTGCCAATTTCATTTGGTCACTTAATATTCGTTGACGTTCAAATTCGTTACGGTTTTCATTCCGATCCCAATCCCAACTCCAACGCTTATCCTCTGGGTATAAATCACTCATTTCTCTATTACGCAAATGTTCATCATTATAATCTCTTACTGAATCATAATTACCGATATCTACCCAGTATTTATGGTCTTTATCTGATGAAGAAACAGCAGCATGCTCGGATGCAAAAGCAATATAATTCTTTTTTAATATATTTGAGTAGGTAGTCGTTCCCAATATTGTGAGCAGCAAACCTGATTCCATATAGGAATAAAATCGTCCTCGTTTCTGATAATTAAGTGATTTTTGTCCCCATCCTGGAAGAAGCGCCGATTGAATTACAGGGTCTAACTCCCATTTTTCTTTTTTCTGACCTATGGCCAGCCCTGTCAAAAGGATGAGAATTATTAAGAGTGGTTTAACCTTTTGATGAGCCATACGATTTGTATTAAAGTTATAATCAAACATATCTGCGCGAAAACACTACCATACAGCGCAAAAAATGTCATACTAGACCTTAAAGGCACTTTACCTTTAAAAACGGCTTGTTTACCGAAAGAAATCTTTTTTTCAACTTTTCCTGATGGATAAATAATGCCTGAAATTCCTGTATTGGCACTACGAACAATTCCTGTTCGTAATTCCACCGCGCGAAGACGCGCTAGTTCAAAATGCTGTCTGACACCTGATGAATTTTGTAGCCAGGCGTCATTGGCTTCTATCGTTAAGAAGCGGGCACCATTTTGGACAAATCCTCGTGCAACTTCCGGGTGGCTCGATTCATAACATATCAAATTACTGAATAAAATCGAATCCATTGGAAATACCGTGAATTCTGAACCAGCAGTGAAATTAGCTTGCCCAAAATTTAATTTTTTCAGCAAGGGAATTTTATCTGACAAAGGTATGTATTCAGCAAATGGAACAAGGAATATTTTATGGTAGATTATATTGCCTTCCAAACCAATATAAATGGATCCATTATATACTCGACGTCCAGTTGTGTCCCTATAAAAATCAACAGTTCCCATTACAATTGGTATACCAGATTTCATCACCAACCATTCATATTCTCTACGCTTTGGTGATACTCGCATATAGGCTGGCAAAGCAGCCTCTGGCCACAATATCAAATCGGGATTCATTGATATGGCTTCTGCATGAAGAGAGTCCATAATTTCGTATAACCTTGGTCGAAAAGAAGTTTCCCATTTTTCATTTGGGTTTATATTAGGTTGAAGTACCGCTAATTCCCGATAGGGCTTATTTTCATCAAATTCAAATACAGACATACGAATGGTGCCGTAGATCCATGGAAGGGAAAATAATAAAATAAAACATATAACTAGATTTCGTTTATTTTTTTCAGTGTGTATGGAAATGTACGTAACAACATTGACTAGAAGAATCCAGAACCCGATTCCTTCTGTTCCAGTAATTTCTATCATTTGAATTACCGGCAGAAAAACCGTCTGTGTTATTGCTAAGTTCGCCCAAGGAAATCCTAGTGGGCCAAAGCTGCGTACCCATTCCATTGTTACCCATAAAAATGGTATTATAATTAGGCTATTGCCGTTCTTTTTCTCAATCAAAGCAACTATCCAGCCCAATCCAGCCCACATAATACCTAGGTATAAAATAGCTCCAACCAAAGATAACAATACTGCAACACCGTTAGCTCCAGAATTCAAACCAATCCAATAAAGTGAAATCAGATTAGCTATAACTGAAGCAAAAAATGACCATCGGGCCGATTCTTTGGGCATCTGGGTTCGCCAGATATGAATCAAAGGCAGAAAACCAAACCAAGCTGTAAACCCGGGAATCGGAGGATAGGCACATCCAACTAAGACGCCTGCTATTACAGCCAACTGAAATGGTGAACGATCAAATATTCTTTTTATCATTACATTCGATCCAAATAATTCTGCAAAAAAATAGCCGCCGCTGTTTCATCAATACGATCTTTATTGTAGCCAGTTTTTATACCTTGTTGGACTAATGCTTTTTTAGCACTACTCGAACTAAGTCGTTCGTCTTCCAAAGAAACTGGTATATCAACCGCACTTTTCAAATGGCCCGCAAATTGATAAATATTTTCTGTTTGTTTGGTATTTTGTCCTAACATTCCTTTTGGCAGACCAAGTATAATTCTCTCCACTTCTTTTTCAATAATAATGGATTGTATCTGCGTAAACAAATCATCGAGATCAGTATAGGTTATTGTTTTATACGGTTTGGAGATTATTTTTAGAGGATCAGATAAGGCAAGCCCTACCCGTTTTTGGCCGTGATCAATACCGAGGAAACGTCCCATATTATTTTTTGAATTTAATAAATCAGCGTTCAGCACGCTCGACAAAGTCGATACTCTTGACTTTGGACATTATTCGGATCACTCGATCCAATTGTTTCAGATTATTAACCTGAATGATAAGAATAGCAGTAGCGATCGCTTCTTTAACCTTGATATCAACGGAAGAAATATTGATATTGAGTTTTGAAATGGATTCCGTCATATCCTTCAACAGTCCCTTTCGATCCTCCCCCACTACCTTCAATTGTACATTAAAGAAATCTTTACGCGACACCTCCCATTCCACAGGGACCAAACGATCTGATTCTTTATTTAACAAAGGTAAACTGGAACAGTCTGAACGGTGGACAGTGATTCCTCTCCCTCGAGTAATAAAGCCTAACATATCATCTCCGGGGATTGGGTTACAGCATTTACCAAAATTGGCCATAATATTAGAAATGCCCTCCAGTTTAATGCTTTTGCTTTCTTTCCGTTGAAAACTGAAGAAACTAGAAGCTTCAGGCTCTTCAACCTGCTCTTCTTGAGGTGCAATTTTCTCCAAAATATTGCGAATAGAAATTTCACCTTTTCCAATTGCTTCCATCAGTTGATCTGTACTACCAAACCCAAATTTCTTATATGCAGCTTTTATTTCATCCAATAAATTTAGCAATTTCAAACGGCGGAGACCTTTGGTCATAATTTCTTCGCCCATTTTAATACTTTCATCTCGCTCTTTTTTACTTAAATAGCGTTTAATCCTATTCCTCGCTTTAGAAGTAACAGCAAATTTGAGCCATCCATAATTAGGATTTTGAGAACTACTTGTAATTATTTCAACTGTATCTCCGTTTTGCAATTCAGTATTCAACGGTACAACCTTGTGATTGATTTTGGCACCCAAGCATGTTTGACCCACTTCCGTATGTACATGATACGCAAAATCCACCGGCGACGATTTTATGGGCAATTGAACCAAATCACCTTTTGGTGTAAATACAAAAATTTCATCTCCGAATAAATCAATTTTTAAAAGGTGCATGAATTCTTTCGGATCATTTTCTTCGCTCTGTAAAATATCTAATAATTCCCGCAACCATTTTACGTGAGTATCAACACCCTTGGTTTCTGTACCGCTCCCATCCTTATAACGCCAATGTGCAGCTACACCAATTTCAGCTGTTTGTTCCATATCTTCTGTTCGAATCTGGATTTCTACCAGCTTCCCATCTGGACCTATAACAGTTGTATGAATAGATTGATATCCATTACTCTTTGGGGTAGCAATAAAATCCTTGAATCGTTCCTGAATCGGTTTGAATTTTTGATGGAGCACACCCAGTGTAAGGTAGCATTCTTCAATTTTATCAACAACAATTCTAACAGCCAATATATCATAAATCTCTTCAAATGTTTTACCTCGTTCAATCATTTTACTATAAATAGATGCATGTGACTTTGGTCGACCATATACCTTTGGTACTATATTATATTCCTCTAATTCATCTAAAAGTACTTCGGTAATTGTTTTAATATATTTTTCACGACCTTTATGAGAAGATTTCAGCTTTTTTTCAATTTCTTTATAGTCATCTGGATTCAAGGTTTTCAAGACTAAATCGTCAAGCGTCCACTTTACTCTGGCCATTCCCAACCTATGGGCCAATGGGGCATAAATGTCACGCGTTTCTATGGCAGTTCGATGTTGTTTTATACGTGGCAAATATTCAATCGTAGACATATTATGAAGTCGATCGGCAAATTTGATGATGATTACCCGAAGATCCTGGGCTACAGATATAAGCATTTTCATAAAATTACCTGCCTGCTTTTCTTTTTGACTGGTAAAGCGGATCCCACTTAGCTTGGAGACACCATTTACTAAATTAGCAACGTCAGTTCCAAATTTTTTCTCGATATCTACTAAATTTGCTTCCGTATCCTCAATTGTATCATGGAGCAGTCCACCAATAATTGTAATATGATCCATATTCCATTCTGCTAAAATTTTAGCAACTTCTACACAATGATTTTCAAAATAAGACCCACCGGATCGTCTTTTTTGTCCCTCATGATGATGAAGACCAAATTCATATGCCCCCCATAATTCTTTTTTTAAATCATCTTCAGTTAATGGCTCGTTCGAAGTCACTTTATCCAAAAGTTCTTGAAATGGCTTAGGAAACTCTCCTACTAGAAAGGGGGCAAATTTGGTTATGGGATTTTCCATCAGAAGGGTGATTCTGCTTCCATTTCAGCAAAGGCAGCCAAGTTTTCGAAACGTGCAAAACGATCAATAAAAGTTGCCTCGATAGTTCCTGTCGGACCGTTCCTTTGTTTGGCAACAATTATTGTTGCTTTTCCACGGTCATCATCCTCCTGGGAATAAACCCACGGACGGTATAAAAATATTACTACATCTGCGTCCTGTTCAATTGCACCTGATTCACGAAGATCAGATAATTGTGGACGACGGTCACTACGGCTTTCCACTGCACGTGACAATTGAGATAATCCAATAACGGGTACTTCAATTTCTTTAGCCAATGCTTTTAAAGAACGTGAAATTTGTGAAATTTCCTGTTGGCGACTTTCAGCGCCTTTTGGACCAGTCATTAGCTGAATATAGTCCACAATTAATAATCCAATATCATGTTCCGCTTTTAACCGGCGTGCTTTGGCCCTTACTTCCAAAACAGACATTGCTGCCGTATCATCAAGGTAAATCGGTGCCTCAGCTAATTGTCCCACAGCAATACTTAAATTTTTCCATTGTGACTTTGGGAGTTTTCCCGTTCGCACAAGATGACTATCTACACGACCTTCAGCACATAGAAGTCGCATGGCTAATTGATGGTTCGCCATCTCAAGACTAAAAATACCCACACCTGTTTTGTCCATAACTGCTGTATTTCGACCCATAGAAAGCGCCAAAGCAGTTTTACCCATTCCTGGACGACCAGCCACGATAATCAGTTCACCAGAATGGAACCCAGAGGTAATATCGTCTAAATCCATCAACCCTGATGGTACGCCAGTCACACTACCTGGTTTGGACGCAATCTTATCTAATTCTTCAAAGGTATTGTGCAGTATTGGATCAATATGCTCAAAACCACCACGAAGTCTTTTCTCGGAAATGTTGAAAATGGCTGATTCAGCTGAATCCAGAATATCATCTACGTCTTGCACATCTTCAAATGCTTCTTTTGATACTTCATGTGATACTTGAATTAATTTTCTTAATGTATGTTTTTCCAATACAATTTTAGCATAATGTTCAACATTGGCAGTCGTAGGTACGGACTCGGCTAATCCAGTGATATAATAGGCGCCCCCAACGCTTTCTAAATCCTTTTTTTTCTTAAGGCGATCCACAACTGATATTGCATCAATTGGTTCACCCTTTTCAAAAAGGTTTACCATACATGAAAAAATCCGAACGTGAGCATCTTTATAAAATTGACCAGCAGATACCCATTGCATAGCTTTACTTACCGCTTCTTTTGATGTAAGCATGGAACCCAACACCGCCTGTTCAGCTTCCAATGCCTGCGGTTGGGCATTAAGTTCTAATTCCTTATTCTTTGCCATTATATTTATGCATCAATCATGGAACGGATCCATTTAAAATCCTTCCATGCCTCCGGTTTCCAATTTGGGTTTCTCAACAATGCAGCCGGATGATAAGTCACAATCAGTGGCGTATTATGATAATTGTGTAGAATACCGCGCATACTTTTCAACGAATTATCCACATTGAGAAGGGTCTTTCCGGCCACGCGACCCAAAGCTACAATGAGTTTTGGCTGAATCAAATTAATTTGATGAATTAAATATGGTTCGCACTGTTCAATCTCGTCAACTTGTGGATCACGATTTTGCGGTGGCCGGCATTTCAGTACGTTACAGATATAGACATCTTTTTCCCGAGATCGATCAATGGCAGCTAAAATTTTGTCTAATAATTGACCTGCCCGCCCTACGAAAGGTTCCCCCTTTAAATCTTCTTGTTCGCCAGGTGCTTCCCCTACAAGAACTAAGGATGCATTGGGGTCACCAACACCAAAGACAAAATTAGTACGGGATTGACCTAGCTGACAATTCTGACACTTGCGAATTTGTTCATGGAAAGAATTTAAATCAGCAGAAAATACAAGGTGGTTTGTTTGGAGATCTTTTTGTTCTGAGACAGGGTTCGATTCGAGAAATATTTCATCCCCGTACAGTTCACGGGTTTGCTTTAAATAACGGTTTACGGCATCGGAAGAAACTGAATCCATAAATTGCTAACAGTTCACTAGGACCTCTTAGGATTCTTCCTTGGTTTCACTCCAATTTAATTTGCCATCCATAAATTCGTTGACAGCAACCGTGGTAGCTTTTTCAGATTCTACATAATCTTCGGGGTTTTCGTCTACAACTTGGTCATAAACACCCATTTCAACATCTTCGATAGCAGCATCCATCATTTTTTCCATGATTCTATTATTTAGGACTTGTTTTGCTCTTTTAGACATGACAACAACTGCCTCATAAACATCTTTAGTCCGATCTTCCATTTTGCTAATGGATAGTGGTTTAAGACCCATAATACACTCCCTCATTTTCATGTTGTAAAATATCCATAATTTCATCTACGGCTTGCTTTATATCATCATTGATTATGTGATGATCAAAATTGGATTTGTATTCCAATTCTGCACTTAGCCGTTCCAGCCTTTTTGCAATTCTTTCTTCTGAATCAGTTCCCCGCTTTACTAGTCTAGTGTGCAAATCATCCATACTAGGGGGCTCTACAAAAATCGACAAAGTCTTTCCAGAATATATATTTTTAATTGACATCGCACCTTTTACATCTAATTCTAGCAGTAGTAATTCCTGTTGTCGTATTGCCGTCTCCAAAATTGCTTTCAAGGTACCATAATAGTAATTCCCGTGGATTTGTTCCCACTCAGCAAAATCACCGTTCTCGATTAGCTTTTTAAACTCTTGATCTGTCAAGAAAGTGTAATCTACGCCATCAATTTCACCTTTGCGTTTCTCTCGAGTGGTACATGATACAGAAAAACGGATAGATTCATCTCGTCTCTGAAGTGCACGGCATAGGGTCGTTTTTCCAGATCCAGAAGGTGCAGATATGATGATTAAATTTTTCATTTTTATAAAATATTCTGAATTTGTTCCCGCATTTTTTCTGCCTCATCCTTCAAAGTTATGACATGGCTAACAACCTTTTCAGAATAACTTTTTGACCCAATAGTATTAATTTCTCTCCCCATTTCCTGGATTAGAAAATTCAGTCGACGCCCAGCAGGTGCATCAATAGTTAATAGGGAATTAAATTGCTGAAAATGACTTTTTAAACGGACTGTTTCTTCGGTCACATCAGCTTTTTCCGCTATCATAGCAATTTCTTGTGCTAAACGACTTTCATCTACCGTGGTCCCATTTAATAATTCAGATATTCGGGCACGGAATCGTTTTTCGCGCTTATTAAATTCTTCCGGTAACACCTTTTCAAGCTGACCTAAGATTCCCTCGAGATTTGATAATCGACTTTCGAAATCACTTTTGAGCTTTCCCCCTTCAGTTTTTCGCATTTGGATTACTTCATTGCAAGCTTTATCCACTGCTTTACCTAACTGGTTTGAATTAATAGATTCAGTATCCGAATAGGTAAAAAGGTCATTGGCATTGACTATATCGCCTAAATCTAGATGACGGCCATATTCTTTTTGAACCTTTAGCAAAATTTTTTCTATCGCTTCAAAGCGATCTTTATTGAAAGATAAGGATTGTGTTTTACCACTTCCTTCAAACTCCAAATTCACATGAATCGTACCGCGGGTAAGCTTTTCCGAAATTATGTCACGAATATTTTTTTCATCAGCAGGATTTATATCGATTCCCCGGATTTTAATATCTAAAAAACGGCCATTCACTGCCTTAATGAGAGCAATTACTTTGCTGCTACCTTTTCCAGCCGTTCCACGGCCAAATCCTGTCATACTCTGAATCATCTGTTTTCCATTCAAAAAAAGCCTGTGAGTTTACAGTTTATCTTTAACGTATCACAATTAGTTCTATAAATAAACACTTGTTACAAATCAGGTAGATTACAGTAATAAATAATAATATTGATGACCTGACCTTAAATTAAATTTTCCCATGATAGTATCTATTAGTCCTATAAAATTTTATAATATAATTTTAATAGTTAGTTATTATGATTAATGACATGAAAAAAGTTTTTATTACTGGTGCAAGCAGCGGGATAGGTGAATATCTCGCCTATGCCTACGCCAAACATGGATATTTTGTAGGCTTGGCATCTCGTCGCGAGGATAGATTAAAGAATGTCGCCAGCAAATGTTTCGAGTATGGTGGCGATGCAAAAGTATATCTCCTTGATGTATTGGATGAGGATGCATGTCAGCAGGCAATCCAGGATTTTATCGGACTTCCTGGCACAGTGGACAGTGTCTTTGCCAATGCAGGAATAGGCAATCCAGACAAACTTAGTTCTGGACGTTCACATGTAATGAACCAAATCTTAAGCGTAAATATTTTAGGTGTCACAAATGTTGTAATGCCATTTATACCTCATTTTAAAGAACAGAAAAGTGGAAAAATCGCTGTCATAAGTTCTGTGGCCAGTTTTCGCGGTTTGGCTCACCATTCCGCTTACAGCGGTTCAAAAGCAGCTGTACGAAATATCAGCCAAGGATGGGGTATCGCTCTACATAAATATGGTATATCAGTCACAGCGGTTTGTCCCGGTTTTATCAAAAGTGAAATGACCGCTAACAATGATTTCCCAATGCCTTTTCTCATGAATACAGATTTAGCCGCAGAGAAGATCATTCAGGCCGTGAATAAAAAGAAAAAAGTCTTCATTTTCCCTTGGCAGTGGAGAATTTTTATGGTACCCATTATGAAATATGCTCCAGACTGGTTCGTACGAAGACTTGGCATGTAAAGACGCAACTAGAAATTATAATTTTTCGATATATCCGCGGATCCAGTCAGAATTCAATGCCAGTGAAACCAAATGGGTAGCTCCTAAATCCGAACCGGACGGCTCATTTATAAAAGCATAATCCAAAGATAAATTCTCCCAACTAAGACCAATTCCTGCTGTTGTTGACCCAATGGTATTTTTACCAAGTCGAATAGAAATTTTATAATCATAAACAATATTTAAACCGAATCTGGTTCTTCCCCCGTATTTCCCGACCTTAAAATCATCATCTAAAGTTTGTCCTGAAGCATCTAATTCTATGTTACTCATACCCGTAAAGGATAAAGGTATTTTGGATAATCGATAGGTATGAGATAATCCTGTAATAACTGTAGGCTTGAATCTCTCTACGGTACCACTGTCCCAAACCTGCCAACTTGTAGTGAAATCCCGAATGGTGAGCCCGAATCTACCATTCTCCCAAGGGGTTGCCAATATGCCAAAATCGAGCCCAATACCAGTGCCAGAATATTCTCCTAGGCTATGATATAGAGATTTCAGAGCTAATCCAATCTCATATTTTTCTCTTTTCCATGAAGTACTTAAGTGTAACCCGAACTGACGCTGCGAAAAATATTTCAGTTTACTTTCATCTAATCGTTCACCTTCATCCAGGACACCATTTCCTTCTCCAATATCGCCAGTACCGGGGACTCCATCCAAACCAAAGTCAAGAAGGATATTGCGTGTATCAGGTATCTGATCAATCCCTTCATGAATAATAATCCAATTGAAGGGACGTGAAAAATTGCGGATTGGAAATCCCAAAAGATCACTACTAATCATACCTGCTAAGCGGCTCTGATGCGTGTAGTTCACATTATGGAAACCAACTTTACCGCTAGCAGCAGGGTTGAATAAAGGTGATACAGATGTACCATAATCGGTAACCGCAGCACCACCCAAAGCTAGGATTCTGGCATCACCTGCACTTTGAAACACCTGCCATCCATAACGTACCCAATAAGATTCAGCACATCCCATCGAAACAAAAAAAACCATAAATATCATCCAAGTACAACTTCTGATCGATGAATGATAAAATGGAGCTGAGTTATAGATCATATTTTTTCTTTAATTCATCAAGTTTTTTGATCGCTTCTAGCGGTGAAATCTGCATGAGGTCCAAATTCGATAAATCTTTTTTTAATTCCGATTCTTGTTCTGCAAACATAGAAATTTGGTTTTCAATAAATGTATTTTTTCCTTTTTCATCGGCAGGGTGATTTTTCAAATGATAATTCAATATTTCTTTTGCTCGTGAAATCACCTGATTGGGTAATCCCGCCATCTGAGCCACGTAAATTCCATAACTCTTGTCCCCGGGACCGGGCATAATCTGGCGTAAAAAAACAATTTTATCACCAAATTCCTTTACTGCGATGTGGTGATTTTCTAAGCGTTCCAAAGTATTTTCAAGATCCGTCAATTCATGATAATGTGTAGCAAATAAGGTTCGTGCCGCCACTTCCTTCTTTTGATGCAAATATTCCGTGATTGCCCAGGCTAACGATAATCCATCATAGGTAGCTGTTCCTCGGCCAATTTCATCAAGCAGTATTAAACTTTTCTCCGTTGCATTATTTATTATATTGGCTGCCTCATTCATCTCTACTAAAAAGGTGCTTTCTCCCCCCGCAAGGTTGTCGCTGGCTCCAACGCGGGTGAACAGTTTATCCACAATACCAATTTCCGCCGATTCTGCAGGTACAAAACACCCTATCTGAGACATCAGTACAATAAGACCAGCTTGACGAAGATAAGTGGATTTACCGGCCATATTCGGCCCCGTAATAAGATGGATTTGACTTTTTTCTGTATTCATGGATAGATCATTAGGAATAAATCGTTCCGTAGCTGGAAGCAGTTGTTCTACCACAGGGTGGCGTCCAGCTTTGATTTTGAGGGTACCCGCTTGGGTGAATATCGGACGCGTATATTTGTTACATATTGACACCCAGGCAAAGTTAGATAGCACATCCAATCGACTTAAGACAGATGCATTTTCCTGCAATATACCTGCCTGTAACAAAATATATTGGCACAGCTCCTGAAAAATTCGTGATTCAATAGATTCAATTTTCTCTTCCGCAGAAAGAATTTTTTCTTCATACTCTTTTAATTCCGGAGTGATATAACGTTCAGAATTCACCAACGTTTGTTTCCGGATAAATTCTTCCGGCACTTTTTCACTATGAGTCCTGGTGACTTCAAGATAGTAACCAAATACCTTATTATAACCGATCTTTAATGATGGAATTCCAGTTCTTTCCCGCTCAGATTTCTGCAAATTGGCAATCCATTCTTTACCACCGATGCTAAGCTTCCGAAGTTCATCCAGTTCAGGATCTACACCATCCAATACCACATTACCATGTTTCACCTGTGAGGGCGCGTCAGGATTGATTGTTTCTGAAATCCGATCCTTAATGCTATCTGTATCGACAAAGTTCTGAATAAAAGTTTTGAGATGTTTATCATTAGAATTTTTCAACAAGGAAATCAATTCAGGAATTTGTTCTAAACTATAACGGAGTCCATTGATTTCTTTGGGGGTAATTTTTCCATTATTCACTCTGCCAAGAATGCGTTCAATATCGGATATATTTTTTAAGCAATTTTGCGTATCCTCTAATGTGCGCTTTTTCTTTTGAAAAGATTCAACGATATCAAGCCGTCGATTCAACTGTTTCGGATTGGTGATAGGTCGATTTAGCCATTGTTTAAGCAAACGTCCTCCTCCAGCAGTAACAGTTTTATCTAATACATCGATTAAAGTCCCGTGGGTACCTTGAGTAGATAAACTTTGAAAAATCTCCAGATTTCGAACTGTAAATCCATCCAATCCCATCACATATTCATCCAGGATCGGCCGAATGGTTGAAATATGATCCACGGCGCTACTTAGAGACTGAGTAATATGATGAAAAATAGTGCCCGCGGCAATTATCCCTTCATTCAAATGTTCACAGCCAAATCCCTTTAACGATTTCACTTTAAAATGATCGATTAGAGTCCGATATGACTGGTCATAATTATAAAACCAATCCTCTACTTTCGTGACAAAGGGCTTTAGTTCACGATACCAATTGGCTGTTGAATAAATAACCGTTTCAGCTATCAATACCTCACGGGGTGAAACCTTCCGTAATGATTCTGCCAACTTCTCAGGCAAACATTGCCCGATGAGAAACTCACCGGTGGATTGGTCCAAGACCGCAAAACCTACATTAGATTTCCCAAAATGAATCGATGCCAAATAATGGTTGGCTTTTTGGTCTAAGGCCTGTTCAGAAGTAATCGTGCCAGGCGTCACTACCTCAATCACTTCCCTCTTCACAATTCCCTTTGCTAATTTGGGATCTTCTACCTGCTCACAAATGGCCACACGGTGTCCGGCATTCACCAGTTTATGCAAATAATTATCTAAAGCATGGTATGGGAATCCCGCCAGCGGCACATCGGCAGCGGCACCATTGGCTCTTTTTGTCAGTACAATCCCTAGAATTTTTGCAGTGGTTTTTGCATCTTCATTAAAGGTCTCGTAAAAATCCCCCATACGGAACAGGACAATAGTGTCACTATATTTCGTCTTTACTTCCATATATTGACGCATCAGAGGCGTACCGGTGTCCTTAGGCAAGGGACTCTCCTTTCAGGCGTACATCTCCATCTCGCTCTGTGAGACCTTCTTTATCACAGTATTCAAGCAAGGGTATGGCAGTTTTGCGGCTGGTACTTGTGATATTTTTAAAGTCAGCTACTTTCATTTTAGGTTTGGATGAAAAATATCTAGATAATTCATTCTTCAATTTATCCAATACCTCTACGTGAATCCACAATCCATGCGCTAACGCCACAATCGTTCCTTGATCCTTAAGTATATGCAAAATTTCAATTATTTTTTTAGGATTGTCTAATGGGATTTGATCTGCCGTTAACAAACCAAAATTAGCATCCCTAATGGTCTTTTCAAGGGTTACTGATAATCTTTTATCTAAATCCGATAAAACAATAGCATGGCTTTTCAGTGCATAACCACCTTCCGAATAAATAAGTTCATCCGATATTTTCTCCAATAAAAAAGATAACCAATTAATACTAAATCCAGATATCTCTTTTATTCGAACTTGAGAAAGGGATTTTACATAGGGATTCTCTTCATGAAAATTCTGGAGTATAGATCGGAGTAAATCAATGGAATCATCCCGCATTTTTGAAGTAAATAGAAACCCTTTTTCATTGAATATAATACTTTCATCCTTAATCAAAGATTTAATCTGTTTTTCTGAAATGTGAAAATCCCGGGCCCAATTCCCTGTAGATTTTGGCGATTTCCAAAAATATTCCACAAATTGTTTTAATCGTTCACCTTGAGATTCACTGATCATTTTTGTCCATTTTTTTAGTGAAGATTTATTTGATATTGGATTTGGGTCTAGGACAAGACAGCCGCCTATCGTTTCCATGGGAGAAAAACTACGGATGATAAACTGTGCATCCATAATCACCGCTGCTGGTTTTTCCAGAATGAAAAGCACGTTCCCATTTTGCCCAGCCTCCAATACTTTTTCTATCATCATTACTTTGGCAATCACCTCCGCCGTACCAATATGGAGATGAACGCGCTGACGGTTCTTCAACTTCCATTTCGTGTCAACAATCATTGTCACATGTGCAATCAATGTCTCTGTTGAATTCACCCAATTAGGCTCAGCAATTACAGTACCGCGATAAAGGTCCTCCAATTCTGCTCCCGCCAAATTAATAGCAGCCCGATCCCCCATTTTCACAATCGATGTTTTAGTGCCATGGGTTTGCATCCCACGTATTTTTACTTTTTTATTTCCAGGTATGATCTCTAATTCCTGCCCGGTTTTTGTCTTTCCAGATAGAACAGTTCCCGTTACTACTGATCCAAAGCCAGTTTTTGAGAAAACACGATCTACGGACAAATGGAAAAATTTCCGGTCTAAATTCGTTTGTATAGCTTTAGACTGGATGGTAATCTCAGATTTTAGTGCTTCAATTCCTTTCCCCGTTTCTACGGACGTTCGTATGATAGGCGCATCTTTTAAAAACGTATCAGAAATCAAGTCTCGGGTCTCTAATTCAATAAGGTCTATCCAATCAGAATCTTCAGCTAAGTCTGTTTTGGTAAGTGCAATAATCCCATATCTCACGCCTAGTAGTCTAAGTATATGGAGGTGTTCTCGAGTCTGAGGCATGATGCCGTCATCAACTGCAATAACAAGTAGAGCGATGTGGATGGTAGAAACTCCCGCCACCATATTACGGATGAATCTTTCGTGTCCAGGAACATCGATAATAGTAATATTTTTATCCAGGTAGGCAAAACCTAGATCAATGGTCATCCCGCGGGATTTTTCTTCAGCTAGGCGATCTGTATCGGTACCTGTGAGGGCCTTGACCAAGGCCGTTTTGCCATGGTCAATGTGACCAGCTGTGCCGATGACGATCTGCGACATTTTCCTGTCTATTGTATTGCACTGATGGCTCCTACCAGATCTTTTTCCTGACCTGGAATGATTGCTTTGAGATCAATAAAAAATTTATTTCCATGTATATATCCCACCACAGGAATCTTACCTTTTCTAAATTTGGCTGCCAACTTTGATGCTGACCGATCTTTTTTACTAAATCTAAAAGCCATACTTTCTAGTTTTTCTTCTGGCAGTGACCCGCTTCCTGCCTCTACCTCAGATTTTACTAGGGTGATACCTAATAGATCTACGGTTTTCTTAGGTAAAGAGGACAGAATGACTTTTCCTCTTTTTTGTAGAGCCGCTCTTGAATTAGTCATGAGCAAAATGGTAAGGTTGCTTATGGATGGTCCATCATCTCCAAATGAACGTAGGGTTTCTTCCAAAAACGCTAGAGACCATTTATCACAGCGAACCGCTCTGGAAATTGGGTTCTTTTTCAGTCGACTGATCAATGTTTTTTTGCCAACAATGAGCCCTGCCTGTGGACCACCCAAAAGTTTGTCACCAGAAAAAGTTACAATTCCTGCACCCGACTTCACAACATCTTGGATAGGTAGATGAGTAGGTATTCCTTTTTTAGACAAATCAACCATTTCACCACAGCCCAAGTCCACCATGACCGGAATACGTTTTCTCCTCCCCAATTCAACCAAGTCAGCCAAATCTACTTCGCTGGTAAAACCACGTACTACATAATTACTGGTGTGGACCCAAAGGATCAACCCTGAATTCTTGCCGATTGCTTTTTCATAATCTTTAAGATGAGTACGGTTGGTGGTACCTATTTCCTTTAAGATACAACCGCTTTTTTTGACAACATCAGGAATGCGAAATGAACCACCGATTTCTACCTGTTGTCCACGGGAGACAATAACTTCTTTACCTTCTGCAAGTTCATTTAAAGCTAGTAATACGGCGGCGGCATTATTGTTTACAGCCATGGCAGTTTGTGCGCCTGTCAATGCCGCAAGTAATGCATTCACATGATCCTGGCGCTGGCCTCTGTTCCCCGATGAAAGATCTAATTCAAGATTAGTATAACCAGACACTCGTTTAGCCACCTGTTTTGCAGTGCTTTCTTTCATGGGGGAACGACCCAAGCCAGTGTGTAAAACGATCCCCGTTCCATTAATGACAGATCGCATGGAAGTGTCCGATAAACGATCAATTTCAGACACTATTTCCTGAATAACCTGACTACGTTTCAGGGTCAACTTTCCTTTTTTGGCAACAACGCGGTAGTGATCAATCTCTGATTTTATTATATATGTTAAATACTTATTATTTAATGATTTATACTTATTACAATTAAGTAATACTTCAGATACAGATGGGAGTTCTTTAAGTTGGTTTTGTTCCATAAGGAGAGGAAAGGTAATTTATTTATAAAGCAAGGTTCAAGTTGTTCCCGCCGCTCGTTTCATAAGGAAAGCAAAAATTACACTAGGAATCAATAAAATAGCCATAGCAGGAAAAACAGTGGATATTCCCATATTTTCCGCAATCAATCCACTGAAGCCAGCTGCAAATGAACCAATACCAAAACTGAGAAAAAAACTGATGCCATATCCCAACCCACGGTTTTGGCTGTGAGTAAATTCAGCAATTAGTGTATTACCTATGGGCTGGTTGCTGAAATACGCTATACCTAACATAATACCTGAAAAGATCAGGATAAGGTCTGATGTATAACCCATAAGAAGCAAAAATGGAATATTGGCCATAATAATAAAGATGAGTACGGTTGGCTTATGAAAACGTTCACCAATTCTTGCACCTATCAGTTGTCCTCCCACCCCTGCAATAAATACCATTGTAGGAAAAATTCCCGCTTTCATATTGCCTGAAATAGATGGGAAAATGATATCAGTGTTCTCTGCAAAATGGACTGGCATAAAGGTAGTGAATCCGTAATAGGCCATTCCCATAAACATATTAGTCAAATAATAAAAAATGAGCGCAGGTTTATTCGTGGATTCCTCGTGGTTTTCAAATTCATCTTCAGGAATCTCAGATCGTTTTCGATAGGGTATTATAAAAAATGTGCTGATTGCCAATATCCCATTAAAAATACCAAGGAAAGCGTATGATGCACGCCAAGAGATAATAGCTGCCAAAGAGGTTGCCAAAATCGGTCCAAGTGCGGAACCAGTTGATCCGAATATGCCATGGATAGCCATGCCTCGTGTCAATATTTTGATGCGATGAGAAATAAGGGTTAGCCCTGCCGGATGATAAATACTACAGAAAAATCCCATTAATCCAAGGCCCACCACCATCATCTGGAAAGATGATGAAAGGGCAACAATTAAAGCAGATATAGATGAACCAATCTGGTAAATCAATAAGAGTTGTCGACCACCAAAACGTTTCTCAGCCCACCCAGCTGGTATGGCGCCCAAACCAAACATAAAGGCACTGACCGTAACCAAAAATCCTAACGTATCTAAACCCACATTAAATTCATTACGAATTATAGGAATAAGGCTAGGTAGTGCCAGCATAAGAGCATGGACTGATAGGTGGCTTCCGCCGGTAATACTTAGAATGATTTTTTCGAAACGCGTCATAAATAAAAAACCCTCCCTACCTAAAGGTAACGAGGGTTTATATCAAAATGAAAAAGCGAATTATCGTTTTTCAGCAATACGTGTTGCTTTGGAACCAGTCAGTTTACGCAAATATTTTAGCTTAGCACGACGAACCTTACCACGACGTTTTACTGTAATTTTGTTAACCACGGGTGCATGGATAGGAAAAATTCTTTCAACACCAATACCAGCGGAAATTTTACGAACGGTAAATGTTTCAGAAATATCACTTCCCCTACGGCCTATCACTATTCCCTCAAATTTCTGAATTCGTTTTTTGCCACCTTCAACCACACGCACGTCTACTACGACCGTGTCTCCAGGGCCAAAATCTGGCAAATCGGTTTTCAATTGTTCCTCTACAATCGGTTTAATTTTATTCATCCTTTGCCTCCGATTCATTTAATTCTAAATATTTTTTCCAAATATCAGGACGTTTTTCCTTTGTACGTTCTTTCCTGCGAACTTTACGCCAATCTTCAATTTTTTTATGGTGTCCAGAAAATAATACTTCTGGTACAGCCATACCTTCTATTTCTCGTGGCTGGGTATAATGAGGGCCATCCAATAGATCCGCCGCAAAAGTATCGCTTAAAGCTGATTCCATCTTATTCAGCACCCCAGGAATAAGCCTAACAATGCTATCAATCATGATCATTGCCGGAATTTCACCATTGGTTACGACAAAATCTCCAATGGAATATTCATGACTTATATATTTTTCAATGATCCTCTCATCAATACCTTTATAATGCCCACAAATTACAATAAGCTTTTTTACAATGCTGTTCTCTTCGGCTAACCTGTGATTCCAGGGTTTCCCCTGAGGTGAGGGGTAAATGATTCTTAAATCATTGATGCCGCCCACTAATTGGATCGCATTTTCAATGGCCTTGAATATAGGTTCCGCCATCATCACCATTCCAGCACCACCACCATATGGTGTGTCATCAACCTGACGATAATTACCTACACCATATTCTCGCAGGTCTATCAAGTGGAAATCTACTTTTTCCCGCGTCACTGCCTCTCTAAGCATGGAATACTGAACCACCGTTTCCACTAATGTCGGAACCGATGTAATAATTGCAATCTGGTGCTTCAATCCAATAAGCCGTCCATGGGTGTGATAGTCACGATCCCCATCTGTATATCCACCGAACAAATAATTTCCGGTACAACCGGAATCAATACTTCCTTTTTCCCATGCCTAATCACATATGCATCATTGGCTGGCAGGCTAATCATATCCACAAGTTCGCCAATGACTTCACCGTTATCAGTAACCACCGATGCTCCTAGTAAATCTGGAGAAATCATATTAATCGGATCCGAATCTGTCACAGATACAAACAATAACTGCCCAATCATTGATTCAGCTTCATCTCGAGTTTCCATACCATTGAAAAGAAAACGACGCTTTTTCTCCACCCCAGATACTTTTTCAAGCTTGACGTCCCTGGCAATATTTGGATCAAATCCGATAAAAAGCGGTTTTACCGTTACATAGTCGTCAAACTGACGAACTAACGGTCGAACGCCTACTTCACCTTTTAGGCCAGCTGCCCGTGTGATTTTCGCTATAGCAAAAAGCTTATTTTTCAATAGTATCTATTACTTCCAATCGAGCGCGCTTACCGCCCTCTTTGGCGTTGACAGCAAAAAGTAATGTTCGGATTGCAGATATATTCCTTCCCCGCTTTCCAATTACTTTTCCATAATCACCATCACCTACGGTGAGTTCATAAATAATACTCTGATCTGACTCAACCGTTTTTATGTCAACTTCATCTGGTTTATCAACCAGTTGTTTCACCATTATCTCTATGAACTCTTTCATATCAATACTCCCTTCAGCCAAAAGAGATTCTTATTCTTCTGACTTTTCATCTTCACCTTCATCTTCGGCCGCATCTTCCGAATCACTTTCCTCTACTTCAGCAGCTTGTTCTTCCACTACTTCTTCAGATGATTCAGATGCCACCTCTGCCGGTGTTTCTTCTACAGCTTCTGCTTCTTCAATTTTTTCATCAGGCGCTTCTTCCTCTGCAGGTGCTTCTTCAGCTGGTGCTTCCTCAGCGGGCGCTTCCTCAGCAGGTGTTTCCTCTGCAGGTTCCTCCTCAGCGGGCGCTTCTTCTGCAGGTTCCTCCTCAGCAGGCGCTTCTTCCTCTGCAGGTGCTTCTTCAGCTGGTG
>LUMJ01000264.1_pt2 | contig 34153 bp, 49 predicted proteins | sample 729631 | NCBI WGS metagenome assembly LUMJ01 (sample SAMN03860266, study PRJNA289734) | marine metagenome | biome: seawater column; feature: ocean; material: water; isolation source: Red Sea water column Station 22 - depth 500m | place: Saudi Arabia: Red Sea | collected 2011-10-15 | depth 500 m
TTTATTCTCATCTTATAAATGCTCCGATTCTTCCGTGTATATCTGGATACTCTTTGTATCTATAACCATTTGGTGCAGTTGTGTCTTGTTCTTCCCATACAGGCACAAATTCATTTACACCGTGTTCAAAGTCTGGGTTATGTCTAAAATGTACTTCAATTAGTTTGTTACCAATGTATTCACAATTCAAGTATTGTTTGTTGCCAAAATATTCATATATATTTTTTGGCAAAGGAACGTTGTCTTCTGTTTTAACCCAACGATCCCATTTTGAAAATGTGTCAGGAGATTTAAATCCTTCTACACATAATACTTGTCTGCCATATGTGTAATCAACTGATAAATGTCTTCCTTCAAACATTTCACACCAAAAATATCCTGGCTTAATATGTGAAGTATCTTTTTCTAAAAATTCTTTTCTAGCACCTAATCCTAATCCCATAGCATTGACACAAGGTCTAACAATATACTCACCTGATTCAGGAACATTAACTCCTGCAGGTCCACAGTTATATCCTAATTTTTTTGCTAATACAAGTTTGTCTAATGCCCAAGCATCGTTTGGATCAACACTTTCCCAAGTAGTATCGTCACCGCTATGATTATGTATTACCTCGTGTATCTTCATTTTGCGTTGATCCTGTCGTTAACTATGTCCCAATTAATAATCTTCCAAGTGTTTGATAGGTATTTGCTTTTATCTGCTTGGTAGTCGAGTGCCCATGCGTGTTCCCACCAATCTACTAACAGTGCAATATTTTTTACAACTTTATGATTTTTAATTGTTTTAATTGCACCACTTGTATCCATATAAACCCAACCTGAGCCTTGTATGCCCATAGCTTCTCCAGTAAATTCTTTTTTAAACTTATCAAAGTCGCCAATTAATTCTGCAGAAGCACCTGTAGGTTTGTTGCTACCACCCGGCTTTTTAAATTGTGGAAAGTATAAACCGTGCAAGTATGCACCTGCTATTTGAAAATCACCACCTTTGCCTTCGTTAGCTTTATCTACATAACCCTTGTATAGTTTGCCATAGTGATAATCTAATGTATCCTTACTCATTACAGGTACTAGATCTGTACGGTCATAAGGCAATTTAGCCTGTATATAGTGCTTCTTAGACTCTTCTATCTGGTCGATTTGGTCTATTAGGGTCCTGATATCCATTGTATCAGTATTTATTTTTTGGGCATTGGGTTCTCACCAGTTAGTTTGGGTCGTGCAAACCATAGTTTAAACCATTCGTTTGTTCCGGGTTGGATGTTGTGTTTTCTTTGATATTGTGATTTTTTTGTACCTATTAAAGATAGATTCTCACCGGCTGATGTAGATTCCTCTTTTGGTTCATTTATTCCTGCTAGTTTTTTTAATCGTTCTAATTCGTCCATTAAAATTTGCCTCGTTCTAACATTTGTTTTGTTATTTTAGGTTTAACTTTCTCAACCTTGCCGCCTTTAGCAAGAAATTCTTTCATCATGCGATCACGTTCTTCTTGTGTTGTTTTTTTCTCTTCTTTATCTGTGTTATAATTTCGATTAATGCCTTCAAACTTTCCCATATTGATCCAGTGCAGTTTGTACTTTAGTTAGTGGGTCTCTGTTTGCTTGATATAAAATTCCGTAACCACCAGCACCTTGCCAACGTTCAATATTAACAGGTCTATCGTCAATTAGTATGTTTGGTGTGCCTGATGCTTTATCTTTTGCGTGTGATTCTTTTCTTCCGGTAATAATAATTTGATCTGGATTCTCAATATGTTGGTCAAGCCATAGTTTTTTGTATTTGCTTGAATTTTGATGATCACCTCGTAATGGTGATGTTAGAATTGAAAACGAACCTCCAGTAAATTTTTTAACCATATCAATTAACTGGTCAGCATTTGGAAATTCTGGAAGTGTTGCAAAAAAGTCTGTACCTGTAATTCTATTAATTACTTCTGCTTTTAAATCTTTTGTTTTATCTGAAGTTAATTGTTTCCAATGTTGTACGCCATATAGTTTTTCTACACCACCAAAGAAGTCTGCTAATACTCCATCCATATCTATATACACTATAGGTTTATTTTCCATTTCTTCATTGTACAACTTTTCGTTGTTCATTGCAACTTTTACACCCATAGCATTTTGAATCATTTGGTAAATTGTTTTACTTTTTGCACCACCCATTACTATTTGCACCACCCATTACTATTTTAGAAAAATTTGTAAAATCATCATTTTGTGCAAATTCTCTTGCCTTAGATGCTGAAGCACCTGATACGCCTTCTGCGTCTGGATCTCTTTCTCCAGCACTTATAACATCAACAAAATCAAAATTATAAAGTTCGTTGCCTTTTTTATCTGGTTTGCCGTTGTATTGTTTTAACAGTTTATCAAATTCCATTACTCTATCACTGCCAGCAACCATTATAACTCTTGTTCTGCCTTGTGCTTCAATAACTTGTAATGCTTTTATAACTGTATTTGCTTCACTATGTCCAATTTCTAAATCTGGATCATTTATTAAAGTTTGTAGATATGCCAATTTTTGATTAAAAGAAAGTGGATCTTTTTTTGGATTTTGTGAATGAGATAGAAAAATAAATCCCTTGCCATTGACTTTTTTAGCCGTGGCTTGGACTAGTTCAATTAATTTTTGGTGTCCTATCGTGGGAGGATTAAATCGGCCAAAAGCAAAAACGGCTGTTGCCCTACCGTCCTCTTTGAGAAACAGTTCCTTTAACAACATCGTATTCGCCTTTTTCTATATTTTCCTTTTCTCTATCTGCTATAATTTGAGCTACTTTTAATCTAGTTTCTTTTGGAAACATATCTTTAACATCTTGATCTGGTGAACCATATTCTTTAACATATTCTCTTGCGGCATCATCTACAAGGTACATCCATAATTTAATTACTTTTGCATGGTCGTATATACCTCTTCTCATTTTTCTTCTAATGTTTTCAATAATAGGCATAAAACGTCTACGATATAACTCCTCATTGTTCATAATGTATGAGTCTAATTCGTTAACTGCGTCAGAATCTTGTGCTTCTTTTATGAATTGATATGCTCTCATTAAGCATATTTATTAGTAAAGGTTCTCGAGCAACCACATATAAAAAGGGGAAGTAAATGTAAATGCCCATATGCCATTATGGCCTAGTTCAGTAACATTTTTATATGATTCTGGTAGTTTATTTCCTATTTTTGCTTGTTGTGTTGCCCATGGTTCTGGATATTCAGGGGTATATACACCCTCATATATTAATGAACCTATGTTAATTTCATCGATTTCAACGTGTTTGATATTCAATAGTTGGTTGGTTCTTTTTCTGTGCTAGTTATTTCGTTTTTAAAATAGGATTTATCGCCAACTTTTACTTCTACTATTGGTGGTTTGTTCCAGTAAGTGGAATATAGTTCTATTTTGAATTTTAAAGATTCGGTTGCCATGTAAATTCTAATCCGGATTTATGTCCTATATACGGTCTATTTACATCAGCTCTGAACAGCTCTAGTGTGATCGTGGTTCCTTCAAAAACAACTTTCATATGTTTGTCATTTTTAGATAAAACTTCTGCAATTTTAGTTTTACCATTATCTATACAAAGAATTTCTATTGAGTCCATAATTTCTTTTTAAACCATTTAGTAATTTTGCTATTTTTTACTTTATTTAAAACTGTATCTTTTTCTTTTTCTTCAATGCTTTTAGAGGATATTGTATTATAATTTGTACTTAAATCATTTGAAGCAAAGGCCATTGCAGTTGCCGTGTCTGATGTTTTATCATAATCATATAAATTTGCTTTTAAATTACCTGTATTATCAAAACATTTTGGATTTTTTAGATGTAAAAATTGGCAATTCCAATTTAACTTTTTAATAAAGTGTATTCCAAATTCAACTCCATCATTGTCTTTTTGTCCAGCAATATCTTGTCTATATTCTGTTGATAATTTTAATGAAAAGTCTTTGTCATTTTTTGATGTATGTTTAAAATAAAATCCTATGTCTTTTTCATATGTGTCATTAGCCATATTAGAATTAATAGTTGTATAGTTAACTTGTCCATCTAGTGTTCTTGATTCTGGAACACTTAAATTCATTGTACCTTTTGTTATATGACTTGGTATAGATGCAGTAAATCCATAACTATTATTATTGTCGTGTTTAATTTCATATCCTAGTTTCATGGATTCAGTTTCAATATTATCAAATCCTGTAATTAAACTATTGTTCGTTGTGTTTACATCTGTATAACCTTTTGAATAATCAAAACTTATTACATTGTTGCCTAAACTATATTCAAAACCAAGTTGTCCAAAGTTTGTTGTATTGTTATCACCAACTGCAAGTACACCGTCTGAAGAATTGCCTAACCAAGTATCTTGTTCATTCATTTGTCCTATAGATGTTTTAAATTTAAGGTTGTTAGTTAAATCAAAATGTTTACCTATGTTTGCTGAAAAGTCTCCATTTCCGTTTTCACCTGAGTACACACCAAAGTTCATAAATCCTAAATCATAATTTCCACCTTGTGCCCAAGAACCATACATTGTTTGAACTGGAAGATATGTGTGTCCATCCATCATTACTTCAATGTCTGAAACTTTTCTATTGTCGGTTACTGTAAAATTTGAACCTAAGTTTACATAATAATCTCTTTCATAACCATCAAGTACCATTACTTTTAAATTTTTTAGATTACTTGGCAACGATGTACCTGTTGCAAAATATGTACTATACACATTAACAACTGGACCATTTGTTCTACCTGTTGTTGGAATCCCAACTACACCTTGTGGTTTTGTTGCTTCATCTAAATCTAATAAACCATGACCATGTGTGTTTACATCATATTCTTTAATGTCTTTATTTGCAGTTGTTAAAACTAATTGTACAAGATTTTCACCTTTCATGTGTGGCCACATTTCATTTAATATACCAAATGCACCGGTAACGTGTGGTGCCGCCATACTAGTACCTGACATATTCATATATCCATTATCAGATACTGCACTATAAATTTCTTGTCCTGGTGCTAATATATAAAAGTCTGAAATTCTATGTTTGTCATTACAAGTATTATTAGACGTATTAATATCTAAACATACGTGACCTGCTTTATTACCTTGAACTATTTGACCCGTTGTGTCCCAATTACCCACAATAACCATTTTACCACCTAGTATAAGATTGCCACTTGCGTCAACTTCTGTTGCCCAAATACCTGGATCACTTGCAAACTCGAATTCAGAATTACCTGCAGAGTTTACTAAAATTATATCGTTGTCAGTTGCTACTTTATAATATTTTGCTTGTCCATCATTATGATTTACTCTAAGTGTAATTTCTGTTGCATTAAAAGTACCGTCATTTAATTTAACTACTGTTGTTGGCAAATAATCATTAGCGGATTTTTTAAACAAAGAAGGAGTGTTAAAACTCATATTAACTGCTACAATGTTTAAATTTTCACCATTTGGATCTTTTAATTTTGCAAAATCGTGTAAGGCTACTTGAGCTTTACTTTTAGAAATTCTACCATTTCCTGAATAGTCAACGTTAGCACCAACTAGTTTAGAATCAAATGCAACACCGTGCATACCTGAATCATCTTTATTACCTGCTATAATTCCTGCAACGTGAGTACCGTGTGGTACATATTTTCCTTTATTTTCTACTGTGTCGTCATATCTTGTGTAATCGTTATACCATAGATATTTGTTTTTTAATTCTGCGTGATTTATTTGTTGATATGTGTCTATTACACCTAATACTGCTCCTTTACCTGTGTAACCTTTGTCATAAGCCTTAGATGCATTAATTGAATTGAAACTACTATTTTTATTATATTCGTTAGTTTTAAATATTGAAACTTTATTTTTAACTACTTTCTTTTCCTCTTTTTTCTCTTCTTTTTCAACTACTTTAGATTCTTCCTTCTTTTCTTCTTTTTTCTCTTCTTTCTTCTCTTCTACTTTCTTCTCTTCTACTTTCTTCTCTTCTTTAACTTCTTCTTTAACTTCTTTCTTTACTATTACTTTTGCTTTTTCTTCGTTAATTTTAGCTTTTTTATCTGCAACGTATGTTTTTACAGTATCATCTTTTTCTATTTTAATAATTTCTTCTGCTTTTTCTGTTTTTGCAACTTTGTTATATTCTGTTAAAGAAACTCTTTTACCATCAGCAACTTTTGTAATTACTGGTTTAACGTGATTTTTTAAATATAATAAAGCCGCATGAGCATTTTTATAATCATCGGAATTGTATATTTGAAGTTTTGTATCGTTATCTTGAGAATCAATTAGTTCTAAAGTTTCAGCCCAAAGTGTTTCTGCTTGATTTAACATTGTTAATAATTGATTTGCTTTGGCTATATCTTCTGAATCAGGTCCTGTTAGTATTGCGGATAAACTTGAATAATTTCCATTAGATATAGTTGATTGAAAACCCGACAATAAACTTGAATAAGAATTTATAATAGATTCTGAACCTGTTAAATTTGAAAAATCGTCATTTATAAATGTGTTAACAATGGTGGAAAAATCTTATTTGTTTCGACAAAAAAACAAGCATCGGAAGCCATTGCTGAAACTGCAAAAGAAACTAATCAATATTATGTAAACTATAGATGGTTAGGAGGTATGCTATAAACAAAAGTTTTAATAGTTTTGTTTTCTAGTTTTAAGTTAAATTCCCAACATTTTTGTTGAGATGGCTTTGGATTTTCTGCTGTTTTTATAACCATATACTCTAATTGTACTATACTTCTGGTAATTCGTCAATCAAGTTGGTCTTAAAAAGACCTAGTAAATTCAATGACTTACGTTATATGGTAAAGAAAAATGGTATATTATGAATTTAAAAGAATAGTTGTTGTAGCACCAGCAGTCATACCAGTACATTTTGCTCTTACATATACAAAATTACCTGTAAAATTGTATGATGCAATGGTTGTGCTTAAATCTGTTGTAAGTGTAGTATTAGCAATATCAAACCAATCTTCTTCGGTAGGTGTTGCCGCTAATGTACCTTGCATTTTAATGGCTCCAGTCATTGTAGTATTCACTTTATATGCCACAGTATGTACGCCATCTGTTTGTGAATAATAACCATCACCTTTTTGTTTCTCGGTAACAAAGCCAACATTGTCAAGTGTAAAAGTAGTAGAACCATCTGCAGTTTCAGTAGTGACTACTTCCTCAACAATAAAATATGTGCCATCACTTGCTACTGATTTTACGGTAAAGGTAGAGTTATTGTTTGTTGTACCTGTTACGGTAATTAAGTCATATTGAGCAAGAGCTGAAAAACTAGTACTTGTTGCACTAATTTTATATTCAGTACCAGTTGCTGTAAAGCTAATATCCGTACCTGTAATATTAGATTTATGAGTATATTCCGTTTGTATTGTTGTACTTGTCTGTGCCATTGCTCTTATTTATTGGCTTTTGCGTTGCTTGAATCTTGCAGTTTTTGGTGCTAATCCATATACAGCGGCCAATTCTTGTGGTTCCATTCCATCAATTGTGGTAATATCGATATATTTAATTTTATACAGTTTTTTGTCTGATTCGCTATATTCCTCACATAGACAATAATTCTTTTCCATTTTTTTAACAATTAATATGCTTTTAAAATATTCGGGAGAACCCATCCAGTTTTTTTCTATTGTTGATCCAACTAGAGAGTTTTCTTTAAATATTTTTTTATTTTGTAATTTTTTTATTATTTCCATTTTTAATCTGAACAAATTTCATAACTTTGTCTATACCTTTTTGTGCTATCATATAGATAGGAGATAGCATTTTTGCTTCACTTACATAAAAATATCCGTGATAACAATATGGATATTTGCCAATCAAATAGTCTAATACATATTTGTTTGTTACTAAACAATGTTCACTATTATTTTCTAAATATCTCCACAAACTTTCTCTGTCAGAATTAGAAATTAATCGGTGGACATCTTTTTTAAGATATATTTGATACCTAAAATTACCATGTGGTAACCTTTTACAACCAATAGTATTTTTACCTAAGTTTTGATATTTTGGGTTTGTGGTTTCAACGCCATACCAGTCATCCCAATATTCTGTAATAAGATATTTTGCTAAATCTTCATTTGTATAAAATGCTGTAATTTTGTGTTGTATTCTAAATTTCATTTGTTTTCTATTATCTAATATAAATTGTGCTATTTTGGCTATATTTGTATCATAGTTGGTTGCAGACATTTTATACATTTTTACTAATTTGTGTAAATTTTCATCAGTAGTAGGATATATTTTAGATGCATAAGGCATTTTGAATATGGTTTTAAAACCATACTTGCCAAAATATAATTTATTGTGGTGCTTTCGCATTTTCTTTTTTTGGATTAACAGGTGTTATAATTTGTGGTGCCTTGAAATTTATTTTAAGTTTAGGAACTACGTCGTCGGTTAAAGATACTTCAACCATACCGCCATCAGTTAATTCACCAAATAAAATCATTTTAGATAAAGGTTTTTTAATTTCTTCATCAATAACTCTTGCTAATGGACGAGCACCTAGTTTTTCATTAAATCCTTTTTTAACTAAAAAGTCAATAGCATCATCGGTAGCATTAACTTCAACATTTTTCTCTACTGTCATTGTGTTTAATTCTGCTAAGAATTTTTTAACAATAGATATCATAGTTTCTTTTTCAAGTTTAACAAATCTAATTGTTGCATCTAATCTATTTCTAAATTCAGGTGGAAAGAATCTTTTCATTGCGGCTTCGTCTTCGCCTGTTCTTTCGCTTGGACCAAAGCCAATACTTTCTCTTTCCATTTCTTCTGCACCCAGATTAGATGTAAGAATAAGTGTAATGTTTCTACAATCTGCTTTTTTACCATTAGAACCGGTAACATTTCCATAATCCATAACTTGTAATAACATATTAGATACATCACGATGTGCTTTTTCAACCTCATCAAATAATACAACTGCGTGTGGATGTTTTTCTATTTCATTAATAAACATACCACCACCCATTGTAGTGTCCTCATAACCTACGTATCCTGGAGGTGAGCCAATTAGTTTTGCAATAGAATGTTTCTCTTGATATTCCGACATATCAAATCTTAATAACTCAACACCTAAAGTTTTTGCTAATTGTCTTGCAGTTTCAGTTTTACCACAACCAGTTGGTCCTAAGAATAAAAATGATCCAACAGGTTTGTTTAAAGTTTTTAATCCTGCTCGTGCAACTAAAATTCTATCTGTAATAGTATTAATTGCTTTATCCTGTCCAAACACTTGCAGTTTCATTTTCTCTTCTAATGTTTTTAAATTAGTTGCTTGTTTTTGAGATAGTTGTTCAATAGATATACCAGTCATGGCAGATATTTCATGTATAATTTCTTCATGATCTATCTTAGAATATTCTACTGCATCTTCACAAGCATCATCAGTAATTGTGCATTTATGAAAATTTTCATAATATTGTTTAATTCCTTTTTATATTTTAACCGCAGTTTCGTTTGTAGGTTCACCTATTTGTAATCTTTGGAACCTTCTCATTAATGCTCTATCTTTTTCAAAGAATTTTCTATATTCTTCCCACGTGGTAGATGCTACAACTTTAATGTTACCTTTTAGTAATGCAGGTTTAATCATATTAGCCATATCCATACTGTTACCACTTCCAGTAGCACCAGCACCTACCATCATATGTGCTTCGTCAATGTGTAATATAGTTTTGCCTTTTTGATCTAATGCATTTAAAATTAGTTTTAATCTTTCTTCAAAGTCTCCTCTAAATTTAGATCCTGCTATTAAAGAGTTTACATCTAAACTGAATACAATATGATTTTTTAAATATTCTGGAATATCTTCTTTATTTTTAGCAATACGTCTTGCAAGTCCTTCTACGACTGCTGTTTTTCCAACACCAGCGTCACCTACTATAAGAACATTGTTTTTTTGACGTCTTGCAAGAATTTGTTTTAATTGATTTGTTTCGTCTTCTCTACCTATAACAGGATCAATCTTTTTATCAAAATACTTTTGATTTAAATTCTCTGTATAATTTTTTAATATTCTATCTGCTTGATTAGGTCTTAATCGTTGTTCTACACCCGGTGATTGACTAACTCCGCCCATAGCCGCCATACCTTCGTCTAATATTGTTTCTGTAGATATTAGATCCATTAAGTCTTGTTTGTTTACTTTATGTTTCTTTAAATAGAAAGAACCATAGCTTTTCTTTTCAGCAAATATACTAATTAAAATGTCTAATGCAGTAACATCTTGTCTACCTTGAAATAGTGCTTGAGTAAATGCTCTATTCATTAGTCGTTCTAATGATGCAGTTTTTCGAGGTGATACTTTATTTGGAGATTTTGAAATTATATCTTGACATTTTGTATTAAGATAATCTTCAATATCTTTTATTATTAAACCTACATCAACTTTAAAATCATTAAGAACAGTACCTACATCTTTATCTTTAATTAATGCTAATAGCACGTGTTCGATAGTAACGTATTCGTGTTTTCTTTTTTCTGCTTCTTTTACAGCATTCTCAAATATATTTTCTAATGATTCATTAGCTTCAAGCATTTAATATTTTCTCCGCTTTTTTTGTTGCCATATCCCATCTTAGTTTAGATACTCTAGTGTTAAATGTAATGCCATTTAAATGATCAAATTCGTGTTGGAAACATTTACTTTCCATACCTTCTAAATGTTGCATTAAAATTTCTCCTTTTATGTTCTGCCATTTTACAGTAACTTTTTCAGGTCTTAATACTTTAACAAATACACCTAAAAAACTTAAACAACCTTCTTCGTCAACAGTTTTTTCTTCACTTTCTCGAACTATCGACGGATTCCATATTATAACAGGTTCTTTCATTTTGTCAAATGATCCGTGTCCAAATGCAAAGAATCGCTTGGTAATTCCTATTTGATTTGCCGCTAGTCCCATACCTCGAGCGTCAACCATTAACTTATTCATATCGTGTTCAAATTTTTCAATATCATCGTAGCCGTTAATTTTATCATTATTAAAATCAAACGGAGTGCTTACTGTTGTTAATGCTTCGTGTGGATATTGTAATACTGAAATCATAAATCTTTTATTTTTTTTAAATCTGTTTGTGAAAGTTCAGGAATTATAATGTTAATTTTCACATACAGGTTTCCTCTAATATTTAACGTCTTGTGTACAGGCATACCTTGTCCTTTACAAACAATTAGTGTATTTGGTTGTGTAGCAGGCGGTACTTGTACTTTAATAATAGTATCAGTTAATGTTTTTAATTGTAATTCAAGTCCACGTATTGCTTGAAAACAATCAATAGTTTTATCTGTATATAAATCATTTCCTTTTCTTGTATAGCCATCAGAATCTAATACACTCATTTGTACCATTAAATCTCCACGTGGTAGACTTTTATTTGTGTCATCGCCCATGCCTCTATATTTGAAAGTTATTCCGTTTTGTACACCTGCAGGAATTTTTACAGTAGCAAATTCTTCTTTACCTGAAGGTAGCTTGTATGATATTGTTTTACTAATATTATTCATTGCTTCTTTAATTGAAATAGCCATTCTTACATTTACACTTTTATTACCTCGAGGTCTTGAACGATAAGTTCGTCTAAAAGGATTGCCACCTTGATTTCCAAAACTAAAACCAGAAAAGAATTCTTCAAATATATCATCACTAAATCCTCCTTGTGTAAAATGAAAACCAGAACCTTGTCCACCTATATTTTCTCCATACTTTCTTATAGTATCATATTCTTGTCTTTTTTTAGTATTTTTAAGTGTGTCATAGGCTTCGTTAGCTTCTTTAAATTTCGTTGTATCACCTCCACGATCTGGATGATGTTCTTTTGCTAATTTTTTAAAAGCCTGCTTAATTTCTCTATCAGATGCAGTTTCTGATACACCTAGCATATCATAATAATTCTTCATTATAGTAATTATTATATTACAGATTTGTGGATTGTCAACGTTTGGTAATTATTTTTTAGATTTAGGAAGTGTTGCACCTGGTTTACCAACGTATAAACCAAAGAAGGCCGCTCCAGCACCAACGATGGTTGATATAAACATAGCTTGAGCATTGGTTGGATCTGTTAATCCCATGAACCATTTTACTGATGTGTAAAAAGCAAAAATATATGCCAACATCACTAATCGAGGTATAACTCTAAACTTGTCTAATAGTCCTGCTAATTTGTTATACCAAGTAGGTGCTTCGTCGCCTTGATCAGGAACAAGATCACTTTTTTTTAATTCGTATTCTTCTGTTGTTTTTTTAACTTTAATTTTTTCTTCAGGCATTATTTTATGCCCTCAATCTTAGAATTTCTTTTTCTATGTCCGTTCCATGCAAACCAACCGCCTAGTCTTAATGACCAGTATGCTAGGTAGTTCATAGTATAGAAGCCATTGACTTCAATGTTAATGTTTCTGAATAATTTATCCATCCATTTTTGGTCTTTAATGCCAATAGTTTCTTTTTTATTTTTCTTTAATAATGTTGCGTACTTGTAACCGTAGTCGTGTACAAGTCCACCAACTAATAATACTCCAACTGGTGAAAAGAAAGTTCTTAGGAATTTTGGAATACTTGCGCCATCAAATTGGAAACCAGACGGTATTACATAGTCTTCACCATCTACGTGATAGTGCCAGTCTTTTGTAGTAACCCAGTTTCTTGTTGATAGTATCCACATCAGTATACCTTTAAAAAATCCTACTCCTTTTGTAGATATTTTAAGTGCTTGTAAGTGTGGTAGTTCAGTGTATGAAAATTTTAGTTTATTTGGTTTTCTTTTATCAAATACGTTTATAAGATAACCAATTATAATAAAAGCAATCACTAACGTCCATTGCCAAAATTTTATTGCAAGTGCAAATATAAATTCCATGTTTTTTCCTTTTTAATTATATACGTATTTATTGAATTGGACCTTTGATTTTTTTAAGGTCAATAAGTTTTTGACGATTTTTTAAATGCTTTGCTTTTAGTTTTGCTTTACTACCCCCGAAATAAGGTACTGCGTGACCTTCTTCACAGAGTATTTTTGATACTAATTTACCCCTATACATAAAATCGCCAAGAATACGTCCAAATTTACCCTTCATATCTTGGCCTTTTCGGTCAATTTGGGTCTTAAGAACTATTCGTTTTCCTAGTAATGATTTTAGTCTGGCTTTTGCTAATAGTCCGAATCTTTTTTCTATTTTATTTCTTGTGCGGGATTCAGGAGTATCAATACCCATTATTCTTACACGCTCGTTTTTAATCCAGGTATTGAATCCTAAATCGATATCAACGTCAACAGTATCACCGTCTATTACTTTTATAACTTTGACACGGTACTCATACATTATTTTTTAAACTTCGCCGCTTCTTCTGATCCACCAGTTGCTGTTCCTTTTGTATAAGAGTGAGCACCCATACCAGCAAGTTCTCCATTTTGTACAATTAAATATGGATTTCTTATCGGTGTACCATCAAAGAAACATTCTAATATTTCTCTAACACCAGCGGCATATCTTGCCTGTGCTGATAGAGATGTTCCTGATGTATGAGGTGTCATACCATGGTTTGGCATACTTCTCCAAACATGGTCATTAGGTGCTGGTTGTGGAAACCAAACGTCTCCAGCATAGCCACTTAATTGACCTGATTCTAATGCTCTCGCAATAGCATCTTTATCACATATTTTTCCTCTAGCAGTATTAATAATATACGCACCCGGTTTACATTTACTAATTAAATCATCGTTAAACATATGTTCTGTTTCAGGGTGTAATGGACAACTTATATTAATCACATCACAAACTGCTATTAAAGATTCAACAGAATCATGGTAAGTCAAATTTAATTCTTTTTCTTTTGCTTCAGGCAATCTATGTTTGTCAAAGTAATGTAGATGCACATCAAATGGTGCCATTTTTCTTAACATATCATAACCGATACGTCCTGCCGCAATAGTACCTACGTGCATACCTTCAACATCATAACTTCTTTTTACTGCATCTGCAATATGCCAACCACCGTCATTTACTATTTTGTATTGGTTGTGATAATCTCTTACTAAAGATAAAATCATCATTACAATATGTTCAGCAACTGATCTTGAATTACAATACGTTACTTCAACTACATCAATTTTATTATCCATCGCCGCTTGTAAGTCTACGTGATCAGATCCTATACCTGCTGTAATTGCCATTTTTAAATTTGGTGCACTTTCCATTTTTGCTCTTGTTAGATAGTAAGGCCAAAATGGTTGTGATATAACAACGTCAGCATCAACTAATTCTTTGTCTGCTGTACATCCTTCTCCGTCTTTATCAGATGTAACAACTAATGTGTGTCCTGCATCTTCTAAAAACTTTCTTAATCCTAATTCTCCAGAAACACAACCTAATAGTTCACCTGGTGTAAAGTCAATTGCTTTTGGTGTTGGTAGTGTCATCCCATCTGGGTATTTTTCCAGTTTAGGTAGATCCTTAACTGGATAGCTTGAAGGCATTCCGTCTTTTGGATCATCATATAAAATACAAAGTATTTTCATTATTCAGTCTCCTTTTTCTTCTTTTTCTTATCTGTTGGTTCGTAATACTCTTTATACTTCTCTAATATAGCATTTTGTTCCTTTAAATACGAGCGAATTTGTGCAAAATTTTTGGCAATTGTTTCATAATCTTTATCTGTTAGCCCAAATAATACAGGATCAAATCCTTCTGCTTCTAATCTTTGGAATACTTCTTCTGCATTTTTGCTGGTAATAATAATCCATCTTAAATCGTCAAGTGTTAAAGGAGACGGAGATTCAAGATTTAATTTTGCTCTTGGTTCTTCCATTTGGAAAATTTTAATTTTACGTTCACCAAATGTGCAAGATGTTAATGTAATTGCTAGTAATATTATTAAAATTATTCTCATGGTTGTACCGCGTATGGTTTATAGTTAGGATTTGCAAGTGCAGGGCATTCTGGATTAATTTCAGATTTCTTTGTAGCATTTATTTCTGCTTCAGTTAATGGTGCTCCTGAGGCAATTTCAACACAACGTTTTGCTCGTTCACTAGCATTGTTTATAATTTTTTCAACTAGGTTAGGTTTCTTTGTAGCAATTTTACCAATATCTCTATTTTTTTTGTTAAATCTTTTATCTAAATTTCTCATATCTTCTTTTAAATTATTAACTAATATATTCATTTGTTTATTAGCCTCCATGATAGCATCAAAATCTACTTTTTGTTGTTCTAATAATTTTTTTTGAGAATTAATACTTTGTTCTAATGCCATTTGATTTGCCTTGAGAATGGCATTATCCGCTCGTAACTTCATTACGTACATACCTGCACCAGCAATACCGCTGATGATAAGAACCATGAAAATTAATCTTATACTTCCAAACATAATATATGTATTTAACTATTCAATTAATCCAGGTTTGTAAACTGTTTTACCATCTTCTTTAACAGCTCGTAAACGTTGCATACGATTTGATCCTCGATTGTAACTGACATGAACCCATCCTGAATCAGGTACTCCTTTTCTGTGAAATTCGAGAATTAATTGATCGAAGGTACAATTTTCTGAAATCCATTCGGCTACATAACGATTAGATGTGCCTGGACATTCAATATCAACTGCTTTACCCTCACAATGTTGGGATTTCCAAGAACCACCAATGGCTTTATTCAATACTACTCCTCTAAATCCTGAATTGATTGCTATTGGGCCAAAATGATCTCTAACTGGTTGAAGGACCATTTCACATAGAAGTTGCATATTTTCAATATGTTCTTCGGTAGGCGTGTTGTCGATATTTTGTCGTATTGCGGTTTGGCTTCTTGTAAATTCTTCAGTCGTAAAATTTTTTGTTAATGCTACCATCTGTACTTACTTAATACAGCTGACTGGTTTCCTTTAGAAAAAATGAATTTATTTTCAGTAGTTTTGGTAATATTATTCATTCCAAAATATTTGGTAAGATATAAACATTCTGCCATTGAACCTTGATCGATTGCAAATGCCTTTGCTTCTTTCATAATTTGTTGTGTATTTCCAAATTGATGCATATGAAAATTAATTGGATTATGTATTCCTGGTTTTTCAAAAGATATTATATCATCATTAATTTTACATTCAAGCATTTCAAATTTGTCAAAAAAGTTTTTAGCTTCACCTATTTTTAATTCGTTAACTTTTTGTTCGTATGCTTCGGGATTTGTAGGAACCATTTCTGATAATGTTCCTGATGATACTGCGGTAGGGTTTTGACCTTTATGATAAGTGTATTCAAATTCTTCAATATTGGTAAGTTTTTTTAAGTCTTCTAAAAAATTTATAATATTTGCAATAACACCTTCTTTTCTTGCAAATTCTATAAAAACTTTATGTTTGCCATCTTCCATTGTACCTGGAGTAGCGTCAGCATCTAATACGTCTGAATATCCAGTTTCTGCAAATCTTTCTAAATCTTTAGCAGGAGCCAAACTGTCTACGGTAAAAGCAAGAACCATAATGTTCTTATCTTCACCCATTTTAGATTTGTATTGATCAACTGAAAAACGGTTAGAAACAACACCGTCTAAATCTCCAGCTTTTAATCCTTCTTTAATCTGCATTTGTGCTATTAAGAGCGTCAGGCATATTATCTGTATAACTCTGATCGTCCTCTATATCCTGTCCGTGTTTGAAATTTCCAATTAATTCTTTTGGCATTTTGATATTAACTACCCATACTGGATGTGGATCAATTTTACCTTTTGTAGTACCTGGTCTATAATCTTCTGGTGATTTAATTTCTCGTGGTTTGAATAATGTGTCTTTTGCATATGTAACTTTACAACCTCTATCTAGTAATCGTTTGCCACCTGTTGGATCTGGCATTTGGTCTGCAGGCCACATAAAAGAGCATTCAACAAAATGTCGTGAATCAATTGGTCCTGAAAGTAATTCCCCATCTGCCCAATTTTTAAAAACGTAAACATCTAGTTCGTCAAGAACCCGTTCAAAGTCCTTTAATATGCCCAAAGTAGGGCCTACTGCGTATAAGGACTGTACGTTTTTGATTATATCGAGTACATCATGCATAATGTTATTATTTAGCGAATAAATTAAGATGCTACAAACTGATCCATAACGTCAGCATACCATTTGCGATAGTGTTGCTCAACGTTTTCGTAAGGAATTTTTGCATCTTTTGGTATATTTGGAAGGTCGCATTTTACTATTTCTTTGTTTATTAAATCTAATATAACCTTTGCTCCAGCTATTTTTCCTGTTCCAAGTTTCTTTTTTGATAATTCAACAAGTTCGTCAAACTTGCCGTCTGGTTTCATATTGTATCTTACAATAAAATATCTTTTTTTTGAGTGTTTACTTCCCATTTATGATTCCGTCAATAGTCATAAAATATCTATCTTCAGTACCAGCATTTACTCCAGAATGTAATTTATGCCCCGGTAGTATAAAATACCCACCACGTGGTATGTTGTATATTACATCATCCTCTAAAAATAAAGCATGACCAAATTTTGGATTTGATAAAGCAATCCATATTCTTACTACTTTTTGTTTTTTTGTAATATTATGTTTTGTTTTATAATTGTTATATCTGTCCTTATGTGGAGGTATAAAATTACCAGGACACAATTTTACAACTTGAATAAAAATAGTTTTTCTATTTAAGTTAAACTGTTTTAAGATAGAATCAGGAATACAAGAATTGAACTTTTTATTTTCGTATGCATAATAAGACGAACTTTTTTTATTATATAGTTTACTAACATTTTTTTCAAGTTTACTTCTTCCTTTTGCCCAATATGGACTTTCCCAAGGAGTTTTGTATTTTGGTTTAGTATTTTTAATAATGGAGAAAATTTTCTTAAAATTTAATTCATTTGTATATGATCTATCAGGAAAATTATTTTGCATTATGTAATCTTGCTAGTTTAATCATTACACTTGCTAGATTAATTTCTGGATCTGCTACAAAAGAATGATCAACTAGTCCTTGCTTAATAATTAGCACCGCTTTGTCTTGTAGTTCATCTTCTTTAGTAATAATTTCTAAGTTATCATATAACCATCTGTATATCTCTTCACACTCTTCAGGTCTTGCTTGTGAACATACAAGTTTTCTAGCTTCGTTAATTTTACCAGCTTTAAATAATTCAACCATTTGTAATCTATAATCTTGTTGTCCACTGTCGCCTTGTGTTGGTGGCATCAGTTTACCGTCTCTACAATTCATTTGTATCATATTAATACATTTTCTTAAATCTGGATACGTTGCTTTTACATAAGTGTCTAATATTTCTATATCAGGTTCAATCATTTCAACAATTAGTATTTCTGCCACTCTTGCTGTAAATTCTGTTTTATCAATAGTTTCCATATGGAAACCTTGACATCTACTATGAAGTGCTGGAATAATTCTATTTGGATAATTGCAAGTTATTATAAATCTTGCTGATGTGTGATACGTTTCCATTACACCACGTAATGCCGCTTGTCCATTTGGACTCATATAATCTGCTTCATCTAATAATACATATTTGAATGCACCAAATGGCATAATTTGTACAAAGTTATTAATTTTTTCTCTAACTGTATCTACAGAATTTTCTCTAGAAGCATTTATTTCTAATATATCATAACCACTTACTTCAAGTTCGTTGAATAATACTTTTGCCAATGTAGTTTTACCTACACCTGGTGCACCGGATAATAATAAATGTGGAATTGCTTTTTCTTTAATCCAAGCTGTAATTTGTTGTCGTTGTGTGTTATCACGAACAACATATTCCTTTAATGTTTTTGGTCTATATTTTTCTACCCAAAGTTCTTTCATACTGTAAACCATTCCGGCATAATTCTATTTTTCCAAGTAGCAAAACTTGCCTTCTCACCTAAATAAAATTTTCTATAGGCAGTCACTATATCTTTATCTTTATATTCATCTGGCATCGCTTGTGGAAAAGGTGTTAAACCTTTCTCTTCTAAGTTAATAGTATAAGGTATTTTTGTTATAAGCGTCAAGTGTGATTTGTGTTTTTTATTGTATCTGTGTGAGTATTCTTCGCCTAGTGCGTTTGCATGATTCCACAGCCATTGATAGTTTTGTAAACTTTCACGTGTCCATTTAGTACAAGGATGATTTGCGTGTGTCTTTTTCCATGGACCTTCTAACCCAATTGAATGCATAGCAGTGGAAAGCATTTGTACAGATTCACTTACCATCTTAACAACGTGTTTGTCACAAACCATCTGTGCCGCAATTTTTGGATTTGTATGGAGGACAAAAATGTTCATTTATTAATAATATACGAATTATTATTATTTGTCAATTTGATCCTGTGCCCAATCGTTGATAATACCAGAAATTTTTAATTTGTAGTTAAAATCTTTATCAACATCTCTAAGAATTTTGTTTGCTCTAGCAAGTTGTAATCCTGCTTTAATTGGTATTGGAATTCCTCTAATTATTCGTTTCTTTTGTTTTAAAACTGCTTGTAGCCTATGCCACCCATCACATAATATATAATAGTTTGAATCTTTAATTTGTGATACTAATATAGGTTTTTGCTTTTTTTGTTTGGAAAGTTTTTTAATCCAATAACGTTTTTCTTTGTTTAATGGACGTTCAACACCTAGTCCTATTTCAGCTAGGGTAACAATTTTTTTAACGTCGACAATAATTGATTTCATATGTTATTATAAAATATTATTGGTGTAAAAGCAAATGTTAAATATTTCTATGCTTGAAGTTGCAAAAAATTATGGTATTATAAAAAATTATTTTATACCAGAAGAACTAGATGACTGGAAAGAAAAATTTAAACGTAATACGATTACCAAATCAATGTATGGTGATGATTGTTGGGGTATTGATGTTAATTGCTTATCTTATCTATGGTTTAAAAAAGTAGTATTATCAAGATTTTTAAAATTTTTAGATCCAAATGTAAAACTTATTTTTGCTTCTTATATTGATTGTTTTACTACTTTTCCTGTACATACTGATGTTAAACCTATACCAAATAATAAAGAAGGTAAACAGTATGCAAGTATTTTAATTCCATATTCAATTGATAATAAAAAAGACAATTTTAAAAAAGTGTCAACAAATTTTTATAATGATAGTAAAGAACTAAAAGAAGGAATACAATGGGAAGAAAATTCTTTTATTTGGTGGGATAGTACACTTTACCATTCAAGTTCAGATTATAAAAAAGAAAATATAGAATCAAAACAATATTTTATAATTCATACGTATGTATAAAAGAGAATTACTAATAAAAGATGGATTACCTCCTTTAGAGACAAAGCTATTGAATAGTATTAGAAAAGACTATTTTGAACAAAGTCAAAAGGATTGTAAAACTATAAATTATGAAGAGTTTACAGCTAGATTTGAATTTGCAATTCAAAGTAGTGATCAAAATACTTTTTTTGGATTTACTGCTTTCCCTCATAAAGATGTTATAATAGGATGTCAGCATTACATAGATAATCTTATTTCAAAAAGTGGTTTAAATAATTTGCAGATTTTTGAACATGACTATCATTATTATAAAAAACTTAATCCAAATATAAAATATGTAACTGTTGATACTTTGCAAACTGGAAAACCATTATTAATAGCTTTACCGTTTCCAGGACATTTAGGAATTCATAGGCAAATGGACGAAATTTTAAGAATATGTAATGAAAAAAACATTGATGTTCATTTAGATTGTGCTTGGATGATGTCAGCATTTGATATTGATTTTAGTTTTAGTCAACCTTGTATTAAATCTTTTGCAATGAGTCTTAGTAAAGCCTATGCATTAAATTGGAATAAAGTTGGTGTTCGATGGTCAAGGAATATTGATGAAACAGATAGTATTACAATAATGAATAAATCTAATATGATTCCTAAAAGTTTATTGTCTATAGCAGAATATTATATGGATCATTTACCAGTTGATTATTTGTGTAGTACTTTTAAAAAGGAATATTTTAAAATTTGTAAAGACTTACGTTTAAGACCAAGCAATATAATTCATGCTTGTTATTCAATGGATAGAAAAATTTTATACGGATTAAAAAACTTTTTTACTTAATACTTTGTATAGGTTTCCATTCGTCACCTTTTGGATAATCTTTTGGTGCACGATGCGGCCAATCTGCAACACTGTTTTCTTCATGCCATTCTTGTACACATTTAGGTCCACAAAAGAAAATTAATTTTCTTTTTGTCCAATTAGCAAAGTGTAAAGAATCAAACCAATATAAGGGTTCGTTGAATCTTTCAGCACATTTCCCACATTTATATTTTTGATCAGTCATTGCCTGGAAGTTTAGTCATCTGTTGAGCACCGCCCATATTGATGTATCCAGCTTGTTTTCTATTGTCTTCAGGCTCTTCGTCTGATACCATGAGAATATCGTCCTCGTCAATCATTCTTATTTCACGTTCAACATTTTTTTCATCAACAAGTATAATACAACGAGACCATCTACCATGAGAAACTAATATCCATTCACCTACTTTAACATCTTCTTGTCTTTTTCCAATAGCATAAACTTTAGCCCATCGCGGATGAATACCTTCTTGGGTTCCGTCATCGTCAACTAAAATAAGACCACCTTTAGTTTTAGTTTCACCAAAGTGCATACCCTCTACAAGAACTCTTTTACCCAAAGGTTCTACATCACCAAAGTATCTGTTTACTAAACCACCATGTGATCCAAATCCTTTTGACTGTGCTTGTTTTATATCCATCTTATTAATATAACATTAATTACCGTTGTTGTCAATATTGTAGATTATTAATACAAACTGGAACATAAACCCTATCAACTTTATTAATATTGCAAACAAATTCATATCCTAGCTCTTGTAAAAATTTTTCTTGTTCTACTAATTCGTAACCATATTTTCTGGTTAATTTTTTTGTATTATGAAATTCAATAATGAGTACTGGTTTATATTTTTTTATAGTTTCTATACCACCTTTTAATACAAATAGTTCATAACCTTCGGTATCCATTACTATTAAATCAATATCTTTAATATTAAGTGAATCTAATGTTTTAATATTATGTTTTTTAACTACTCCTTCGGGGTCAACGTGATTAGATAACAGAGCACGTCTACTCCACATTAAACGAGGTTCTCTCCCTGGTTTAATATTTTTTTTCTGCCATCGTACATACCAATCTTTGATAGCAACTTTTGTATTTTTATCTCCAAGACCATATGGATGCATTGTTAAATTTTTTACAGCAAATCGTTCCATATTTTCTTTGAAAAGCGGAAAAACTTCATTATCAAAATCAAATGCATGAACGTGATTAAATTTTGTTGCAAGAAATTTAGTAAAGAAACCGTAATGACAACCAATATCTAATGCTGTACGTGGATAAGGTATATGTTTTTTTATAATTTTTTTTACAACACGATGATCTTCGTTAGTAATATCCATTTCTCTGCCAAGTAAATCACGCCACATTACATCTTTGGTACTTACTTTCCAACCATAATAGTCGTATGATTTCTTTTTTTTATCAATTTCTATAAGTTTCTTTGCTACAAAAGTTTTTATCTTTAATGTCATTTTTTTATGTGTGAAGTTAATACGTTACCACCTTCAACGTTCATATAGTTATTGTCATTCCATTGATGACATAATACTTGATACCAACCCCATTCTGCACCTAATAAATTTTTATTTTCAAATAGCTTATCTACATTTTGTAATTTTTCTCTAGGATGAAATATCATATGATCAACCAAATACCATTCTTTTTTTCCTAATTCTTTTAAAGGATCGTCTACATTTTTTCCTGGTACACTTCCACTAAAACCAATTGTTTCTCCATTTTGTGCTCGTTCAATATAGGGTTTAAAATCAACTTTGGTTGAAAGTACAGTATCATATCTAAATTTTATTATAGTTTTATATTTGTCTGGTAACGTTTTTACAAGGCGATAATGTGCAATAATTTGTTTTGAATTATGTTTTGTTTTTTCATGTAAGCCTTGTCTTCTAAATATTTTTCCGTCGGGTTTTTTAGTATATCTTCTCCATGTAGGACAGTTAGGTTTAGTTTTTGTGTCTAGTAAATTATGATAATTGTAAACAGGTTCGTCAGTTAAAAAACAATTAGGTACATCGGGTTTTGGATAACCTTTCCATTGCATATAAAAGAAATCATAAGGAAAAATCTTTTTTGCAATTTGTAAAACTTCTTTATATCCTTCTCTAGCTAACCCAGATACGCAGACAGCTATCATTTTATATAACCCCATTTTGCAATTGCTTGTTCGTATTCAAGTCCGTTTGTTTTATCAATTGCTTGTCGCATAGCACGAGCACCACCTAAAGTACCCATAGGATGGCCATGTATTGCTCCGCCCACATTTGCAATAAAATCATTGCCAAATTGTCTAATATTAGCTTGAACAAGTCCTGGGTGCATTCCACAACTTAAAGCAGGAATAACATTATGATTATGTAAAGTAGTAATAGTTTTTCGTAATTTGGTTTCGTCGTCATTTAAATAACCTCCCCACATACCTGCATGAATTGAATCAACACCCATCATACCTGCAAGTTTGCAAATAACATTCCAGTCAATACCAAAATTATGTCTTGGGTCAGTGAATACTTTATCACCAGATTTTTGAAAATGAATAAACAATGGTAGATTTAATTTTCTTACAGCATTGTATACACCAAGTCCTGCCCAATGATTAATATGTACTGCGTTACCTCCTAATTTTACGACTGTTTGTGCTCTTTTTAATATGTGATCGTGATCACCATTAATGCATACAGCATATATAATTTTTCGACTTTGTGAATTTAAATAATTTGCAATTAAGGGAACTCTTGTTTCTATTGGACAAAAAGAAGGATTACTCATTATTTCGTCTTCTTTAATAAAATCTATACCTCCTTCAACAAGTTCTTTAACCATGTTTAATAATACGTCAGCAGTCATTCCTGTTTTAGGTTTAACAATTGCACCACTAAATGGTTTATTATATTGTCCAGTATATTTTCTCATACCGGTTATTCCATATTGAGGGCCAAGAAAATATTTTTTAATTTGTGTAGGAAATTCTAAATTAATTAATCTGCAAGAGTCAAATGTATCAATGTCCATTTGTCCACCCATCACTTGACATAGTAAATGACTTATACCATCACCTGTCCAGTCTGTATTAATACAAGGAAATGCAATTTTAACTTCTCCTTGTGTGAGATGTTTTAGTTTGTCTTTATCGTGTACAATTACGCAGGACGATTGTTCAAATAGTTCTTCGGTTTCCCATTGATTACGTACATTAGGATTACCAACACTTTGACCAATTGCTAAATCCCAAGTAGCTTTTCGTAAATCTGCGTTCTTAGAACGTACCCGGTACGTCGCAATTACATATTTGCTTTTATCAATATTAGGATTGTAAAACAGCATTATTTTTTATAGTGTGTTAAGAAATTGTTTAATTCTTCAGGTGTTCCCATTCCCCACATTTCATCAACGAGACTTGCTTTTATTCTTCGTCCATCTTCAATTGCTTCGTTGTAAACAGGGCATACATAAAATTCATTATTAGTTCTAATATTTTTTTCAATCATTGATTCAGCATATAACACATAGTCAAGACCTCTTTTCCAATAATATATTCCAACAGTAGCATCATTAGAAATTGGTTTCTTTTCAGCAACTTCTAAAACAAAACCATCTCCGTCTACTTTGGCAAAACTATGTTTTGGATGTATACTTTTAAAAGTTAAAATACCTCCATCAACATCAGGCTCATTAAACATTGATATTGTTTCAAATGAATTCCATTTAATAAATTGATCTGCATTTGCAATTATTAAAGGTTCGTCGTTATCGATTAATTCTTGTGCTTTTAAAACAGTACAAGCCGCTCCTTCTGTTAGTCCTTCTATTTGCACAATTTCACAATTAGGTGCAATTAAATTTAATAAACTTTTTAAATCATATTTTTCATAATGTTCTTTTCGTACAAGAAAAATATATTTGCCTTGTAAATTTAAATTCTCAATAACTGTTTTCTTCAGGTAATTCGTGAGGATGTACTGCTATTGTTCTGTCACCTCCAGGTTGTCCTGGGTATGCCCAAATATAGCCACCTGATGTTATTGTATATTTGTCAGTATTATGGTAGAAACAATGTATATTGCTTTTTACTAATTGTTCTAATGCTTTGTAATCTTTTGCATGACACCATACTGGATTATTTTGTAAAAATTCTATTGAAATAGGTTCTCCTGGATCGTCGTGACCTAAGTAAAATTTTTCACCATCCCATTTACAAATATCAAGTTCAACATCGAAGCCTTTTGCTATTGCTTCTTTAATATAATCATTTGTATTTTCTCTGTCAGGTAATTTACCATTTGTATTACCACGATGTGCTATAAGAATCATTATGTGACTATTTAATTACTTGTCACATAGGGTGGTATAAATTATTCGATGCCGTCGAGAGCCGCATCAATACCTTTTTTCTCTACTTTAGGTTTTGTAACAGTTCTTCGTTTTGGTTGTGGATTTACAACTTTACTTTGTATTACTTCGGCTTGTGGAATAGGTTGTCTTTGAGGAGCTCGTACAACTTTTCTAGTAGGGGCATCAGATACTCTACCTTTTGGTTGTTCATAGTATTCACGCATTACTTGTTCTTTTGCTTTTATAACTTGTCCGCCTCTGCCAAGTACATCGCCTCTAGCATTAACGTTCATATTACCAATTGCTCTAACTTGTTCATTTTCTGCTCTTAGTCGTTCAACGTCTATCATACGACCTTGCATTGTTCTATACATTCTTTTTCTTGTTGGTCTTGCTACCATTTATAACTCCTTTACTATACTTATCACCTTAAAAATTCGCTTATTTTTAAGTTATATAGCAATGGATTTATCTTATGAACACCAATTAGGAATAAACAAAAACTTGCTACAGAACTTCCTCTACCTACTCCCCATACTATATTATTTTTTCTAAGGGTATCGACAAAATATATTAAAAATTGTAATACACGAATAAAGTTTTTTTGTTCGAATAATACATATTCTTGTTCAACTCTATCTCGTTCTTCTTGTGTTTGACATTTATCTAATAGATATTTTTTAACATCTATGTTGCAATATTCTTGTGGCATATACCAATTATTAATATTTTTTTTATCAAACTCGTTTGGAGTTTCTCTTTTTGGTACTGTATGTATAATTGGTAAATCAATACCAAGTTCTTTTAAACTTTTATTATATTGTGAAGTATCGTCAAAAAATAGTTTTGATATATCTAAATCGGGATTATTATATAATAATTCAATTACATCTGCTTCTGTATAGATGCAATCACCTGTTTCATTTATCTTTATCTTTGCCGCCATCTAAAACCTTTGGATTAAATTCAAATATTTTAGCATGAGTATCGTGGTCCTTGTCAACTGGTATTTTAGTATTCCAACTAAAATGTCCTGTGTATATTCCTTTATCAAGTTCTTGATCATATGTTGCCGTATCTGCTCTTAACCACCATGGGTCAAATTTTGCGTATTTTTCAGAAAACCAATCCTTAGTATCTAATAGTGTAAGCTCTTTTGCGTTTTTGTCAACTGAATATGTAATACCATCACCTTGGAAACTACTTAATTCTAAAACATTTACGGTAATATTCCCATCAAGGATAGCATTTGCTTTACAAAAACACGCGGCCGTCATGAGTTGATCGTATGGAGGCTTTGGTAATTCAATAAATCTATTATTACTTTCTTTTTTTAATGTGTGATAAAGTTTTTCATCTCTCCATGTGGTAATTGTATTTGCAAATACAAGTTCAAACAGATTTTTTAATCTATCAAATGTTTCTGTTTGTAATTTTAAATCGGGTGTGTGAGGTGTAATAAAAAGTTTGCAATCGTATTCGTTTTGAAATAACTCGCCGTCTACGATTATAATTGATTTAAATTTTGTTTTCCATGAAAAGCTGTTATGGTTCATCAACAATTACTTACTATTCAATATTGATTAGGTCACCGATATCTGGTTCGCCTGTCTTTTTTTGACGATCTTTATGCCACTCTTCGATTCTTCGATTTCTAATTTCGTTTTGATAAGTGCCAAGAGCTTCTTGAAGTTTATTTAGGATTACAGGATTACGTCCAAATCGTCTGGCCGTACCTACTTTACGTGAAAGTTCTTTTATTCTATTACTAACGTCCTCATCAGACATTTTCCCAATGTCTTCTTGCAGTGGATGGAAGTACATAAACTCATTGTCCCCTTCCATGTCAATCATCGACATAGTTTATTAGATGTAATTATTACCAAGTTGGTTCATCAAGATTGTTGTACCAGCATCTGGAGTAAGAAACTCATACAAGTATCTTCCAGTTGTTGGACACGTTATTGTATCTGATGATCCGTCTCCACCTGCAACACCACCTGATACGAGCACAGCACTTGGTATAGTGATTGTATGTGCCGTAGAGGCGTATGTTATATCTAATAAGATCCTTCCTACCGTGGTCGTTGCCGGCCAGTTCGTGAATGAAAGAGTAATAGCGGCATTACTTGTAATAGTTTGGTAATGTCCGTTCTCGTGGTTCAATGCAATTGCCCCACCTGTTGTACCGTGTGCATACACAGTCATTGCTGTATCTTTTAATACAGCTCTTGATATAATATTGTCTGCAAAGTCATTTGAAGCATTTAAAGATGCTCTGTAAGTTTGCAAAGCTTCAATTTCTGATTTTGCGTTTGTAAAATTATTTTTAGATGCAGTAAAATTATCTCTAAAACCTTGAGATGAATTATCTTGTCCTGCTACCGGAAATGTGCCATCTATATTACCTGGTACTATACTACTTGCCATTTAAATTATTCTCCTTCATTCTTACATTGACATTGACTATCTACTGTACATTCGCAAGGATCACAAGTACAGTTTTCACAATGACAATGTTCATTTTTGCAAACCATTAATTAGCTCCTTTGTTTCTGAATGCTAGATATTTATCACCTTGTCGTTCCACCCGTATCTTAGTACCGTCTGTAGGTGCATTAGTAAAGGTAATTGTTGTTTTTTTATTAGTTGTGTCGTGTGATAATGATATTTCGTTTTCAAAATCAGCAGATCTTATTGTAGTATCTGCCGCTATATACGTTGGTGAAATATTATTATCTGCTGTAATATTGTCGCCTACAAACACTTCAACAGAATTTTTCCTTACTTTTATGTCTTGATCATGTACAATTTCGTTTAATTCAAAAGCAAGTGTTGATCCATCCCCATCAAATGTAGCTGGAGATACTAAAGAATTACCAACTTGATATTTGTTAATAGTAAATTGTATGTTTTTAAAAGTGATACTTTTGTCACTAATTCGTTTTTTAATTAAAGCAGAGTTACCTGGTTTACAATAACAAATTGGTACAGCCATTATATATCCTAAAGGTACACCATCTGATGTTTGTGCAGTTCTCATCCAAAGTGGTAAATGTACCCATTCCTTATGTCCTAATGATTTCATTTGTGATCTCATATTAGCAACTGCATTTGGATATAGTGTTGTAAATGTTCCTAGATCTGCTGATAATTGATCAGCATATCTTACTTTTGATCCTGATATTGAAAAACTTAATCCACCGTCAGTAGTAATTTCATAATAATTTCTATCTGTAGTTATTCTATTACCATCAGCCATTGGTCCTAACATAGGTTTAGAAATAGAATTTCGTAAAGTTATTGATGTTGCAACAGCCGTGCCGGAATTATTAACAAGTGGATCTTTCATTTCAAGATATACTACTTCATATTTTACAACTCCATTTTCTTTTGCAACTGCTGTTTTTAAATCTCCAAAATATAAAGTTTTTGGTGCATGATTGTATTCCATTTGTTGTTGAAGTGTTGTTAAAGTTTGTGCTTCTAAACCTGCAATTAATAACATTTGTGGTGATTGTTTCATTCCAAAGTTTGTATCTTCAGGTCTAAAAATATAATCTGGATGATTAATATTTGGATCTTGTGCAATTTGATAAAATAAATTTTCATCAATACGTGAAGTTGAATGTCCAGACATATTTCCATATTCTACACCATATGGTAGTTTTACTGTTACATTAAATTCTTTACTTGTTGCCGCCGATTGATATTGATCACTAACGGTTATAGTAAATGTATAATTTCTATCAAATGAAGTTGTATTTGAATCAAAGGTTATTGTATTTGCATCTAAGTTTGTAAATTCAGATAAATCTACCGTACCTATTAAATTTCCTGTTTGTGATAAAGTTATACCTGTAGGTAAGGAACCCGATGTTACTGAATAAGATAATACTCTATTTGTGTTTTCAGCAATTGCTTCTATAGATAATAATGTTGGAACGCCTGCTATTAAATTATCTAAATTAGCATCTGTAGTAAATGCAATACCAATTCCAATATCACCAATTACTTTCATGGTGAATTGTTTATCAGTATAAACGTTTACTCCTGTGGCAACAACTCTTCTTGCTCTTATAGTAAATGTATAATCAGTTTCAACTGCCGCCTGTGTTCCTAGTGTTCCATGAATCTCGCCTTTATTAACATCAATTTGTAACCCAGTTGGTAAAGAACCATCTGTAATAGTATATTCTAAATCACTTTGCAGAGCATCAAAATCTTCTACATCAATCATGATTAAGACACTATTGTCATGTCTAAATGTTCCTAAATCTGATTCTGTTTTGAAAATTGGTCTTCTTGCCCCACTGGCACTCATTAACAATGGAACGCCTTCAAGTTCATCTGCGTCAATTGTTATTCTGTCGTTATCAACTTTAAAATAATCTGCTGTATAAACAAATATTGAGTTATTTTGTTCTGTGTATGATGCACCGTCAGAAACTCTAACAATGAAATCATAATTTAATGATCTTGATTTTGAATAAACTGTTTTATCATAAACAACATCATCATATGCATCACCGCCAGCAAAACCTCCTATAGGTCCATATCTTTCATCATCAGTTAATTGTACAATACCTGAAAGCATTCCTCCAGTTGACATTGTTACACCCGGCGGTAGGTCTCCCGATATTTTATCATAAACTAAAGTCTGTCCTGTTGCTGTATCTGTATCCACAGCTTCTAATTGCATATTAATTTCAGAACCATCTAGTACCCAATATATTCCTGTACTAGTAGAATCGTCTAATTGTAATCTTCCTGATGGTGTTGTAAATGTTGGTGCGTCTGCACCTTTAATATCTAATTTAAAAGTTCTATCTGTTATGTTTGTACCGTCTGAAGCTCTTACGACAAAAGTGTAAAGGGTTCTTTTGGCGACCTCAAACGGTACACCCTGCAAAAGTCCATTAGAAGTAAGTTGGATTCCTGGTGGTAGACTTCCTGCAATAACGGAATAAGTCACAGCACTACTGTCTGACGTGTTAGCTTCTAATTGTTGAGAATAGAATTCACGTTCATTAATAGCACCTAATTTACCTGTTGTGGTTGTCCACACTGGTGTGGTCATATTTAACTTACTCCTTTACCTACGTATTTATTGTAGACTAGGATGCGTTAAAGTATGGGACTGCGTATGTAGTACCGTCTAGAGATAATTTTAAATAACCAACTGGACGAATTTCATTTGCTGAGTCTAATGGTAGTTTTGAAGCGGCACCAACTGCACCTACACTAGATTGTGTTTGTGCATTATTAATTCTTATCATACCTGTACCGTTAGTTGCCAAGACTAAATCAACGTTTGTATCTTGTTGCGTAACCGAACCTGTAGGACCTACTGCCACACCATAATCAAACCAAGCCTCACTAGCTACTAATCGATTAGATACTTGAACATAAGATCCACCTAATGTGATTATACCTGTACCATTTGGATTTAAGTTTATTGCACCATTTGAATTTGTTGCTATAATACCGTTGGTATTAATTGCAATATTGTCAATGTCTAATCTACCTGTAATAGCAACGTCACCAGTAATAGTTTGTCCAATAGTTGTCATTGCTGATGTAACATCAACAACACCTGTACCATTTGCGTCAAGAACTAAATTAGCATTTGAGGCATTTGTTGTAATTGCATGATCTTTAATTCTTACATAGTCAACATCTGTCTGACCTGTAACTGTATGTGTACCTACTGTTGTAACATCAGCAGTGGTTAATGTTCCAACTACTGTTGCCGCACCTGTTACGTCAAATGCTTCAGCAACTGTAATTTTAGTTGAATCTGTTGAACTTAAAGTTGTTCCGTTAATTGTAACTGCACCCGCAACAACATTTCCAGTTCCACCTGGAGTAATTTCTATATCTGCATTTGATCCTGATGTAATTGCATTATCTTTTATTGTAAGACCATCTGCAACTAAAGTGCCAGTAATTGTGTGTGTTCCTGTTGTAGTAATATCTGCAGTTGTTAACGTTCCTGTAACACCAAGAGTACTACCTAGAGATGTTGCTCCTGTTACATCTAAAGTTTCTGCTATTGTAATTTTTGTTGAATCAGCTGAACTTAATGTTGTTCCATTTATAGTAAGAGCATTTAGTACAATGTTACCTGTTCCTGCTGTTTGTAATTCTAAATCTGCATTTGATAAAATTGTACTAATTGTACCATTATCAATTGTTATTGCACTATCAATAGTAAGTTTGTTAATTAGTACTTGTCCTGTACCATTTCCTGAAATAGTAACGTCACCATTTGTGACAGTACTTGTCATTGTAGTACCATCAATTTGTAATTGGTCTGCTTCAAATACACCAGTAACTTTAACTTGGTCGCCTGAGCCGTCACCTAAATTAATATTTCCGTTTGCTATAATATTTCCTGATGCTGTTAAGTTTCCTGTAACATTAACATTTTTTTCTAACTCAATTGTACCTGTTCCGTTAGGAATAATTCTAATATTTTCGTTTGTTCTTGCTGAAGTTATATTCCAACCATTAATATCTAGGTTACCACCTAGTTGTGGAGATGTATCTTCTATTATATCGTTTGCTTCGGCAGTAGTGCCGTATAATTCTGTAAAATTTGTGTTTATTTTTGTAAATGCTGTTCTTAATGGATCACCTGTGCCGTCATTTGCTGATGTTCCTATTCCAATAGTTAATTGTGCCATATTTTGACTCCTCTTTGTATGATTATTTATTTAAAATTTTGTAAACCGAATGTAATTTAAACGTCAAGAGCTATTCTTTGGAATTTAAATACTGTAGAATCTGCTGTAATATTAGTTACTCTAACTTCTACATTAGATCCACTAATTGCCGCTGTAAATGTTGCTAATCCACCACTTCCACCATAATTTGATACAGAACCAAATGTTGAAATAAAAGCGTCTGAACCATTATGAGTTACATTGGCTTCTAAAATTTCGTATCTAGCTTCATCGGCAGTAGTAATTGAAATAAAATATTTTGCACTTCTGTATGTTGCATGGGGAAACGTATTCATAACAGTGGTTGCTGAAGAGGCCACAGTAGTTGTAGCATCTGCAATATCTGAATGATTTAAAGTTGCACCAGCAGTAGCAAAACTTAAAGTACCAAGGCCATCTGTTTTAATAAATTGTCCTGATGAGCCATCTGATGTTGGGAAAGTAAATCCACTAATTTTAACTCCACCTGAGCCGTTACCTGCTAATTCTAAATTTGCATTTGAAGCCGTTGTTTTAATTTCGTTACCATTAATGTTTATATTGCTATCAATAGTAACATCTCCACTTGATGTTAAAGCTGTAAATGTACCTGCTAATGGTGTTGTTGCTCCAATAACAGTATTATCTATTGCACCACCGCCAATGTCTACGTCATCTATAACAACGTTACCTGAGCTACTACCTGAAATTATTAAATTAGCATTTGAGGCGTTTGTAGAAATTACATTATCTTTTATTCTTACGTAATCAACATCTAGTTGTCCAGTAATTGTTTGTGTACCTGTTACACCCCAATTACCTACTGTTGTAACCGCGGCAGTAATTAAACCTGAAGTTACATTTACAGTTCCAGAACCACTTGCAGATAATTCTAAATCTGAATTAGATGCAGTTGCTTTAATTATATTATCTGCTATACTAATATTACTATCAATAGTTAGGTCTCCAATAACAATAGTACCTGTACCACCTGGTGTTATATTAATATCTGCATTTGAACTTGATGTTATGTCATTTCCAGCAAGAGTTAAACTCCCAACTCCAACAGATGCAAATCCACTTAAAGTAGAATCTAATGCTATTGTTATTGTATTTCCTGATCCTGTTGTTGTAATATTTGTACCACCTGCTATTGTTAAAGTTTCTGAATCTAAATCAATGCTTAATGCTCCACCACTGTCACCTTGAAAATCTAAATCTTCTGCTGTTACTTTGTCATCGATATATTTTTTAATACTTTGTTGTGTTGCTAATTTTGTAGCACTATCAGAAGCCATATCATCTTCATCTTTAATACCTGTTACGGTTGCTCCGTCACTTGCGATGTTTAATGATCCAGCAGTAAGAGTACCTGTTATGTCTACTGCTTCTGCGAATGTAATTTTACTTGAGTCATCAGAATTTAAAGTAGTACCAGCAATTCCAAGTGCCGCAAATTTTACTTTTCCGGTACCTCCTGCTTGAATATTAATATCTGCATTTGAATCTGATGTAATATAGTTGTCGTAAAAATTTAAATTGTCAATATTTGTTGTTGTTAAAGTTGTTGTTCCAGTAACAGTAAGATTATTGCTTAATGTTGCCGCACCAGTAACTGCCAATGTTGATCCTGCGGTTACGGCACCTGTTAATGTTGATATACCCGATACACTTACAGTTCCATCAACTATTAAATTTTCATTTATGTTGATAGCTGAAGAATCATCTGAGCTTAAAGATGTACCTGCAAATTTAAGTGCTCCAATTACGACGCTACCTGTACCTGCGGGAATAAGATTAATATTATCATTGGATCTTGTACCTGTTATATTGTTACCTGAAAAAGAAAGTGCACCAAATTGCACAGAACCAGTGCCTGCAGGTATAATGTTTATATCCTCATTTGATCTTACACCTTCGATATTGTTGTCATTAATTCTAATAGCAGGAAATAATATTGAT
>LUMJ01000437.1_pt1 | contig 33824 bp, 33 predicted proteins | sample 729631 | NCBI WGS metagenome assembly LUMJ01 (sample SAMN03860266, study PRJNA289734) | marine metagenome | biome: seawater column; feature: ocean; material: water; isolation source: Red Sea water column Station 22 - depth 500m | place: Saudi Arabia: Red Sea | collected 2011-10-15 | depth 500 m
GTTTATCAGCGTCTAATAGGTGCCGTTGACCTACAAAGTCTACCAAACTACTGGGTCTTAATATTTCAGCAAGTGGCTTATAGGTAGGCATAGTTATGGTAAGTTAATTTTTATGATTTGATTATTATCTTCTTTATTGGTTATAAGTAATGCAGTTAATTTCAATTTATTTGCGAGCTCAATGGCTTTCTTGCTGCCCATTGCCATCATTGCAGTAGCGTAAGCATCGCTCATTGCGCTTTGAGGATGAATCACAGTAACTGAAGATAGGTCGTTATTGGCTGGTAAACCAGTTAAAGGGTTGAAAATATGCATATATTTTTTACCTTCCCAAATAAAATAATTACGATAATTCCCGGAAGTGGCAATAGATGCATCTTTCAATACAACTGGAATGGGTGATTTGTTGTCAGGACGTTCTACACCTAAAACCCAATCATCGCCTCTATTGCTTCCTGAAGCAACAACCTCACCACCAATCTCAACTAGAAAATTCTTGATACCGGAGATCTTAATAAGGCGCGCAACCTCATCTACCGCATAGCCCTTGGCAATCGCTGAGAGATTAATATGTATGTCTCTGGTTTTTTTGACTCGACCATCCTCCATCAATAGAAACTTAATTGATGAATTTTCAAAGGCTTGCTCAATTTCCTCCCTTTTAGGCGCCTCTGTTCTACCACCACTCGCACCGAACCCCCACAAATCAATCAATCGACCAATGCCTGGATCAAAATAACCCTCGGTCTGTTGGTAAATTTCTACCGATCGATTTAGCATTGAATAAAGCTCACTAGAAACGTCAATCCATTCGTCTACAGGCGCACGGTTTAGTTGAGACAATTCGGAATCGTGCTGCCATGTTGAAAAAGTATTATTGATTTCTTCAAGTCGTCTGTCAATTATGTCTTTTTCGATACGATCATCGCCCAAAACATTAATCGAGTAACTTGTGCCCATACTTTCGCCTTTGATTTGCTCAACACTTTCATTTTCAAAGCAACCGTTCAACAAAAAAAGAATTAAAATAAGAGCGTATTTACGCATTATAATTTGCCCATGTTTTTTAGATTTATTTGCCTTGTTTTTCTTACAACAAGCGTCTTTGCCAGTTCTCACACTTTTGAAGACTTTCTAGCCCAGGTTCGTCAAATGGCCACTGAGCAAGGCGTCTCCAAAGCAACAATTGACAAAGCGTTTTTTCAACTTTCGCCTAGGCCTGAGGTTATTGAGAAGGATGTCGATCAGCCAGAATTTAATCAAAATTTTTGGACCTATGTCAATAAAAGAGTAACTCAGACTCGCCTAAATAATGGCTATGATACATTAAAACAAAACACTTCATTGCTCAACAAAACCACCCAGCAATATGGTGTTCCTGCATATATTTTGGTTTCATTTTTGGGCATTGAGAGTAATTATGGCCACTACACGGGAAACCATAGTCTGATCCAATCTTTAGCAACCTTGGCTTATGACAGAAGACGCTCTAACTTCTTTACGAGAGAGTTGATTGAACTATTAAAGCTGATTGATAAGAATAAAATACCTCTGGATGCAAAAGGCTCATGGGCCGGCGCTATGGGCGCTGTTCAATTTATGCCAACAAGTGTCCAAGCTTACGGCGTTGACGCCAACAAAGATGGCAAAATCGATCTCTGGAATGATAAGGAAGATATATACGCTAGTGCCGCTAATTTTCTCAAGAAGAATGGTTGGGTAAAAGGCGAAAAGTGGGGCAGAGAGGCCTCTATTCCAAAAAACTTTGATTACAAACAAACCGGCTTGGGAATCAAGAAAAGCGTCAATGAATGGGCTCAATTAGGGGTGCTTAGAGCTAACGGCAATCGACTACCCAATTCTAATATGAAGGCTTCATTGATTGTCCCTATGGGCCATCGAGGCCCTGCTTTCTTGGTTTACCGAAACTTCGACGTGATAATGGACTGGAATCACTCTATCTTATATGCCCTTTCAGTGGGCTATCTGGCTGACCGCATTCATGGTAGTGGTAAGTTGATTGCCAAGCCAATAAACGAGCCTCTTGGTTACGAACTTTATCAGCAACTTCAATGACCATTAAAACTTACCTTGGTTTTGATGTCGGCACAAAGCGAACTGGGATAGCCATTGCTAACAGCTTGACGGCTCATGCAAGCGGCATTGAGACTGTTGTTCACCATAAGGACGGCTCTACAAATTGGCTCCAACTTGAGAGGCTCATCAACAAGCACCAAGCAGACATTTTTGTTGTTGGACTGCCGCTCGATGACAAAGGCAAAGAACAAGAAATGACATTTATAGCGCGCTCATTTGGAAGAAAGTTAGAAAAGCGTTTTAGCAAGGAGGTTGTTTTCGTTGACGAATATTTATCCTCTTCAGAGGCGAAAAACCAATTAAAATGGCACTACGCTCACAAGAACGCTGACCGAGCTGATGTTGATAAGCGCTCTGCTGAACTAATTTTGCAAACTTGGCTCAATGAAACCAGACACGATCAGTAACGACTGCCAACTTGACTCTTCCGGACAACTGATTCATCTTTTGGGTTTAAAAGACCTCCCAAAGAAACACCTTGAAAATATATTAGATAGAGCAGATGGTCTTTTAGGCGACAACGGCGGTCTCAAAAAATCAAAAGCTTTGAAAGGCATGTCGGTTGCGAATCTATTCTTCGAGCCCTCAACGCGTACTCGAAATACTTTTGAAATTGCGGCCAAACGTTCTAGCGCCAATACCATTAATGTTGACCTCGAAAACTCGGCAACCAAAAAAAATGAAACCTTGATGGATACGATGCAGACCTTGAAGGCGATGCAGATTGACATGTTCATTATCCGCCACAAAAAAAATGGACTCCCGCATCATGTCGCCGAAAATATTGAAGGCGTTGCCATTATAAATGCCGGTGACGGCATCAATGCCCATCCAACTCAGGCCCTACTTGCGCTGAAGACATTAGGAACAAAGGATATTCGTCTTATCGCTCCGGCATACCTACTTTACAAAAAAACAACCTCGCCTGACTTGGAGCGTTTCGACAATCTCGAGAAAGGGCTGGAAGGTGTCGACATCATCATGTCATTAAGACTACAAAAAGAACGTATGGTTGCAGCAGAGATACCCAATGAGAAGAATTACTTTGAAAATTACGGCATTACCAATAAAACATTGAAACTGGCTAAGCCAGATGCAATCGTGATGCATCCTGGACCTGTCAATCGAGGCATTGAAGTCGACTCAAGCGTTGCGGATGGCCCTCAATCGGTCATCCTTAAGCAGGTAACCAATGGCATCGCTGTTCGCATGGCGGCAATGGAAGTGTTGGCAGGCGCATTGTAGACAATGGGTCAATCTTTTGACTACGACCTTTCTAAGGACGCATTTCAAAAACTAAACACGGATGACACCATTTCTTCTGCACATGGGCTATTGTGTGGCTTTTATTGTGTCAAACCAGACATCTCACTGGATGACTGGCTTAATGAAGTGCTTGTCAGCATTGATCTGAACAATATACTCGAAAAAGAGTCGCACCAGCTACTGGCGGAAATCTTTAACGACACCAGTGAACAGCTTGCCGACCCCACACTAAACTTCTGGCCAATCATTGCTGACGATATGTGCTCCTTGAGGGAACAAGCTAATACGCTTGTTGACTGGTGCCAAGGATTTTTAGCGGGTCTCGGTCTCAGCTCCGTTCAAACCTCTGACGAACAGGTGCTTGAAATGATTAAGGACATCAGTGAAATTTCACAACTCGAGGTGGACCTTCTAGATAACGAAGAGAATGCCCAGGACTTTTATGAAATAGTGGAGTATGTTCGTATGGGAGTTCTCTTCATCCAAGAAGCTTTACAACCCTCAAAGCAGGATTTTATAAGCCCCGACCAGCTCCACTGAGTAGCAAACTCTGGCCGTGATTTATAAAAAAATAGGGTAAAGAAAACCATACATTTTGTTTATAATGAAGCCACTCTTCTCAACAAAATGGTGGAGAGCATGAATGAAATTTTTTTATCAATTTAAGGGGAAAAAATGACATTAACACATTTATTTAAAGCGCAAGCTATATTCGCCTGGATATGGGTTGCAATGTTTTGGTTTGCGCCAGGAATGGCAGCACAAGGGCCTGGTTGGGAAGTAACCGCCGAATTAACAGCTTTTGGGCAGGTGGCTTCAATCCCAATTCTAGCGATTGGTATTTTTGCGTGGATGGCGCCAAGTTGGGTTGGTGATAATCTCAAGAAAGTCGGCATGGTTTTGGGTGTTTACATCAATGCTCTGTTTATTCTGGTACAGGCATTTCATGTATCAACCAATGCTGCCAATTTTGATCCGCTGGGGATCATTCCGACAGCAATTTTTATGGCTTTATTCTATTGGAAGACTCGCCCTTCTAGCTAATTACTAGTACAAAAAAGCCGAGTTAAAACAGCGTTTAACTCGGCTTTAATAAATGGTGGCCACACCTAGAATTGAACTAGGGACACAGGGATTTTCAGTCCCTTGCTCTACCAACTGAGCTATATGGCCAAAGCGCGTAATTATACACAAGGGGAAAACAAAGTTAACTTTGGATTTCTCCTCTTAAACCTCCTCAACTCTCTACATTATCCAAAAAGCGTTCTGCATCTAATGCCGCCATACAGCCAGAACCCGCAGAGGTTACCGCTTGTCGATAAACATGGTCTGCTACATCTCCTGCCGCAAAAACACCCTCAACACTGGTTTGGGTTGCATTGCCCTCTAGACCAGCCTTAACTTTAATGTAGCCACCATTGATTTCCAACTGTCCCTCAAACATACCTGTATTAGGTGTGTGCCCGATGGCGATAAAAACACCGTGAACATCGATTTCTTTGGTGCTACCATCGTTGCCTTTTAAGCGCAGACCTGTAACACCCATCTCGTCGCCCAAAACCTCATCCAAGTTGTGATTCCATTCAATAGAAATATTTCCATTGCTGGCTTTTTCCATTAACCTATCTGAAAGAATTTTCTCGGATCTAAATTTATCTCGACGGTGAACGATGGTTACATGTTCCGCTATATTTGACAAGTATAGAGCTTCCTCAACGGCGGTATTTCCACCACCGATAACCGCCACTTTTTGACCGCGATAGAAAAAACCATCACAGGTTGCGCAAGCTGATACACCTTTGCCTTTATAGGCCTCCTCAGATTCCAAGCCCAAGTATTTTGCTGTCGCCCCAGTCGAAATAATAACGGCATCTGCTGTATAGCTTGTTTCCCCGCCTTTAAGAGTAAATGGGCGCTTTGAAAAATCAACGCTGGTTATGTGGTCATTGACTATTTCAGTGTTGAAGCGTAAAGCATGTACTTTCATGCGCTCCATCAAATCTGGGCCTTGTAGGCCGTCACTATCCCCTGGCCAGTTATCAACATCAGTTGTTGTCATGAGTTGTCCGCCCTGCTCGAGTCCACTTATCATCACTGGATTGAGGTTTGCCCTGGCAGCATAAACCGCTGCAGCATAGCCGGCAGGGCCAGCGCCAACAATCAAAACTCGACAATGTTTGATATCACTCATTTGAAATACTTTATACTAATTAATCAATGGAGCATTATAGACTACCTTGAAAAAAAATAACAAACGAACAACGCAACATAAGCCAAAAAATCCACGCTCCAAAATTGTAAGCGAGACAATTTTTATACTACTCGCAACATTGGGTATTGTATTCCTTATTTCACTTCTGACGAGCTCTCCTGATGAGGACCCTTGGACTGGAGGCGCTGTGCTGGTCAAGCCGGTTGCAAATTCTGCCGGCATATTTGGTGCTTATTTGAGTGACATTTCAATGGGAATTCTAGGCTATGTCTCCTATATCCTACCAATATCCCTTGTGTGGCTTGGCTACAGCTTTCATCGAGATGCTTACAAGGAGAAAAAAAACCGAATAACCTTTTTACTGCGCCTGATAGCCTATTTTGTGATGGTATTTTTTACCGCCGCGCTGGCGCATCAATATGCCCCGGAGATAAAAGTGATAGAAGGTCTAAAGGAAACATTTTTAGCTGGAGGTATGATTGGAAAATCGATGCATGAAGTCTTGTTTTATGCGCTTTTTGGTGAAGCCTCAACAATAATCTATGTTGCCATCATTTTCATAAGCTTTAGTATTGCCACTAGTGCCACTTGGAAAAATATTAGTATGACAATGTTCAGCAATGACAAGCCCTCCAATGCTGTCTCAAAAAGAAAAACTGTCCCAATAAAACCGTCGCCAAAGATTAGCAACGCCCAAAAACTTAGGCCAAAAGAAAAGCCAAATAAAGGCAAAGAAACGAAAAAAACAAAAAAAGCTGAAAAGACCGAAAAATCTCAAAAAACCGCAAGCAGCAATCTCTATAAAGCTGCTACCTCAAGTGGACTGCCTGACCTTTCCCTTCTTGACGATGTCAACAACTCCGGTCTCGGCTATAGCGAAGAATTCCTAGAAGAGATGTCAAAACAAGTGGAGCTTAAATTGAAAGACTTTGGTTTTGATGTCAACATTACTGCCGTCACCCCGGGTCCTGTGGTCACTCAATTTGAAATATCTCTTGCGCCTGGAGTGAAGGTCAGTCAAATCATGAACCTTGACAAAGATTTGGCCAGGGCATTGCTGGTTGAAAGTGTTCGAATTGTCGACGTCATCCCGGGAAAACCGGTAATTGGCCTTGAGATACCGAACAACAATAGAGAGTTGATTGGACTGAAAGAGATCCTCTCGAGCGAAACATTTACAAAATCTAAATCAACACTTTCGATGGGTCTCGGTAAAGATATTAATGGAAACCCCATAGTTGCAGATCTTGCCAAGATGCCACATCTGATGATTGCTGGCGCCACAGGAATGGGAAAATCCGTCGGCCTCAATGCCATCATTTTAAGTATTTTATATAAGGCAAAACCAGATCAAGTTAGGTTCATAATGATTGACCCTAAAATTATTGAATTGGCTAGCTATGCCGACATCCCTCACCTGTTGACCCCTGTTATGACGAATATGAATGAGGCCGCAAGTGCGTTATGGTGGTGCGTCAATGAAATGGAAAGACGTTACACGCTTTTGGCTAAATTTAGTGTTCGCAATATTGAAGCTTTTAATGAAAAACTCTTGCGCGCTAATAAAAGTGGCAAGCCATTACTAGACCCTTCATTTGACCCCAAAACAGCAAAAGAAAGGGAGCAACATCCTGAGCTAGAGTCACTTCCGCTAATCGTCATCGTCATCGATGAATATGCCGACATGTTGGCGGCTCTTGCCCAACAAGATAGAGCTAAATCAAAACGAGTCGAGGGCTTAATTGTTCGTATCGCCCAAAAAGCCCGTGCTGCAGGAGTACATCTTATCGTGGCAACACAAAGGCCAAGTGTGGATGTTATCACTGGTCTCATAAAATCCAACATCCCTTCTAGAATTTCATTTAAAGTTTCATCAAAGACAGACTCCAGAACAATTTTGGACCAATCTGGCGCAGAACAATTGCTTGGTTTGGGCGATATGCTTTATATGTCACCTGGCATTTCTCACCTGACCCGTATTCATGGCGCGTACGTTGAAGATAGTGAAATTTTCCGCGTTGTTGAGCACCTTAAAAAGAACTCAGACCCTAATTATTTGCCCGGCATACTTAGTCCTCAAAATGAAAGCGCCGGTTCACAAGACTCAGGGTATGTCACGGACGAGCTTGACCCACTTTTTGATGAAGCGGTAGAAATCGTTACCTCAACTAGAAGGGCTTCAATCTCGAGTCTCCAAAGACGTATGCGTATTGGCTATAATCGTGCCGCAAGAATCATCGAAGATATGGAAGCAAGCGGAATTGTAAGCTCGATGAATAGTGCAGGCAATAGAGAGGTTTTGGCACCAGGACCTATAGACCCTGACGACTGATAAGCAAAAAACCGCCCTTATAAAATCTACATTTTTTTCGTAGGTATGGATTATTTTTTTTTATTATTATGCTTAATTTTTTTAAGGATACACAACTCATGAAAAAATCACTAAGCCTAATATTGTTCCTAATATTTTGTACTCAAATTCACGCCCATAAGCCTGTTTTAAATAAAAACTCAAGTTACCCGCCAGACGCACCTTACGAAATAGAAGATCCTGAAATATCAAAGGCTATCTATTCAACACTTTCGGGCGGCCCGCATTACTATCGAATTCAATCTGCGGAAGACTTTGATTTTTACAGCGGAATTTTGGCTGCTAAGATTGGTGACTGCGCTCTTGAGAGTAAATTTTCTTTTGAGGTATTAGACTCAGATTTTCATTTATTATATCTAGCTGACGGTGAGAACTTTGAGTGGACTCCGTGGTACGAAGAATACGGTAAGCAGTGGTACTGGAATGGTCCAGAAATCGGTAAAAGCTTTGCCTCAAATAGAGTCTTCAAAGCTGGAACTTACTATATCAAGGTCTTTAATGACAGCAACACAGGGCAATATGTACTGGCAGTTGGGGACATTGAACAGTTCTCGCTTACTGATATCGTTGGCTTAATTTTTTCAATGGGGGACATCGAAGACGCGTTTTGGGACCCAGACCTATGCAAGAGCATGTAAGTTTCTTTTAAAAGAAAAAACATTTACGAAACTCTAAACTTAATTCAAGATACATGGAATTTAGATCATATTCTCTTCTATAAACGATCTATTTGAGAGAATAACTTTTCTGAATTGCATTAATATTAAAGAAAAAACCTTGACCTAACATTATCGCTACTATATAGTTGACCTTAAACCAACAGGCATAATGCTGGTTGGTTTTTTTTGTCTAGACAACGTTATGACACCAAAAGGTGTTTAATTAAGGAGAGAAAAATGAAAAAAACGTTAAGCATTGTTTTGTCATTGCTATTCATGGGTATTTTTTCACCGTCTTTGGCTAATTCTATCAAATGGTCAATGCCTGGTGATTCTTTAACTCTTGATCCGCATGCACAAAATGAAGGTCCAACTCACATGGTTTCTCGTCAAGTATATGAAGGCTTGGTAACTCCAGGTATTAACATGGAAATACTTCCTCAGCTTGCAGAGTCATGGGTCGCAACAGCTGATGATACATGGGTATTTAACCTTCGTAGAGGTGTAACGTTTCACGACGGATCATCTTTAACAGCAGGCGATGTTGCTTTTAGTATCAATAGAGCAAAGACTGCTCCATCTGATATGGTTGATTTAATTAAAAGTGTTAAATCAGCAACAGCGATTGATGATCATACTGTTGAAGTAAAAACTGATGGACCAAATCCAATTCTTTTGAACCAATTAACTCAGATATTTGTAATGTCTGAAGATTGGGCAAAAGCAAATGGTTGTGAGGTTTCATATAATTGGGATGCAGGTGAGACATCTTATTGCGCATCCAATGCCAATGGAACTGGACCATTTAAAATTACTTTCAGAGAACAGGATGTAAGAACTGTTTTTGAAAAAAATGATGACTGGTGGGGAAATCACTATACACACAATATAGATAAGATTGAATTGCTTCCAATTAAGAATGATGCAACAAGAGTTGCAGCACTTCTTTCTGGAGAAATCGATTACACTAATGTTGTGCCAGTTCAAGACCTTGCAAGAATCAAGTCTTCTGCAGGCCACATTGTGAAAATGACTCCTCAAAATAGAACAATTTTCTTTGGTATGGATCAAGGTTCAGCTGAATTGAATTCATCTAACATTAAAGGAAAAAATCCTTTTGCAGATAGAAGAGTTCGTCTGGCAATGTACCATGCTTTAGATATGGACGCTATTAAGGATAAGGTAATGAGAGGGCAAAGTGTACCGGCAGGTATTATTACTGCCCCTGGTGTTAATGGTCACACAGCAGCACGTGATGAAAGATTGCCTTACGATCCTGAGTTATCAAAAGCACTTTTAGCTGAAGCTGGTTATCCTGACGGATTTGAGCTTACATTAGATTGCCCTAATGATCGTTATATCAACGATGAAGCAATTTGTGTAGCAGCTATTAGTATGTTTGCAAAAATTGGAGTTACAGTAAATCTTGATGCAAAAACTAAGAGTCAGCATTTCTCTGAAATTAAAGAGGGTGATGCTAATGGTATGACTAGTGACATGTACATGCTAGGTTGGGGTGTTCCAACTTTTGACAGTCACTATGTATATTCATACTTATTTGAAAGCTCTGGAAGCTGGAATAAAGTAAATTTCAGTAACGCTAGAGTCGACGAATTAGTTGCGGCAATGGGTGTTGAAACAGACCTTGATAAAAGAAATGCTATGATTGCTGAAGCTTGGGATATTACCCAGGCCGATGTAACATACCTTCCTTTACATCACCAAGTTGTTAACCAAGCATCAAAAAGTAATGTCGATGTTCCGATTAGAATGAACAACGAGCCATTATTTAGATTTGCAAACGTAAACTAAAAACATCTATATTTTCTGGCCAGGCAACTGGCCAGAAAAACCTTCCATGTTTAGCTATACCCTGAAAAGACTTTTACAATCTATCCTTGTAATGGTTGTTGTTGCGTTTGTTTCCTTTTCTTTATTCAATTTTGTTGGGGACCCCGTAAATAGCATGACAGGAGAAGATGCTTCGGACCAAAGACGAGCCGAGGTTAGAGAAGTTCTGGGATTAAATGATCCCGTCTATATTCAATTTTCAAGATTTTTAGGCAATGTTGTTCAAGGCGATTTTGGCATATCTTATCAATTAAAAAGAGAGGTTTCGGATTTAGTTTCAGAAAGACTGCCAGCCACTCTAGAATTAGTTTTTGTATCTGCTTTGATTGCCATAATAGTGGGAATCATTTTAGGTGTCTATACAGGCATCCATAGAGATAGTTTTATTTCAAATATTATCCTTGTCATTTCACTTGCTGGTGTTTCACTTCCAACATTCATTATAGGGATAATGTTAATTTACTTTTTTTCTGTAATACTGGGAGTTCTTCCTTCTTTTGGAAGAGGTGAAGTTACAGAACTAGGCTTTTGGACAACAGGTTTTTTAACTACTTCTGGACTTAAGGCATTAATCTTACCCTCGGTCACGTTAAGTTTATTTCAAATGACATATGTGATCAGATTAGTTCGTGCGGAAATGATGGAAATACTTCAAACGGATTATATTAAATTTGCTCAAGCTAGAGGCATTAAAAGAAATATTATCAATTATAGGCATGCGCTTAAAAATGGCTTAATACCTGTAATTACTATTACTGGTATTAATATTGGAACTTTAATAGCTTTTTCAATTATTACAGAAACAGTTTTCCAATGGCCTGGTATGGGTGCACTATTTATCAACGCAGTCTACTTTGTTGATATACCAATCATGTCAGCCTACATGATTATGGTTGCCTTTATTTTCGTTATGATAAATTTCATTGTTGATATCACTTATTACTTTATCGATCCAAGAATAAGGCTCAAGGAAGAGACGGGTTAGAGATGTTATCCAAAACATTTAATAAAATTTATGATACCGATATAGGCTATAGCTTTTTTAATTCAAAAATTGCAATTATCTCTTCTGCTATTTTTTTTATTATTCTTCTTTGTTCAGTTTTTGCTGGAATAGTTGCTCCCTACAATCCTTTTGACCCAGCGACAGTTTCATTAATGGATGCGTTTACTCCACCTATGTGGTCTGAGGGTGGTAGTGCCAGCTTTATTCTCGGGACTGATCAACAAGGAAGAGATATGTTCTCAACAATGATCTATGGCTCAAGAATTTCATTAATCGTAGGATTTGCATCAATAATTTTTGCTATGGTACTTGGTGTATTCCTTGGTGTTACTGCTGGCTATATAGGCGGTATATATGAGATTGTTGTGATGCGGCTTACAGATGTCCAATTAACAATACCAAGCATTCTAATGGCTTTACTCGTATATGGCATAGCTAGATCAATCATTACACAATCAATGCATGATGAAATGGCAATGTACGTATTAATTTTTGCAATTGGTATCTCTGAATGGCCACAGTTCGCTAGGGTTTCTAGAGCATCTACTCTAGTTGAAAAAAATAAAGAATATGTATCAGCTTCGAGAATTATAGGATTGTCAAACATTCTAATTATGTTTAAACATATTTTGCCAAACATACTTAGACCTATCTTAGTCATTGCAACAATAGGATTGGCTCTTGCAATCATTACAGAATCTACTTTAAGTTTTTTAGGTGTTGGGGTTCCACCTACAACACCTTCACTAGGAACATTAATTAGATTTGGAAATAATTTTTTATTTTCAGGCGAATGGTGGATTACATTTTTTCCAGCTATTTTTTTAATCGTTTTAGCTTTATCTATTAACCTATTGGGAGATTGGATGAGAGACGCCTTAAATCCAAAATTAAAAAAGAGATGAGCTTATTAGAAGTCAACAATTTAAATATTAGTTATCCAACTAGAAAAGAAACAATTGTCGCTAGTAAAAATGTTGAATTTACATTGGAAAGGGGTGAAATATTAGGAATAGTTGGTGAATCTGGTTCTGGAAAATCCACCATTGCAAATGCCATCATAAATTTAATTGACCCTCCAGGCGAAATAACAAATGGATCAATTAAAATTGATAATAATGAATTAAGAGATAACGAAGAGCTCATTCAAAGCATTAGAGGAAAGAAAATTGGATTTGTTTTTCAAGACCCTCAAACATCCTTAAATCCATTATTTAAAATAAAAGAACAATTAATTGAAACTATTCAAACACATCTAAATTTAGGCTATCAAGATGCATTAAATAAATCTATTCAACTCCTAAAAGAAGTAGGAATAGATAATGCTGAAAAAAGAATTGAAGATTATCCTCATCAATTTAGCGGAGGTATGCGCCAGAGGGTTGTTATTGCTTTAGCAATAAGTTGTGAACCAGATTTAATTATAGCTGATGAACCTACAACTGCTTTAGATGTAAGTATTCAATATCAAATACTGGAATTACTTAAAGATCTTACTAAAAAAAGAAATTTAGGAGTAATTATTATTACACATGACATGGGTGTTATTGCTGAGACAACAAATAAAGTTATTGTTATGAGACATGGACTTATTGTTGAGCAAGGTGATACAAAAGAATTATTAACGAACCCTAAATCTAATGAGGCTAAGAGTTTGGTTATTTCGGTGCCGCCCACAAATAAAAAAATTGATAGATTCAAACTTATTAGTCCTGATGGAAAAGAAATTACATCTGACTCTAAAAATTTAACAAAAAATATTATTAAAACCTGGGGAATAAGAGAAAACAAAAATGAAAAATTATTAAAACTGAAAGACGTTACTAAAATTTTTGATGATAACTCTTTGGCAATAAATATTTCATTTGGCTTAAAAGGTGATTCCACTGATAAAGTGGTGAAGGCAGTTGATAATGTATCTTTTGAACTATTTGAAGGTGAAACTCTAGGTTTAGTTGGTGAATCTGGCTCAGGAAAATCAACAATAGCAAAAATTATTACAGGACTAGTCAGGCCAACTAATGGGGAAATTTTTTATAATAATCTCTCACTTTATAATTCAAACAGAAAATATCAAATTGATAAGAGTAGGGGGCAAATTCAGATGATATTTCAAGATCCATATTCATCTTTGAACCCAAGATTTAAAGTAAGAGACATAATATCTGAACCAATAAAGTTTTTTCAAAAAAATATTAGTTATACTGAATTCACACAAAATGTTTACGATTTGATAGACATTGTTGGAATGACAAGACAATCATTGGATCGATATCCTCATGAATTTTCTGGGGGACAAAGACAAAGAATATCAATTGCTAGAGCTTTAGCCACAAGACCACGCTTATTAATTTGTGATGAACCTACTTCTGCTTTGGATGTGAGTATACAAGCACAAATATTAAATCTTTTAAAAGATATTCAAGATGAACTTCACCTTACTATGTTGTTTATTAGTCATGATCTTCCTGTAATTAGACAAATGTGTAATAGAATTGTAGTGCTTAAAGATGGTAGTGTTTGTGAAACAAAAGAATCCGAGGAATTATTTAACAATCCAGAACACCCATATACTCAGGAACTTATTAGGCTAATGCCTAAAATTGAATCTATAATTTAATTAATTACCTATTAAACGAATCAGTTATGGACGGTCGCACAAAAACGTATTGGAATGCTTAAGCCATCATAGAGGCTGATAATCAATATCATATTTGAAGTATCGAGGCCCAATCATTTCAATAGCCTCTTTGCTTTGCCAAATCGGATCACAGGGAAGTCCTAGTATATTTACAGCAAGACCATACTTGATAGTTTCGGCAGTAACAGGAGCTCCTGTGTTGGCATCAAACATACATATTAAGTCAGGAGTTGTAGCAAGAATCTTATCTCCCTCCATGGCAACTAAGAATTCATTTTGAAAATCAATTTTCGCTTCACGATTCACAAAACCATCTGTCCCTTCTAGTTTCACAATACCTCTATTCCAGCCACCCTCAGTTCTCCTTTCCACATCTCTTACTCTGCCCTTAAAAAGGTGTTTTCCATTTAACTCTTTTACAAGTATTTCGTAAGCATTAAAACTATGTTTTTCTATAATAGAACCAATATGGTGAATTAAAGACAGGCTTCCCTTAATTAAATACTCCTTACAATCCTTGGCAGAAACTGGATAAAGACTGCACATGGCTGAACCGCCCATCTCGATTGTAATTGCTCGTGCAAGCTTTTCAGTCCAAGCATTACTAATAGTAGCGTAATTACAACCGTTACCTTTTTCGTCAACCATCGCCATTGGTGTTGCACTTATTCCTCCTAAAGTAAAAGTTACCATCTGTAACTCAGGGAAGGCTCTTCCCATTGCATCACCATCGATTATTGGCAGGCCTAATTTCGATGCTGCTACAAATGGAATCGTTGAGTTTAAGCCTCCAGCCTCTATACACAAAATAGCCGCAACAGGCTTTGTGAGCATTTTTTCAATCATTGGAATCAATTGTGCAAATTCATTACCAGAAGGAAATTTTTCAACCATAACTGTAGGAGCCCCCATCATAGCAATTGGTAAAATCAAAGCATCATCTGGTAAAGTCTCAATATCAATTACCTCGACTCCTCCTGACTCTTGCATACTTTGTTGAGTCATCAATCTCCCAACATAAGGGTCACCACCACCGCCCGATCCAAGAACAGCGCCTCCTAAAGCGATAGCATTTATTGATTTATTATCAACAAAAGATAGTTTTTTAATACTCATTACATTTCCTCCATTAAAAGGTTGCCCACAACAGTAACATTAATCAATAAGTTATTGCCTGGCAAATATGAAAGTGGCATATCTGAAACTGTTAAAACAGAAATCGATTTAGGGTCTGCATGTCTTTTAACTGCAATCTTAGTGGCCTCCTCTGTCACCTGCTTAATGGCAGTATCGCGATCAATATCATCATTTAGTAAAACTACACGTGACACCTGTCCACTAACTTGTGCAATAGCAGCTCCTACCGCATTAGCTAAGTCGTTATGTTTTGGAGAAATGACTTCTAGTCCGTCAACCTCAGAAGGCATCATAACACATCGTCCTGCAGCCACTGCAAGGTCAGTCGCAGTTAATGTGTCGCCTCCAAATACTTTGGCTTTTTGAGGAAGTTCATTACCAACTGAAATTGGACCAATAGACATTGGATCATTATCACTAACAATAGAGCCGCCACCTAGCCCTATGCTTATTACATCAGGCATTGCAAAGTTAGTTCTAACATCGGCAACCATAACAGAAGTACCAGCTAATCGAGGAAAGCCGTCTTGAACCTCGCCAACATCTGTTGTTGTACCACCAACATCAACAACTAAAGCATCCTGCAAACCAGAAAGAAAAGCAGCCCCACGCATAGAGTTTGTTGGACCACAAGCAAATGTAAGTACAGGCAACTCAATAACCTCAGCTGCCTCAATTAAAGTACCATCATTCCGAGTAAAAAACATTGGACAAGAAAGCTTTAAACTTTTCTGAAGAAGCTTAAATGAATCAACCACCTCTTCGGCCAATGGCTTAAGTGAAGCGTTAATAATTGCTGCATTTTCTCTTTCAAGTAATCCCATACCACCAATACTTTTACTAAGTGTAATGCTAAGCTCTGGCATAGCCTGGGTTATTATTTCTAAAGCCTCATCTTCCATATCTCCTCTAACTGTGGCAAAAACCGAACTAATTGCAATTTGCTTACAACCCAAATCACTTAAATCCTTAGCTGCATATATAAGCTCATCCTTATCAAGCGAAGATATCTCATTTCCGTCCATTTCATAGCCGCCTTTAACAAGCTTACTAGATCCTTTCATGCCGTTAACCAGAGATTCTGGCCAGTCAGCAAAAGGAAGAATTGATGAGCCTGACGGCAAACACATTCTAATCAGCCCGGTTTGTGCAAGCTTAGTTCGCTGAACTAATGCATTCACAAAATGAGTTGTGCCAATTATTAGAACGTCCACACTATCAGAAGAAGTTTTCGCCTCACCCAAGGCGGCTTGAATTGCATTTTCAACGCCGGTTAAGATATCTTGTGTAGTAGGTCTTTTAGCACCCCCTAAAAACTTTTGTCCTCTCATAACAACTGCGTCAGTATTGGTTCCACCAACATCTACTCCAACTCTAATCATCTAAATTCTCCAACTCTAATCATCATATTATTTAAACATTTTTGCGTTGCGACCAAGAATCGATTGCAACTGCAATCACTATAACAAGCCCTAATATTATTCTTTGCCAAAGTGGATCAATTTGATTCAAATTAAATCCATTACTCATGAATGCTAAAAAGAAAGCCGCTGCTACAGTTCTCCATACGGCCCCTTTGCCTCCAGCTATAGATGTACCTCCAACAATAACTGCCGTTAGAACTGAAAATACAAAACTAAAGTCATCAGATGGCTGTGCTGAAATAGCCCTTGATGAGCTCACAATTCCAGCAAGCGCAGAAGCACCTCCAAGCAAAATAAAGGTTACAGCTTGAACTCTAGAGACATTAACGCCTGCCAAACGAGCAGCCTCCTGATTGCCTCCAGTTGCAAACACGTTACGACCAAACCTCGTTCGAGTTAATATAATGCTCGCAATAATTACCATTACCAAGGCAAGCCATGTAGCAGAAGTAATATCAAAAAACTTTGTACGAGCGATTTGTTGATAAGCATCGCCCATAGGCCTCATTAAAGATCTATCACTAATTAAGTAGCCTAGACCAAAAAACATAAAGGAAGTTGCCAATGTTGCTATAAATGAATTGACTTTGAAATAGGTAACAACAATCGCATTGAATGCCCCCATCGCAAGACCTATGCTGATGCCAGCCAATAAAGCCAAAAATATATTTCCAGTTGCATTTTCAACAAGCAACGCAAATAAAGGGGATACAACAAAAATTGATGAAACAGAAATATCAAAATTACCTGAAATTATAACAATTGTCATAAATGAGGCAGCTATCAAAATTGTCGACTGCTGATCTAATAAATTTCTAAGATTTCTCTCTGTAAAAAAACTATCAGTTGTTAGAGTTAATACAATGAAAAGTAAAATAGTAATTATGGCAATGCCATGTTTTTTTGAAAACTCTAATACATTTTTCATAAGATTATTCCTGCTTAAAGGCTGCTTCCATTATAGCGTTCTTCGTTATTTGACTGCCCTTGAGCTCTACCACAATTTGACCCCGTGACATAACAAGCGCTCTGTGCGCGACTCCAATAATTTCCTCCACTTCAGATGAAATTAATAAAACCGCCTCACCTACTTTTGATAATTGAGATATGAGTTCATAAATTATCTGCTTAGCTCCAATATCAACTCCTCGAGTTGGCTCGTCAGCTATGAGAAGCTTAGGCTTGCCCATTGCTGCTCTAGCAAACAATACTTTTTGCTGATTGCCTCCAGATAAAAATTGAACCTCTTTTTCAAGTCCGCTATGCTTCACCATTGTTGTCATACAGCTATCATCTACTTCATCATACTCTTGAAGCTTGTTAAGCCCATAAATCCAAGAAGAAAATTTTTTCAAATATGGTAATGAAGTATTTTCTAATAAAGAACGCTCTAAAATTAAACCTTGCTCTCTTCTAGACTCTGGAACCATTGCCATGCCAGAATCAATCGACTTGGCAGTGTCTTTAACAATAAACTCTTTACCGCAAAATTCTACACTACCACTATCAGGCAAGCTATTTCCATATATGGCATGTGCTAACTCACTTCGTCCCGATCCAACCAATCCAGCAATACCAAGAATTTCGCCTTTTTTTATTTCAAATGATATATCATGAAATTCATTTTTACGAGTAAGGCTTTTAACTTTCAAAAGAGTGTCGCTGTTAGGGTCTATTTTTGGTTTTTTAGGAAACAGGCTTCCTGCATCTTTTCCAGTCATTCCCTCAATAAGACTTTTTTTGGTTTCTTTTGATGTTAGCTCAGTTCTGACCTTTAAGCCGTTTCTTAATAATGAAATAGTGTCAGAGATTTTTAAAACTTCCTCAAGAAAATGAGAAATATAAATTATAGTAGTACCGGATTCTGCTAAAGATCGAACCAAACTATGAAGCTGCTCAGCCTGATGACTGGCTAATCTAGCTGTAGGCTCATCAAAAACAATTAAACGGGCATTGGTGTTTAATGCTCGAAGGATTTCAACCTTCTGTTGATCGGCTACTGACAACGTCCCAACAATTCTATTAGGATCAATATAGAGATCGTATTTTTTCATAACACTCAGGACTTTTTCAAGCGTTTGTTTGCTAGAAACAAATGGTCCAAAAGTTGTCTCTCTACCTATAGCAATATTATCTACTACTGTTCGATCAGGCAATAATGATAGCTCTTGTGAAATACCTACTAAACCTTGATTTACTGACTCTTTTGGAGATGAAAAAATGACTTCATTGCCATCGATTTTAATCGCCCCTGAGTCATGTTTATGTACACCAAGAATGAGCTTACCTAAAGTAGATTTTCCAGCTCCATTTTCGCCCACTAAAGCGTGTATCTTTCCTGCTTCAAAATCAACTGAACAGTCGATAAGCGCATTCGTCGCCCCAAAGCTTTTACTAACTTTATCAAAACTGATAAAAGTCTTAATATTATTGTTAGGTTTTTCCACTGGATTTAATACTTATTTAACAGTTATGCGATTTCCAAATTGATATTCTTTATCAAAAAAATTGTAACGCTTAATATCACTTTCAGGCAGAGCTTTGGTGCTCCATTGTCTTGAAGGCTTCCAAGCAAAATTAAGTTGGAATTAATTAATCTAAAAAAAACAAAACCCTTACTATTCATTTTATAAACAATAAGGGCTTTGAAATTATTTAACTAGCCATCCCACTCAGCTGTAAATTTAGAAACATTTTCAGCGGTAATTAAACCACCGTCAGGTGCTGTTGCAAGCGGATCAATTCCGCCTTGGTGAACGCCATTTTTCAAAGCATCAACCATAGCTTCCATTGCATAACGTCCCTCAGTCCCTGGCGCTCCTAAAACTCCACCAAACCAAGAGCCATCTGCAATACCTGCCATAGCTGGTGCGGATCCACCTAGGCCTATTAGCTTGACTTGACCAGTCATGCCCTCGTCAGCTAAAACAATTGCGGCGCCCTGCATAGATTGGTCGGCACCAACCATAACATCAAACGAGCTGTTCATGCTAAGAATGTCCTGAGTAGCAGCTATGCCGCCATCAGGTCCAAGATATTTTCCTTCGCCTTCAGCAACAACTTTGATAGAAGGATGTTGTGAAATTACATCATCAAATCCTTGTCTGATTGCGTCATCAAGAGGTATTCCTTTAATACCATATATGAAGACTACTTCACAATTGTCATCACCCTCACAAGCTCTAACCGTTAGCTCGCCATGACGAGTGCCTGATCGATATGGTGAAGCCAGTACTGATGCGGCAATACCATCCACTTGTGGGTCTGAAGTAGTTAAGTCTGGACCAACAACTTGGTTCAGCACAACAATTTCAATACCTGCAGCTATTGCTGCTTCAATGTCAGGAATTAATCCAACACCGTAAATTGCACAAACAACAATTCCATCGTATTTGCCAGAAGCTATTGCGTCCTGAAGTTGTGATGTTTGTTTTGCAGGATCAAACTGAGCATCAAACTCAGTAATATTAACACCATTGACTGCTGCAACAGCTTCCATTTCTTTAACCGAAGCCCCAAGCCAGGTATTTGCAGAACTGGCTGAAAGATAAGCCACTTCGTAAGCCTTAGCAAAAACTGCATTTGAGCTAAATGTAAATAAAATTGCCAAGAACATTGAGGCAATTAAACCCACAGGCTTTTTGCTATATTTAACATTCATATTAATTTCTCCTAATTAAATAATAATCCTAGTTAACTTGTTAACTGGAAATTAATATTAACACACTTTTATAAGTTTGACCAATATATTTAACTTATACTAAATTTTTAGTATTTTTTTTATTCATATCTAATAATTTAAATAAAAGTGTGTTAATATATTTTACCTATACTAAAATTTACTTAAAAAAACAACACATGGGAAAAAACTCAACAGTAATTCAGGAAGATCCAGAAAATACACTTGGGAAAAGACTAAGGCTTCGACGAAAAGAACTAAAACTATCGATGAAAGAAGTGGCTATTTCATCAGGCCTCTCTATAGGTTTTATCTCTCAAGTTGAGCGAGGACTAACCTCTCCATCTCTAACTTCTTTGACTGCTATTGCAACTTTTCTTAAATCTGATGTTTCAAATTTTCTTAGCCAACCAAAAAGCAAGTCATCAATTACCCGCCATCAAGAACGAGATATTTATTCAATCAACAAAAATGGCTTGCAGTATGAACGTCTATCGGACGCATTTCCTGGACACATACTTAATAGCGTCATCATTCATGAGATGCCTGGCCATCGGACTGAATCAATAAGCCATGAAGGTGAGGAGTTTTTTTTCATATTAGAAGGCGCTATTACCATTTATATTGATGGAAAAGTTAATATTCTTGAGTCAGGAGACTCACTTCACTTTGACTCCTCTAAAAGCCATTCAGCATGGAATCACACAAATAACATAACAACCCTCTTGCACGTCTGCACAATGAACGTTTTTGGAGAAGAAGAGATGAGCAAAGAAATACCTGGAGTTTTTGATTGTCGTGGAAATCTAATTTTTTCAAAAGACCATAACATGGATCTCAACCTTCACAAGAGTCACACATAATGAAGGAAACTTAAACTTATGTCAGAATATTCAGAGCTATTTGAATCTTTATCTAAAAATAAAAATCATCCTCAAGATGCCTTTACTAGGCTCTATGAATTAGTGAATAAATCGATAGGAATAAAACTCTTTACACTTACAACATTCGACATACCTAAAGCAGAAGCTCAAAGAGTATACTCGAATATGCCAAAAGAATATCCTGTCTCAGGAATTAAGCCAATAGAAAAATCAACCTGGACTGAAATTGTTCTAGATAGACACGAATCTTTTGTAGCTAATAATATCAATGATATTGCAAAAGTTTTTTCAGACTATAAATTAATAGATAGTCTAGGATGTCAATCTGTTTGCAACCTTCCTATTGCTCTAGATGGCAAGTTACTGGGAACAGTAAACTGCCTTGACGAAGAAAATTATTTTACTTCAAAAAAAGTTAAAGAACTTGAGCAATTAAAGCTTCCAGCTCTTGCATGCTTTTTGCTTAATTTATTTAAAAAAATATAAGAGATTGACTATGAAAAAATCTAATATACGTGTTGCGACCGATGTTGGAGGAACCTTTACTGACTTAGTTTGTTTTGAAACTGATGCAGAAACAGGCAAACATTCTGTCGTTACTGCAAAGTCTGATACAACACCACCTGATTTTGAGACAGGCGTTTTAAATGTTCTTGCTAAGGGCAATGTTGACCCCTCCGAAGTCAGTTTTCTAGCTCATGGAACAACAGTGATTATTAACTCGCTTACTGAAAGAAAAGGAGTAAAGGTTGGCTTAATTACTACCAAGGGATTTCGAGATAGTCTTGAAATTGCAAGAGGAAATAGGCCTGATTTTTTTAACTTACATTATCAAAAACCCATCCCTTTTGTTCCTCGATATCTTAGGCGAGAACTACCAGGAAGGATGAGCTACCGTGGTGAAGAAAGCGAGCCCTTAGATATGGCTTTATTGCCAAATATTTTGAGTGACTTTAAATCAGAAGGAGTAGAGGCAGTTGCCATTTGTTTTTTACATAGCTATGCTAATTTTGCACACGAAAAAACCGCAATGAGTGAAGTACAAAAATTATGGCCTGAAGTTGCTGTGGTTTCCTCCCATCAAATTACTAGAGAGTGGCGAGAATATGAAAGAACCAGTACAGCAGTCCTGTCTGCATATGTTCAGCCAGCTGCAGAAAAATACTTGAAGCAACTTGCAAATGGATTAAAGAAAAAAGGATTCAAAGGAAGCCCTTATATTATGCAATCAAATTGTGGTGTAGATTCTTTGGAGTCAGTATCACGAATCCCTATTACAATGGTTGAGTCTGGCCCAGCATCAGGCTTTTGGGGAGCTGCAGAGCTTGGAAAACTAATCAATGAACCAAATGTTCTTGCCTTAGATATCGGCGGAACAACTGCAAAATGCTCACTTATAGAAAATGGTCAGGTGCGCATCATGACTAACTACTGGATTGAAAGAGATGGGAAAAGTGCAGGCTATCCAATTATGGTTCCAGTAGTTGATTTGGTTGAAATTGGCAATGGTGGTGGGTCCATTGCTTGGGTAGATGAATATGGCAAACTTCATGTAGGTCCACAATCAGCTGGCGCAATTCCCGGACCAGCGTCCTACGGAAAGGGGGGTATTGAAGCCACAACTACAGATGCCAACTTAAAACTAGGTCGCATAAATCATGACTACTTTTGTGGTGGATCAATTAAGGCAGATATGAAGGCTGCCAACTCAGCTCTAAACAATGTTGGGAAAAAATTAGGAATTACATCTATAGAAGCTGCAAGAGGAATTATTAGAATTGCAAATAATAATATGATCAACGCTCTCAAGCTAGTATCTCTTAATAGAGGCTTTGATCCTCGTGACTTTGTATTAATTGCATTTGGTGGCGGAGGTGGGATGCATGCTGTTGACTTAGCACAAGAGCTAGGAGTTAAAAAAGTTGTCGTTCCTGCAGCTGCGTCTGTGTTTTCTGCATGGGGTATGATGATGTCAGACTTGAGGCGCGACTACTTTCTAACTCATCTTGCTGACCTAGTTGATGGTGCAGCGTCAAATATTGAGGAAGCTTTTTCGGATGTAGAATCGCAAGCGATATCACAATTTAAATCTGAAGGTATAGAAAAGAAAAATATAAAATTTACCCGCTATGGAAATTTTAGATATAAAAATCAAGAACATACGACTGAGGTTAAACTTTCCGATGGAAAAGTTTCAGATGAGCAAATTGGTTTAATTGAAGACGAATTTCATAAAACCTATGAGCATGAATACACATATCGACTTGACATGCCTGTTGAACTTGTTGGAATCCATGTTGTTGCAACAACTGAAGTAGGAAAACTAACAATGAAGGAAATGCCTAATCAAAAAACTGATGAGTCAGCAGCTAGAAAAGGAGAACGTGATGTAGATTATGCTCTTGACGGTATTCACAAATCAATTCTATATGATGGCGAAAAGCTTATGCCGGGTATGAAATTTATTGGGCCCGCAATAATAGAAGATTCTGGGGCCACTACAGTAATCCATCCTGGAAATAAAGTGTATATTGATGGTTATACAAATATTCATATTGAAATATAGTTATGGCGCCCTTTGTCCTACCAACTTAAGGAGAAGAAAATGAAAAAAGAAGAATACGATCCCATTACTCTTGAGATTATTCAAAGCTCACTTCAGGCAACTGCCGATGAAATGTTTGCCTCAATAAGAAAGACAGCCATGAGCTCAATTATCTATGAGGTTTTAGACATGGGAACTGGAATCATGGATGCAGAAGGTGAAATTGCATCATCTGGCGCAGGAATACCTGCTTTTATTGGTGTGCTTGATAAATCAGTAAAAGTTATTTTGAAGAAATTTAATCAACCTGGTGATATTCAAGAAGGTGATGTCTTTATGACAAATGATCCATATTATGGAGGGGTAACACATCTAAATGATATAGTTGTTGCAATGCCAGTTTTCTCTGATGGTAAGCTTATAGCTTGGACAGCAGATATTGCACATAACTCTGATGTAGGAGGAATGGCTCCTGGCTCATTAACTGGAGACGCCACGGAAATCTTTCAAGAAGGAATCAGGCTTCCTGCTATTAAAGCTATAAGCCAAGGAAAGACTATTCAATCTGTTATGGATATTCTTATAGTTAATTCGAGAATGCCTGACACTATTTATGGGGATGTTTGGGCACAAATAGCAGCGGTTAGAATTGGCACAAAAAGACTTCAAGAGCTTGCTAAAAAATATGGCGCTGATGTATTTGAGAAGGCTATGGTAGAGTTCATGGATTTTGGTGAAAAAGCTTCTCGTGTCGAGTTGTCAAAACTACCTAAAGGAGTTTTTGAGCTTTCTGAAGAACAAGATGACGGCAGTGTTTATAATGTAAAAATAACAATTGGTGATGATCGATTTACTGTTGATTTGACAGACAACCCTGAACAACTGTCGTCCCCAGTTAACACCACACGTGATGGCGTCATGGTGGCTGCACAAATGATTTTTAAATCTTTAACAGACCCCTACTCTCCTTGTAATGGTGGATCCTTTAGACCTATAGAACTTATTACAAAGCCTGGAACGGTATTTGAAGCACAGGAGCCGGCTCCACTTGGCTTCTATTATGAAGTAGAGCTTAGAGTTTACGACATAATGTGGCGTTGTCTAGCTAAGTATATGCCTGAAAGATTATCAGCAGGTCATTTTGCTTCTGTGTGTGGCACATTTATTGGAGGAACCCATCCAGACACTGGAAGACAATATACTATAATTGAAGCACAAGTTGGTGGTTGGGGCGGTAGAGCAGGCGCAGATGGTAATAATGCGATGTTCAGTGGCTTCCATGGAGAAACATACAACTGTCCTGCTGAAATCAACGAGGCAAGAAATGGTCTCTGGGTTGATCAAATGTCCCTCAATACTGAGCCTGGTGGCGAAGGTGAATTTACAGGAGGACGTGGTATCGTTATGGATTACCGAATTCGCGCAGAAGATGGCTATCTAACTGCTGGCTATACCAGGTCAAAATTTCCAGCCTGGTCACTTGACGGATGAAATGAGGGATCATCAAACTATGTAGAATATTTGCCCTCAGAAGGAAAAAGCGAAAGGTTTGCTTTTGTGTCTGGCTTAAGCTTAAATAAAAATGATGTGATTAGGGTTGTTACAGGAAATGGTGGTGGCTTAGGCAACCCTAAGTCGCGGAATAAAGCCCTGATCAGGGAAGACCTTAAAAATGAGCTGATAACTCCCGAAGTTGCAAAAACAATTTATATTAAACGAATCAGTTATGGAATGTCAGAAGCATAAATAGGAAAAGATTTATGCAAAACAAAATAAATTCAGTTCGTGCTCGCATGCAAGATAATAATGTTGACTTGGTCGCTTTAGGCCCAGGAACGCACATGAACTGGCTACTAGGCTTCAACCCCTATCCTGACGAAAGGCCCTGTATGCTTTTAGTGGGGCAAGAAAAAGAGGCTTTTTTAATGCCATCTGTTAACGCAGAAGGAGTAAGAGAGCAAACCAAAATACCTATGCATTGTTGGAATGACGAGATAGGTCCAGACCAAGCGCTTAAGGACGCTCTCTCATATATCGGCTCATCAGACGCAAAACATATTGCAATTGATGAGGCAATGCGCTCCCACTTTGCCTTGATTCTTCTTGAATCCCTATCCAACCCAACATATGAATTCACCGCTTCTACTGTAGGAGCACTGAGGATGCGTAAAGACCATGATGAATATATAAATCTGAAAGAAAATGCTTTGATTGACGATCGAGCAATGCAAGCTGGATTTGCAGCAATCAAGGAAGGAGTCAGTGAACTTGAAATTGGCGAAGCGATAAACAGTCACTTTATATCTGAAGGTGCAAAGCCTCAATTCTGCATTGTAGGCTCTGGCCCAAATGGAGCGTTTCCTCACCACCACACTGGCGAAAGAAAGGTTCAATATGGTGACGCTATCCTCATAGATATAGGTGGAAGAAAAGGGACGTTCCCAAGCGATATGACTCGCATGTCGGTTCTTGGTGAGCCGCCTGAAGGGTACCTAGAAATACATGCAATTGTTGAGAGAGCAGTACAGGCTGCTCTATCGACTGCCAAGCCAGGAGTCATAGCAAAGGACGTTGATGCTGCCGCTAGAGGCGTTATTACTGAGGCTGGTTATGGGGAATTTTTTGTTCATCGTACAGGACATGGTTTAGGTATTGACATACATGAGCCTCCATACATAACCGCCAAATCTGAAGTGGCGCTTGACGAAGGCATGGTGTTTTCAATTGAACCAGGAATATATTTACAAGGCAGGTTTGGAGTCCGATTAGAAGAGATTGTAATATTACGTTCTGATGGTCCTGAAATACTCTCTGAGCTTCCCCGAAACCTAAACATAATCAAATAAAATTAACTGAATCTACTTCCTTTTTTGGAGTTCTGCTTTTGATGGCTTGCCTGTATCCGTACGTGGCATCTCTTTAAGCACTTCAAAAGCTTCTGGAACCATAAACTGACTCATAATTGGCCCACAGAATGAGCGTAATTCTTCCAGAGTCAGTGTTCTATTTTGTTTAAGCGTAACAAATGCCTTGACTTGCTCTTCTCCTGATCCATCTGGAATACCAATTACGGCACAATCAGTTACAGCAGGGTGTGTAAATATGCCTTCTTCTATTTCGTAAGCAGAAACCATTTCCCCTTTCACTCGAATTCTTTCCGACATACGAGAAAGCCAAAAAAGATCCCCTTCTTCATCCAGTCTAGCAAGGTCGCCTGTGTGGAACCATGAATTACGCCAAGCTTTGGCTGTTTCCTCTGGCATGCCGATATATTTAGATGCCATGATAGCAGGCTCAAGTGGACGAATGACAAGCTCCCCAGACTCCCCTACAGGTAGCTCATTATCGTCTTCATCAACAACTGCTACTTTATAACGATCTAGCACTTTTCCAGCTCCGGTCTTATCAAAAAGAGGAAGCGCTACACCGCCAGCTTCGGTAGAACCATAGCCAGTGCCACGGGCTAACTTGAGCTTAAAGCGAGCTTCAAAATCGTCATGGTCAACAGGTAATGGTGTGCCCCAAATAAAGCGCAAATTATGCTTTGTTTCTTCCTTGCACGGCTCTGCTGTCCAAAGCAACTGCTGAACAGAGCCCAAAGACATAAACCATGTGGCCTTATAACGACAAACATCACTCCAAAAACTGGACAGGCTAAACCCTTGACGAAGAATTACCTGGGCACCCACCATCATAGCCGACAATATATCGTACTGCGTTGCTCCTACATGATATAAAGGGTATGGTGTATAAACGCAGTCCTGTTCAGTGAGATTGAACGCCTCTATCATAGATTCTGCAGCCCGCACAGAAGACCTATGCGGAATGTCGCACCCCTTCGAGACACCTGTAGTGCCAGAAGTAAAAAGAATAACAGCGATTTCTTCATCACTGAACTCACAAGAAAAATTTGAGTCGGACTCACCAAGAATCGACTGCCATGGCAATACTTCTAGACTAGGAAATAGCTCTTTAGCGGGACGATAGTCGTCCATCATAATAATCTGCTCTAAATGATCTAGGCCTTCCATAGCCGCGCATAACTGTTGCAAATATTTACCAGAAGTGATCAGTATTCTGCACTTTGTCAGGTTAATCATGCGAGCGAGAGATGGTCCACGAGTATTATTGTTAATAGCCACTTCTACGGCACCAATTTTTTTTAACGCATATGAACTCGCCAAAAATTGAATGCAGCTTGGAAGCATAATAGCTACATATTGCTTTGAGCCAACTCCGAGATCAACTAATCCATGAGCAATTTGGTTTGTTAGTTGATTAAACTCATCATATGTCAAACATTCTCCGGTTTCGGCCTGAGTTATAAAAGCTTTGGAGCCGTATTGTTCAGCTGAGTTTTGAAGTAGCTTTCCAAGATTTACCTTCTGACCTTCACGACCAGTGAGAGGCGCTCTCTTCATTTTTTACTTTCCAAATAGATACACATTCAGTCTCCAAAAAAAAGAGGCCGAAAGGCCTCTTTTTTATTAAATGATGGTGCCGACACACGGACTTGAACCGCGGACCTACTGATTACAAATCAGTTGCACTACCAACTGTGCTATGTCGGCTTAGGGCGAAATTATACAGCAATGGATTTTTTTTCAGCAATATTTTAAGCGCGCTAATAATGTTAATTTTTACGTTGTTTCAATGCCAATCTAATGCCTATAAAAGCGAGCACTAATGCCATCAAAAACCACTGAATGGCATAACCAACATGTCTTTCAATGCTGACAGTATAAGGCTCCCATTGTCTAACAAAACCGTTCTCAGCTTCAGGGCTTAATAAGCCAACTACGCTGACAAAATTTAATGCAGCTGTTGCACTCATTTCGTCCAAATCAAGGGCCTGAATCAAAACTGGAAATTCTCCTTTGATTTCACTGGTTTTAAGCTCCATACGTTTAACTGGTTTTGATATTTTCACCTCAATCTCTGTAAGCTTTTCTCCTATACCAATATCGGCTAATGTTTCTCTTTTACCATTCCAGGGTATAAAACCTCGATTTATCAAAATAGCATTCGAAGCACCTTTCAAAATAAAAGGCGTTAAAACATAATAGCCTGAAACCTGGTCAACGATTTGGTTGTCATAGATGAACTGCTTGTCATCAATATAAGACCCCTGAATTCGAACATGATAATATTCCTTGTCTTTTAGAAATTCAGCAGAAGTAACAAGCTCTACATCACCAGATTTAGCAATCGCGATTTGGTCTTCAATTGCTCGTTTTTCATTGGCGCGATCAAGCTGCCAAAAGCCTAGAGATACTAGTAGCACTAGAGTAGCGACTATTAGGGAGGCTGGCATGAAAAAACGAAATCTCATTATTGGGTGGGGAGTACACTGTTAGGCTCAATCCAGCCCATGAAGCTCGCAAACATCAATAAAACAAACAAAAAAACCGACAAGCTGATGCGCGCCCTTAAGGATTTAAACATTTTGTCCGAGCCCTTTTTCCCGCCTCTTAGCATTCCAACAAGCGCAGAGCCTAGGCTAAATAAAATGACAATAATGATTGCGATTACAATAATATCCATAAAATTCTCTGATCAACTGCAAAAAAAAGACCCCATCCAAGGGGCCTTTTAGTGAACCACTTAAAAACAATTATAGCCAGTAAACAAAAACAAATAGTCCTAACCATACCACGTCAACAAAGTGCCAATACCAGGCAACGCCTTCGAAGGCAAAATGGTTTTCAGAATTAAAATGGCCTTTTTGAATACGATACAAAATAACAGTCAACATAATAGCTCCTACAGTCACATGAAAACCATGAAAGCCTGTCAATAAATAGAATGTCGATCCGTAAATACCAGAGGTTAGCTTTAAGCCATCGTGGTATGCATGGCCGTACTCAGTAATCTGGAACCCTAAGAACAATACGCCCAGAGCGATTGTCGCGATCATCCAAGCAATCAATGCATTGCGATGGCCTTTGCGTAACGCATGGTGAGCGTATGTAATGGTAACGCCTGAACTTAATAGGAGGGCTGTATTAATTGCTGGCAATCCCCAAGTATCAACCAATTTAAAGTTAGTAGAAAAAGCTGTTCCACCTTGTCCAATAGCGCCAGGTGTATTGATCAAGGGCCAGGTAGCCTTAAACCCTTCCCACAGCTCAGGGGTAAACATGTTGTTGTCTGCACCACCAAGCCAAGGAACGCTGAGAATCCTTGCGTAGAATAGAGCACCAAAGAATGCGGCAAAGAACATAACTTCGGAAAAAATAAACCAGCTCATGCCCCAACGAAATGTTCTGTCTACTTGCTTGTTGTAGGTGCCGCTAATGCTTTCATTGACTACAGTTCCAAACCAGCCGAACAGCATAAATACAAGAATAGTAAGCCCTAATCCCATAACGGGAGCTCCCCAGCTGACATCATGCATTAGATTGGCAAAACCAACGAACGTTGTAGATATTCCTATTGAGCCAATAACTGGCCAGTAGGTGCCATGAGGGATATAATAATCTTGATTGCTCATTTTTCTTCCTCTCTTTAACTCTCTAACTTAAAAAAATTATATGACAGACTTACGTCTTTAATTCTTTCTTCCATTTCCGGCTCAATTACAAATCGGAGGTTCATTTCAACCTCTTCATGCGGCTTGAACTCCTGCCTAACAAAACAAAAACACTCTAATTTTTTAAAGTGAAGTGCTGCATCTGTAGGTGCAACACTCGGTATGGCCTGGCCAATCACTGTCTCCTCTGTGTTGTTCTTGGCAACATAGCTAACAGTATAAAACTTTCCAGGGACAACCTCAATTGAGCTAACCTTGGGTTCAAACTGTACCGGAAATCCAGGCATCGTTGATGCGAAAAAACTTACTTCAACAAGTCGCTCTTCATTCACTTCGTATTGCTGTTCAGCTTCTACCCTTCCGGTCGTCCCATTAAATCCAGTGATTTCGCACAAGACTTCATAAATCGGAACCAGCGCAAAAGCAAAAAAGAACATCAAGACGGGGACCGAAACTAGTTTGATCCAAAACCCTTTTGTTATTTTTTTTCTTTCCATAATCAACCATTAAGCATAATGGTCGCTACATATACTCCTATTGCAACGGCGCCAACTATAAGAGCAGTTATGATGGCACCTTTTTTATTTTTATTATCAGCCATTAGCTATGTTGCGACTCAGCCAAAATGTCCGCACGAGCAGGTGGCGAATTAAAACTGTGGTACGGTGCCGGCGATGGCAGCGTCCATTCAAGCCCCTTGGCGCTATACCAGGGCCGCGAATCTGCAGGCTTTCCATTGCGTATACAGTCAACAACGATGTAAGCAAACAGTAGAAACGATAAACCGAAAGCGAAACCTCCAATTGAAGAGATGTAGTTAAAGTCAGCAAATTGCAGAGCATAATCTGGAATGCGACGCGGCATGCCTGCAAGCCCTAAAAAGTGTTGAGGGAAAAACAGCACATTGACAGATATCATTGCCCACCAGAAATGCACCTTGCCAAGCCTTTCGTTATACATCCTTCCTGTCCATTTTGGCAGCCAGTAAAACACCGCAGCAATAATCCCCCACAACGCTCCTGTTACCAGAACGTAGTGGAAATGCGCAACCACAAAATAGGTGTCGTGATACTGAATATCAGCTGGGACGATACCCAACATTAATCCAGAAAATCCACCAATTGTAAAAAGTATAACGAACGATATAGCCCAAAGCATTGGCGTTTCAAAAGTCATAGAGCCCTTCCACATTGTCGCCACCCAGTTAAAAACTTTTACACCAGTCGGCACCGCAATCAACATCGTCGCATACATAAAGTAGAGCTCTCCTGCCACCGGCATGCCCGTTAAAAACATGTGATGTGCCCAAACAATATAGGACAGGAAAGCAATTGAGGCGGTTGCATAGACCATCGACGTATATCCAAACAAAGGCTTACGTGCAAAGGTCGGAAGGATATGTGAGATAACACCAAACGCCGGCAAAATCATAATATAGACTTCAGGATGGCCAAAGAACCAAAAAATATGCTGGAACATTACCGGATCTCCACCGCCAGTTGCATCAAAAAACGCAGTACCGAAGTTACGGTCTGTAAGCATCATTGTTACGGCACCAGCCAAAACAGGCATCGCACCGATCAACAAGAAAGATGTAATAAGCCAGGTCCATACAAACAATGGCATATCCATTAACCTCATCTCTGGAGCCTTCATGTTAAGGACGGTGGCAATAATATTAATCGCCCCCATGATTGAGGAGAAGCCCAACAAGTGAATTGCAAAAATAAAGAAGTCAGTTGAATCTGGTGCAAAAGTGGTTGAAAGTGGTGCATAAAATGTCCAACCGAAAGCAGGCGCTCCACCTTCCATAAAAAATGTGCTCAACAAAATTGCCCCGGCGAATGGCAGTATCCAGAAGCTCCAGTTGTTCAAACGTGGCAAGGCCATATCGGGCGCTCCAACCATCATCGGGATGAGCCAGTTAGCAAGGCCTACAAAAGCGGGCATAATGGCGCCAAAAACCATAATCAGGCCGTGCATCGTTGTTAATTGATTAAAAAACTGTGGGTCCATTAATTGTAAGCCGGGATGTAAAAGCTCGGCACGAATGCCCATTGCAAATGCGCCGCCTAAAAGCAACATTAAAAAGGCAAACCAGAGATAGAGCGTACCAATGTCCTTATGGTTGGTTGTTTTCACCCATCTTAATAGGCCCTTTTCAGGTCCATGATGATCATCGTGTGCTGCTACTGCTGAAAGCCTGGAATGCCTGAGCCATCTTTTTGATGGCAACCCGAACAGTTGACATTATAAATAACCTCACCATTTGCAACAAGTTCGTCCTCTGACCATGTTTTTGTCGCACTTGCAACGGCTGCAGCTTTCTCAGCTTTTTGCTCAGCAACCCATGCCGCAAAAGCGTCTTTAGAAACAACATCGACAACAATTGGCATGAAGCCGTGGTCTTTGCCGCAGAGTTCAGCACATTGCCCTCTGTAAGTTCCTTCTTCGGTAACCTCGACCCATGCATCGTTAATAAAGCCAGGATTGGCGTCTTGCTTGACTGCGAAATCCGGAACCCACCAGGCATGAATTACATTAAAAGATAGTTTTCAGGCTTGTCATCCTGCGTAATAGCATCTCGAGAGGATTGAGCAAGGTTGGACATAAATCCTATGCCCTCTTCAGGGTAGTCATATTGCCACTTCCACTGATGACCGGTAACCTTAACAGTCATGTCAGCCTTATCTAAGACCTCAACATCAATCAAAACTTTAGACGCTGGAATCGCCATTGCTACGAGTATTAGAATGGGAATGCCTGTCCAGATAAATTCAACGGTTGTGCTGTCATGAAAATGGGCCGCTTTGACGCCCTTGGACTTTCTGTGGGTGATGATTGAATAAAACATTGCGCCAAAAACAACGATACCAATAGCGAAACATACCCAGAAAACCATCATATGCAGACTATAGATATCTCCACTTATAGTGGACACGCCTTTTGTCATGTTCAGACCGTATTCTGCTATCGCAGCTCCCGAGCTCATTAATGCGGCAATTGCGCCTGTCAGGGTCAACAATTGTTTCATAGATTCTCCAAATTTAATCTTTTTCAAGCGATTACAGACAAAAAAACAAACAAATGATACCTGTTTATTGCTTTTTTACCAAGCAATAATCCGCCTTTATTCTCAATGTGAATTGAACTTTTTTCATTAACGCTGAATCTTGAATCAAAGCAGAAATATTGGCAGTCATAATTATATAAAAAAAATCCAATATTTGCTTACCTTTTTATGGTTTTAGAATTAGATAAAAATATAGCTTTCTTTGTGGGCTCGCTTCATTAAAATGTGCCTGTACTAAACCTTTGAAACTTCTCTTATGTACACAAAAACACTTAACATTGCTCTTTTATTGGCCATTGTAGTGGTGGTGCTTGGTGCATATACGCGTCTTGCTGATGCCGGTCTTGGCTGTCCTGACTGGCCAGGATGCTACGGCAAACTAATTGTTCCTGATGTTGCCTCGAGTGAGTTTGAGAGGCCTCTTGATGTAGCGAAGGCATGGAAAGA